>Ga0255156_1000360_pt1 | contig 14917 bp, 10 predicted proteins | sample Atl_Atlam_RepA_8_FD_186026 | JGI IMG/M metagenome (GOLD analysis project Ga0255156, IMG submission 186026) | Freshwater microbial communities from Altamaha River, Georgia, United States - Atl_Atlam_RepA_8h | ecosystem: Environmental > Aquatic > Freshwater > River | place: USA: Georgia... | reverse complement strand
AAAATCAAAAAGCAGCAACAAAGCTCAACAAATTGAAGATGCAGCTGATAAGTTAGCAGTTCTCGTGGGCCTTGAAATTCTTAAACATATTCCTGGCCGTATTTCTACTGAGGTAGATGCGCGTCTATCTTTCAATATCGATGCAATGGTTAAAAAAGGACGTAAATTAATTGGTCTTTATGAAGAAGCTGGTGTTAAGAAAGACCGCGTGCTTATTAAATTAGCTTCAACATGGGAAGGCATCAAAGCAGGTGAAATTTTAGAAAAAGAAGGTATTAACTGTAACTTAACGCTTCTTTTTGGTTTTGGCCAAGCGCGTGCTTGTGCTGAAGCAGGTGTATTTCTTATTTCACCATTTGTAGGTCGTATCCTTGATTGGTATAAGGCTAAAACAGGGAATACCTACTCATCAGAAGAAGATCCAGGCGTAATATCTGTTCGAAAAATTTACGCATACTACAAAGAACATGGATACAAAACTGTCGTGATGGGTGCTTCATTTAGAAATATTGGCGAAATTACAGCTCTAGCAGGTTGTGATCGTCTAACGATCGCTCCAAATCTTCTTCAAGAGCTTGAAGCAACACAAGGTGACTTACCTCGTGTTCTTAAAGATGGCGGAGCTACAAAAGCAGCCCCTGCTAAAATGACAGAAGATGAATTCCGTTTCTCATTGAATGAAGACGCGATGGCAACTGAAAAACTTGCAGAGGGTATTCGTGGTTTCGTAGTGGATCAAAACAAACTCGAAACAGCACTCAACGAGAAGCTATAAATTATTTCGTGTCATAAATATGACACGAAATAGCTATAAACTCAGTAGGGCTAATCATTGACACAAGACGGTTAGCCCTATATGATCGATGTTCTGCTTCATGAAGTTCAAACTTCCTTTTAGCAACGAACTATTTTAGAAAACTTGTAATAAATACGGAGAAAAAAACCATGGCTTTAACACAAATGGCATTAGATTCATTAGATTTTGACGCAACAGTTGCATTAGCAACTAAAGTTGCTCCACACGTGGACATTCTTGAAATTGGTACACCATGCATCAAGCATAACGGTATCAAACTTCTTGAAACACTTCGCGCTAAATTCCCAAAGAACCAAATCCTTGTTGATTTAAAGACTATGGATGCTGGTGAATATGAAGCTGAGCCTTTCTACAAGGCTGGTGCTGACATTTGTACAGTTCTTGGTGCTTCTGGCATTGCGACAATCAAAGGTGTAATTGCTGCAGCTAAGAAATACGGTAAAGAAGTTCAAGTTGACATGATCAACGTTCCAAACAAAGAAGCTTTAGCTAAAGAAGCTGTTGCTGCTGGCGCTCATATCATTGGTGTTCACACTGGTCTTGACGCTCAAGCTGCTGGTCACACACCATTTGCTGACTTAGCTGCAATTGCTGCACTTAAAACAGGTGCTAAGATTTCAGTAGCTGGTGGTGTTAAAGCTGCTACTACAAAGCAAGTTAAAGATGCTGGTGCTGCAATTATTGTTGCTGGTGCTGCAATCTACGGCGCTGCTGATCCAGCTGCTGCTGCTGCAGAAATCACAAAAATTGCTCATGGATAATTGTTAAGAAACAATTATTAATGAACTGAATCAAATCCCGACTTAGTAATGAGTCGGGATTTTTTTTATAGTTTTTTTATTTTTAAACAAAAGGGTTCAATATGCATCAAAAATTACTATTAGATAAAATTTCAAGCGTTTTAGCAGTGACTGAACAAACTAATGCAGCGAAGCTTCTTAAGCTTGTAGATGAAGCAGGCCGAATTTTTGTTGGCGGTGCTGGACGATCAGGACTTGTTTCACGCTTTTTTGCAATGCGTCTCGTGCATAGTGGTTATCAAGTTAATATGGTAGGTGAAATCGTGACCCCAGCTATTAAAGCTGGAGATCTATTTGTAGTGATTTCAGGTTCAGGTGGTACAAAAACACTCCTTCCACTTCTTGAAACAGCTAAATCAAAAGGTGCAAAGATTGTTGTGATTTCCATGAAAAATAAATCACCTATGTCTGATATGGCTGATTTAACTATTCAAATTGGTAATGATGATTCTTTTGGCCTTACTAAAGGTATGCCTATGGGCACTACATTTGAATTATCCACATTAATCTATTTAGAAGCCGTGATTTCGGAATTGATTCACGCTAAAGGATTAACAGAAGAGGGTATGCGTGCTATTCATGCAAATCTTGAGTAAGGCTTAACTAGATGACGAAGTTGGAACTCGAAAATGCTGTTGCAATGATGAATGCAGACGAATATAAACAGTTTTGCATTGAGCACCCTAAAGAATGTAAATGTGAGTATCAGGCTAATCAATGCGCTTATGAACATTACGCTTTGTTTGCTGGCATGTTAATTTTCACAATAGTTTTAACTTTATGGTTGCTTTTTGGTCATCGAAAGAATAAATAGTAATGATATTTTGCTTAATAATTAAGGGCGCTTATGGCGCCCTTAATTATTTAATCAGCATATAATTTAAACTTATAAAGTATAGATATCAACAGCCGTTGAATAATACACACCTCATCTCCTTACCCTATGTTTCGGATAGCTCTATTTATTTTGAGACTATTGCTCACGATCCATGGTCTTGTTATCTAGATAGTGGAATTCAAGATAATTTAGACGAAAACATTTCTGATAAATCGAGATACGACATCATAGTAAGTCATCCATTTATTAAGATAATTGCAGATGAATCCACTGTTAGCATTGAAGAAAATAATCTAAAAAAAATTACAAAAGAAGACCCTTTCAATGTTTTAGAGGGAATACTTGCAAATTTTGATATTCAAGAAACATCCTTGCCATTCACAGGCGGTGCTTTGGGTTACTTTTCATATGAATTAGGTCAGCCGTCTATTAAAAGCAACAAGGATCATGTTGGCATGCCTTTAATGATGATTGGTATATACGACTGGGCCTTGATTGTAGATCATCAAGAAAAAACTGCCTGTATTGCATCCCATCTCATCAATAAAGATACAAAAGATTATTTAACTACACTCACTAAAAAATTAAAAAGTGTAAAACCTAAGAATCAGATATTTAAAATTAATTCAAATATTAAATCTCTATTAAATTTTGAAGCATACGATCTCATAATTAATAAAATTTTGTCTTATATTAAAGAGGGAGATGTCTATCAGATAAATATCTCAAACAAATATATCGTTTCTTGTGAAGGGGATAGCTGGACCGGATATAAAAAATTAAGAGAGATTAATCGCGCACCTTTTATGGCTTATTTTCATTTTGATGATTTTGATATCTTATGTGGGTCACCAGAAAGATTTATTCAATCTCATAGTAAATATGTAGAGACTAGACCAATTAAAGGGACTGAGCCGAGAGATATTAACCCCATAAAAGATAAAGAAAACGCAGAAAAGTTACTTGCGAGTGAAAAAGATCGCGCAGAAAACTTAATGATTGTTGATTTGCTTCGAAATGATCTGAGTAAAAATTGCATTCCAGGAAGTGTTAATGTGAAAGCTCTTTGCGAGCTTAAGTCTTATAGCAACGTTCATCATCTAGAAAGTATTATTGAAGGAATATTAAAACCTCATTCAACTCTTACAAAGTTACTTAAAGATTGTTTTCCTGGCGGGTCAATAACAGGTACACCAAAAAAAAGATCAATGGAGATTATTTCTGATTTAGAGCCACATAGACGCGACATTTATTGTGGTTCCATTGGCTATATTGGTTTCAATCATAATATGGATACCAATATAGCTATTCGAACTTTGGTTAGAAAAGATAATAATATTTATTTTTATTCTGGCGGAGGTATTGTTGCGCAGTCGAATTCAAAAAATGAATTTAATGAAATTTCATTCAAAGCGTCTAATATTCGTAAATGGATAAATTTTTTTAAAGTAGATTAAGTTAATCTTTTTTAACAAATTTTCCGAAATGTAACATGATGCTTGGCAAAATTAATAGATTTAATATAGTCGAAGTTACAAGCCCTCCAACAATGATCGTAGCCATGGGACCTTCAATCTCTTTTCCAGGCTCACCACTGCCTAATGCCAGCGGAAGCAAACCCAAAGCAGTTACAATAGCTGTCATCAAAATCGAAGGTAATCTTTCAGAGGCGCCTTTAATGCATGTCTCTAAATTCCATGTGAAGCCTTCAATTTCAATAAGATGTTGGTAGTGCGATATTAGCATTATAGAATTCCTTAAAGTAATGCCAAATAGTGTCACAAACCCAACAAGTGATCCAATAGAAATCCATCCAGCATTAAATGCTACTGCGAATACCCCGCCAATAAGGGCAAATGGCAGGTTAAATAGTGTAAGTAATAAATTTCTTAAGTTTCCAAAAGCAATATAAAGCATTAATAAAATGCCTGCACCTGCAATAATTGAATGCACAATGAGCTCTTCTTGTGATTTTGCATTCGCCTCAGCTTCTCCAGTAACTTCATAATAATTTCCTTGATTTAATTTAAGAGCGCTAAGTCTATTTTTTAAATCACTATTAAAATCATTAATATCTCTTTCATCAATATCAGCAGTAATAGTTTGTATACGTTTACCACCTTGATGAAGAATTTTAGATCTGCCATTTTCTTGTGCTATATAGGCAACTTGACCTAATTGAACAATTCTTCCATCAGCGGCCATGATAGGGAGTTTTTGAATGTCTGTTATATCGTCACGAAAATTTTTATTCAAAATCACAGAAATATTAACTTTTGCATTTCCTTCATAGACTTGAGCAACTGGAAGACCTTCAAATGCCGCTCGAATCACGTTCAATAAATCAGTTTTTTGGATTCCCCATTGACTCAATTTTTCAGATAAAAAATGAATAGTAATTTGAGGCGTACCTGCTGGAGAGACAATATTGATATTTTTAACACCCTTAACTGAAGCTAGGGTGGAAGATATTTTTTGCGTATCTTGATCAATAGCATCGAGATTAGTGCCAATAATATTAATAACAACCGATGAATAATATCCTGAAATCGTCTCTTCAATGCGTTCAGTTAGAAAGGTATTTATTGCAAAGTTAAGCCCAACATAATTATTATTCTGCGTTAAATTTTCAATTTGATCTAAAATTTTGTCTTGGGTTGGTCCATCTAAATGATTAAGTTCTATTTCGAATTCACTATAGTGGGTTCCAAATGTATCAGCACCCATTGGTGATCTTCCTACCCATTGTGCAACAGATTTTACTCCGGGTATATCGCGAATTTTCTTACTAATTTCATTACCAATACGTAATGATTCTTTTTCTGAAGTTCCAGGAAGTGATGTCATATGCATGATGAAATGTCCCTCGTGGAGTGGTGGGATGAATTGTGTTTTAAATAATGGAATAAGTGAAAATCCAATTAAGATAAATGTAAAAGTAAATAATGTAATAACAGTCGATCTTTTTTCAATTAAATATAATAGCGAGATATATTTATTTTTTATGAAAGCCATTATTGGCGATTCTGACGATTTGAAATTTAATTTACCAAGAAGAAGATAAGATAAAGCAGGTGTTACAGTTAGAGCGACTATTAATGAAGCTAAAATTGAAAAAATATAAGCAATACCGAGAGGACCGAATAGTTTTCCAGCTACACCATTTAATGATAGTAATGGAAGAAAAACGGTAACCACAATCATAGTTGCATATACAACAGAGCTTCTCACTTCCATAGATGCCTCATAAACGACTTTCGTAATAGGCTGAGGATTTTTTAATTTAACATTTTCATTTAGTCGCCTAAAAATATTCTCAGAATCAATAATCGCATCATCAACGACTTCACCCAAAGCAATGGCAAGACCACTTAAAACCATAATATTTAGTCCAAGATTAAAATAACTTAAAACTATAATGGCTGTTAACAATGAGAGAGGTATGGCTGTTGCGGATATAAATGCTGTTCTAAAATTGAATAAGAATAAAAATAAAACAATAATGACAAGAAGAGAACCTATAAATATATCGAAACGAACACCTTTTATTGATGCATCAATAAAGTTTGCTGGCTTAAATAATTCTGGATTAATTTTAATATCTTGTTCTAGAAGTGATGGTCTTATATCTTTTACAGCAGCTTCAATAAGTTGAGTAAGTTTATATGTATCAGAGCCTAGCTGGCCTTGAACTGATAGATAAATGCCTTCATTTCCATTAATTGATGCAGCACTTATTGTTGGAAGTGATCCCTCTTTAATTTCTGCCAAGTCTTTTAAGTAAATAATTTGGTTTTTATTGTTTACGACAGCTGTTTTTCCGATATCTTCAAGTGATTTGGATTGACCTTCTGTATTAACAATAATTCTTTGATTATTATTTTCAATAAAGCCTGCACCTCTAACGCCAGATGATTTACTAGCAGCAGCTATGATTTGTTCGATTGAAATATTTGATTGAATTAGTTTTTCAGGTTGAATTTCAATTTGGTATTGTTTAACTTTCCCACCAAAAACATTTACATCGGCAACCCCTGGAATTGATAGAAGATGGGGAATAATAAGTCGATCTACTATAGTTCTAATTTCGGCTAAAGATTTTGTTTTAGATGTAATGCCAATACCTAGGACAGATGATGCTGCTGAAGTTAACGGTGTAATTTTTGGAATAATACCTGGAGGCATTACACTCACAATTGAAGCTAATCTTTCCGATATCACTTGTCGATTTCTAAATATATCAGTGTGCTCATTAAAGATAATTGTGATTACAGATAAGCCAGGTATGGATTGGGATCTGATTGTTTCGATTCCTATCGTACCACCTAGATTTTTTTCAATCGGCAGTGTTACAAGAGACTCAACTAAATCAGATGAAAGACCAGGAGATTCTGTTTGAATAATAACTTGATTTGGAGAGAACTCAGGGAAAACATTTAAAGGACTTCTTGTAATTTGATACAGGCCAAATATTATTGCAATAGCTGCAAGACCAATAATGACCCCAGTGTATCTTATAGAAAACTTGACAATCGATGACATCATAATGATTTAATCATCATTTTCATTTTTTATTTGATACTTAAATTCTTCCGAAAGTAGAAGCTGGGCTCCATTAATTACTATCAAGTCATTTTCTTTGATATGTTCCTCTTTTATAATCCAGCCGTTTGGACTTTCGTTGTCAGTTTCAATAGCTTTTCGGAGAAATTTATTCTCACCAGTTTTAATATAAACCCATGCTTGTCCAGCATTCCAGACAACTGCTTCCTTTGGTATTGCTAAATATTTTTCTGATTCGGAGGATAAATTATCTTGAACTAAATTTGCAATTACTTTTGAGTCGATTCTTAATTTATTACTATAAACAATATAAAAATAAGTTTTACCTTTTAGTGATTTATCTAATGTAGGTGACTCTGCAAGATAATTAGCTAAAAACTTTTCGCTCAGATTATCAATTAGAGCTAAGCTTATATTTTTAGGGGGCTCATTATCAGTATTTTCAGATAATGTGACCTTTACAATTCGTGCTTTATCTTGAAGAAGAAATTCAAATAATTCTTTTTTAAGCCCCTGATCAATCATGGATAGTATAGTTTCACCCCATTGCGCTCTGATATTTTGTTTAATACCACTTACAAGTTCTTGCGTTGCATTAAGTTTTATTCTTGTATTTTCATAATTGACCTTCACTTCTTGTAATGCTTTATCAGATACATTTTTATTATCATCATTAAGTAATTTAAATCTATCGTAATTCTTTTTGTCTCTATCAAGTTCATTTGTTAGGAGACTTATCTGATTTTTAATTTCATTAAATCTATTTTTTTGTTCAATTAAAAAGTCAATATTAAGAACTGTTGCATAATTTGTGAGATTTTTCTTATATACTGAACTTTGAATCGGGATTGTTTTGATTCCACTATTTGACTGAATTTCTGCACTAAGAGTAATAAAATTAACTCCATTGACTGACTTTAATAAAGGCTGGGAAATGCTAGATGCCTGGTTATTATTTTTGGAATTATTAAACTCATCTCGACCAAAGTAAATTAATAACCATAAAAGCATTAAAATTAATAATACTTGAACTATAAGAAGTGCATTTAATTTGTTTTTCATTAATTTTTAGAAGCGCTTAGGGGTTCTTGTAAAAGGGACTCAAAATCAAACCCTATTCTTAATAATGCAATTTTATTTGTATAAAATCTTCGTTTGTATTGCATTGTGATTAATTTTTGCTGTGTTAACTCTATTCGATCTATTTCGCCTTGTCGAAACTTACTTTCGATTGAACTCTCCAATTCATTTGCTGCAGAGAGATCATTACTGTCGTTTCTAACCAAATCTCTAGCAATAGTATAATTATCTCTTAATTTTGCTATTTCATTAACAATAGAAGTTTGAATTTTTTCAACTTGTAAGCTTTCAATATCCCTGAGATTTTTTGCTTCCTCAACCAAGTATTTATTTTTCTCGACTGTTGGAATTATAGAGGTTATGCCAAGAACCCATTTGCTGGAGCCGTAATCGAAAATATAAGCTGGTGAAAATTTAATATCAGGGTATTGATTTGCAATATTTAATTTAAGTTGTGATTCTGAAACTGCATATTTTGCTAAGGCAATTCTTAAATCAATTCGGTTAAAAAGACCAAGGTTGATAATGTTTTGTTGGCTCGTTTCGTCATTAAGTACTTTATTAAATGTTTCTATTTGCTCATCAATATTCATTGTCGCTAATATTATTGTGTTAAATTTTTCTGGTGAAAGCCCAATTATTGTGGCTAATTTTGATTTTGTTTCATTGAATTGATACTGCTCTTCATTTAATTTTTGTATATTCTTATTTAGTTCGATTTGATTAAAATTAGCATCTATGGAAGAGCTTAGGCCTTGAGCCTTTCTCTTTTTAATCATATTTAAAATTTCATTTTGTAATCTAATTTCATTTCTTAACATTTGAAGATTCAAAAGTTGTTGTTGATAACGAATAAAATTTTGAGTTAATTCTGTTTTAATATCCCAAACAAGCTTTCTTAGCTCCAATCTTTTAACCAAAGTTTGATTTTTGGCTTTTTCTTCTCGGATCTTAGCTTTGTCTGCTGTTTCAAATAATGTAGTTAAATTTAAACCTATGGCATTTTTAGAACTTTCCGTTTTGCCTGAAGTTTGTTTGCCCGTTTCAAAGCCTAAAGAAGAGGGTGCTTTTATTGGGGCAATGACTTCTTGAATTTTTGCAATATCCCACTCTTTTTTTGCAATTTCGATTTTGGGATTAAAAAAGAGAGCGCTAAGCATAAGTTCATTAAGCCCCCATTCTTTAATGGGTAATTCATTATCTTTAAAACCTTGATTTTGGAGGAACGCCCTAAATGACGGATTTTCTGGATCTTTAGTGACAATCTTTTCTATAATCTTTTCACTTACCAAAGGCCGTTGATCATAATTAATAAAGCTACAACTTGTAAAAAAAAGCACTAGAAAACCAGCCAAAAGGGAAGATTCGAAAAAGCGTATTTTAGATGTCTGGATTTTCAATTTATATCTTAGGTTTGGGTTTAATTAATTTCAAAGAAGTTACGACATCTTAAATCAAAATATCGCTCTATTTCATTGATTCATTGAATTATTCCTTTTCGATAAAGACTAACTTGTTATAAAATAGAGCTAAATTTTTGTTATATATAACTTTTTTTAATTATCGCGAGAGTGGCGGAATTGGTAGACGCACTGGATTTAGGTTCCAGCGCCGCAAGGCGTGAGAGTTCGAGTCTCTCCTTTCGCACCAACGATCTAAATTTTAGGGAATTTTAAGTATGGCTACAGCAGTGGAAACATTAAGTAATCTAGAAAGACGTATTACAGTCAAAGTGCCAGTCGAACCTCTTCAAAAAGAGATGTCGAGTCGCTTTCAACGCTTAACCCGAACAGCAAAAGTCCCAGGTTTTAGACCTGGTAAAGCGCCTTTAAAAATGATCGAGCAACAGTATGGCCCCCAAGTAAAAGAAGAGGTCTTTGCAGAGGCGATTGAAACTTCTTTTGGCCAAGCTATACAAGAAAATAAATTGCGAGTTGCTGGTATGCCAAATATTCAGCATAAGCCACTTAATCAAGTTCACGAAGATTTTGAATATACTGCAACATTTGAAGTTTTTCCTGAAGTTACTTTAGCAGACTTTAAAGCCGCCTCTATCGAAAAGCCAGAAGCTCAAATTACCGATAAAGACGTGAATAAAACAATTGATGTTTTACTTAAACAAAGAGCACAATTTATAGAATCAAGTGAAGGAGCAGCTAAAGGAGATCGACTCACTTTAACCTTAACTTCATTCATAAATGATAAACAAGTTGAAACAACTGGGGATAAGCCGATCCAAATTATTCTAGGTGATGACTCTCGCTTTGCGATTTTTGATGATCATCTTGTTGGCGGTAAAGCCGGTGATTCTAAAACATTCGAAGTTAACTATCCAGAAACACACAATCCCAAAGAGTTGGCAGGTAAAAAAGTTCAATACAATGTGAATTTTATTTTAATTGCAAAACCTAAACTTCCAGAAGTTAATGCCCAATTTGCACAATCTCTTGGTGTTGCAGACGGCAATGTTGACAAGATGCGTGAGGAAATCAAACAAAGCTTAGAGCAAGAATTAGATAAAAGAGTAAAAATAAAATTAAAGGAGCAGGTATTTACTCTATTAATAGATAGCTGCAAAGCTGACTTACCCAAGGCACTGATTAATGTCGAAATCAACCGTATGGCTCAATCAACTTATGCCAATTTAAAACAACGCGGAGCTGACTTAAAACAATTCAAACTAGAACCCTCAATGTTTGAAGAACAAGCAAAAAAAACGTGCAAGCTCAGATTAATATTGGCTGAGATTGTAGATAAAAATAATTTGCGTGCCTCACCTGATCAAATTAAAGCCATGGTGAATGAATTTGCACTTAATTTTGACGATACGGATGAGGCAGTAAAGTGGTTTTATGCTGAGCCATCCAGGCTTGAGGAGCCGACTGCGCTTGCAACTGAAACCAATGTAGTTGAGTGGTTTATGAAGCAATGTAAAGTTCAAAACAAAAAAACAACATTTGATGAACTTATGTCGGGACCAGCTAAAGTTTAATTATGGTTCATACAACTCCAAATAATTTAGGCTATGTGCCAATGGTTATTGAGCAAAGCGGTCGAGGCGAGCGCGCTTACGATATATATTCTCGACTATTAAGAGAACGGGTGATTTTCTTGGTAGGCCCTGTAGATGATATGACGGCAAATGTTATTGTAGCCCAGTTACTTTTTCTAGAGGCAGACAATCCAGATAAAGATATTTCTTTGTATATCAATTCACCAGGAGGATCTGTAACTGCAGGCATGGCTATTTATGACACCATGCAATTTATTAAACCTGACGTGAGCACTTTATGTATTGGGCAAGCGGCTAGCATGGGCGCTTTATTATTAGCAGCTGGAGAGAAAGGAAAGCGTTTTTGTTTGCCTAATTCACGAGTAATGATTCATCAGCCTTTGGGCGGATTTCAAGGGCAGGCGTCTGATATAGAAATTCACGCAAAAGAAATTTTATTTTTAAAAGAAAAATTAAATCAAATTTTAGCAAGTCATACTGGCCAAACACTTAAAAAGATTGCTGCCGACACAGACAGGGATAACTTTTTAAGTGCTGAACAATCTGTTGAATATGGCATGGTTGACCAAGTTATATCAAAGAGATCACAAGTTATTTAATGCTATCTATCTATGGCAACTAAAAGCGATAACGAAAAATTACTTTACTGCTCTTTTTGTGGAAAAAGTCAGCATGAAGTGAAAAAACTAATTGCAGGTCCTTCTGTTTTCATCTGTGACGAGTGCGTAGATTTATGTAATGACATTATCAAAGAAGAAGTTAAAAACCCCGCAAAAGAAGTTAAAGATCACGACCAACTTCCTTCCCCCAAAGAAATTTGTGATCAACTCGATGAACATGTTATAGGACAAATAAGCGCGAAGAAGAGCTTAGCTGTTGCTGTTTATAATCACTACAAAAGACTTAGAGATAGTAACTCAGAGTTAGATACTGAACATAAAGATGTTGAAATTTCAAAAAGCAACATTCTGCTTATTGGCCCCACTGGCTCTGGAAAAACCCTTTTGGCGCAAACGCTTGCAAAATTACTCGATGTTCCTTTTGTTATGGCAGATGCAACAACACTTACTGAAGCAGGTTATGTAGGTGAAGATGTTGAAAACATTATGCAAAAATTATTGCAAAAATGTGATTACGATGTTGAAAAAGCCCAAAGAGGTATTGTATATATTGATGAAGTCGATAAAATTTCAAGAAAGTCTGAAAACCCCTCTATAACAAGAGATGTATCAGGTGAAGGTGTTCAGCAAGCACTTTTAAAACTCATCGAAGGTACCATTGCTTCAGTACCCCCTCAAGGCGGTCGTAAACACCCAAATCAAGAATTCGTTCAATTAGACACAACCAATATTTTATTTATTTGTGGCGGAGCTTTTGATGGCTTAGAAAAAATTATTAAACAAAGATCAGAAAAAGGCGGAATTGGTTTTGCTGCTCAAGTAAATAGTAAGGCAGATAGTAAAGTGATTGGTGAAGTCATAAAAGATGTTGAGCCAGAAGATCTGATTAAATTTGGTCTGATTCCTGAGTTTATAGGAAGACTTCCTGTTGTTGCAACGCTTGAATCTTTGAGTGAAGATGCCTTAGTTCAGATACTAACTGAACCTAAAAATGCTTTAACTAAACAGTACATTAAACTTTTTGCTATGGAAAATGTAATACTCGAATTCAGGCCCTCAGCATTAAGGCTCATTGCCAAAAAAGCACTCGAAAGAAAGACAGGTGCGCGAGGCCTACGCTCCATTATGGAACAAGTTTTATTAGACACCATGTACGAATTACCATCTATTAAAAACCTTGAAAAGGTTGTAATTGATGATGGTGTGATAGAACAATCAAATAAACCTATACTTTTATTATCAGAAAAGAAACAGGTTTCAGGAAAAAAATAAGCTTTACTGCAGGTCAGAAAGACCTTGAAATATTATAAACTGACCTCATATTCTAGTTTAATTAACGCTTATGAAAGCATCTTATGGCTCAAGAAATTAAAATTACAGGATCTCATCAAGATTTCATGCCCTTGTTACCCCTTAGGGATGTCGTTGTTTACCCACATCTTGTGATTCCTCTTTTTGTGGGCCGCATAAAATCTGTAAAAGCACTTGAAATTGCATCTGACAAAGATAAGAAAATAATTTTGGTAGCCCAAAAATCTGCAAGTAAAGATGAGCCTGATGCAAAAGATCTTTATGAATATGGGACCGTAGCATCTATTCTTCAGATGCTTAAATTACCTGATGGCACGGTTAAAGTTTTGGTTGAAGGTCTAAGTCGTGTAAAAATTAAAGAAGTGATAGATCAAGAAGCTTGTTTCGTTGCTCGTTTTGATGAAATAAACATTCCCGAACCCAAAGACAAAGAGTCTTTGGCATTAATGAGAACGGTATTTTCGCAGTTTGATCAATACGTAAAATTAAATAAAAAAATTCCCCCAGAAATTTTAACTTCTCTTGCTGCTATTACAGATCCAGGCAGATTAGCAGATATGATTGCAGCGCATCTCACATTGAAATTAGAAGAAAAGCAAACGATTTTAGAAACATTAAAAATTAAAAATCGCTTGGATCATCTTTTAAAAATTATGGAATCTGAAATTGATATTCTTCAGGTAGAAAAAAGAATTCGTGGTCGCGTTAAGCGTCAGATGGAAAAAAGCCAAAGAGAATATTATCTTAATGAACAAGTCAAAGCTATCCAAAAAGAATTGGGCGAGCAGGATGAAGGTGCTGATTTAGATGAACTTGAAAAGCGCATTCAAGAGGCAGGTATGTCAAAAGAAGCCCTTGATAAGGCGACTTCTGAGTTTAAGAAATTAAAAATGATGTCACCGATGTCTGCAGAGGCATCGGTAGTTAGAAATTATATTGATACATTGATTGGGTTGCCATGGCAGAAAAAAACTAAAATTAGTCGTGAGCTAGCGCTTGCCGAAAAGATTTTAGATGAAGACCATTATGGACTTGAAAAAGTCAAAGAGCGCATCATTGAATATTTAGCTGTTCAACAAAGAGTTGATAAACTAAAAGCACCTATTCTATGTTTGGTAGGGCCCCCAGGCGTTGGTAAAACATCTTTGGGTCAAAGTATTGCAAAGGCTGTTAATCGTAAATTTATTCGAATGGCTTTAGGCGGTGTTCGAGATGAATCAGAAATTCGTGGCCATCGAAGAACTTATATTGGTTCTATGCCAGGTAAGGTTTTACAAAGCATGAGTAAAGTAGGCGTCACTAATCCATTATTTTTGCTTGATGAAGTGGATAAAATGGGGCAAGACTATCGTGGTGATCCAGCCTCAGCGCTTTTAGAAGTTTTAGACCCTGAGCAAAATCACACTTTTACAGATCATTATGTTGAAGTTGAATATGATTTATCAGATGTGATGTTTGTCGCAACAGCTAACTCTATGAATATCCCTGAGCCGCTTTTGGATCGTATGGAGATTATTCGCTTGTCAGGTTACACAGAGGCTGAAAAACTTAATATAGCGATGCATTATTTACTCCCAAAACAGCTCAAAATGCATGGCTTAAAAAAATCTGAGATAAGTATCACTTCTAAAGTTGTAAGAGAAATAATCCAATATTATTCAAGAGAAGCTGGCGTGAGAAAGCTTGAGCAAGAAATTGCTAAAATTTGCAGAAAAGCAGTAAAAGAATTGCTTAGCAAAAAATCACTTAAAAAAGTGATTGTGAATAGTAAAAACCTTGAGTCTTATCTTGGTGTAAAAGTTTTTGATATTGGCCTTGCTTCCAAAAAGAATCAAGTAGGCCAAGTTACTGGTCTTGCTTGGACTCAAGTAGGCG
>Ga0255156_1000347_pt1 | contig 15302 bp, 11 predicted proteins | sample Atl_Atlam_RepA_8_FD_186026 | JGI IMG/M metagenome (GOLD analysis project Ga0255156, IMG submission 186026) | Freshwater microbial communities from Altamaha River, Georgia, United States - Atl_Atlam_RepA_8h | ecosystem: Environmental > Aquatic > Freshwater > River | place: USA: Georgia... | reverse complement strand
AGCAAACTTAGTAATTATACTTTTATTATTGATCAATACCGTAATTTTATCGATAACGTTATTTAGAAAAAATAAAAACGAATACTATTCTGGAATAGGTGATTTGTTAATAAAAAAACATAAAGAATAAAGATAAAGATATGTCATTAGTAGTACAGCTTTTTGATGTTACATTAGATTATGTCCTGAATGTTTGTCTCAAAAAATGTAAAGAATATGGAGTAAAGTATGTATTATTACCTCCTCAACAAAAATATGAAAATATTGATAATGAATGGTGGAGTATATATCAACCTAATTTTTTATACGATATTTTAGATGAAGTATATCTTAAACATGTTGTATCCGAATTTAAAAAAAATGGAATAAATATATTAATAGATGTAATATTTAGTCATACAAATAAAAAAGGTTATGTAAATAACAAGGACGCTTATAATTACAATCCAGAAAAAGATTGGTTACCTTGGTTAGATACAACAAATTCAAATATAATAAAAAATGGAAAAGATATGATAAAAAAATATAGAGATATGGGTGTAAGGGGATTTAGAATAGATTCAGCGATAAAAGTTGAACATGTGTTTTATGATTACGTGTTTAAAGATAGCCCTTCAGATGAGATACATGTATACGAAGTATTAGACTTATCAGTAGATGGGAAAAATTTTATGAAAAATCGTTTAAATGTTCGACCAAAGAATACATTTTTTTATGACATAAAAGAATTAGATAATTCAATTTCTTTATTGAAAACTATAAGTAAGGTAGAAAAAGAAGAAGATAATGTTATAAATTCAGAACTATTTTACAAGGACACCATTATTCCAGATAATGGCGTGTCAATTATTAGCACTCATGACTTATTGACGCATAGATGGTATCTTGAATTCGATTTATTTAAGAGTGGTTTATTAATTTCTTTCATGAGCTGTCATCCCTTTATTTTTATCACAATTTGTTCGAATGAAACATCTTCTATTTATAATTGTTCATTATGGTCTTGGGACATTCTAAAATATTTTTGTCCCATTATAAAACTTAGACAAAATAATACCTATTGTCCTTCTATTTTATATAATAATTATAATAATATCGTATCACAGACTTCTAAATCTATATTTTTTTTAAATTTGGCTGATAGCGATACATCAAATCATCAAAGTGTTTATTTTACAAAATATAAATATAAAGACGTCTATAACAACAAAATTTTTGAAAATAAAATTAATTTACCTGAAAACAAGTTACTTGTATTAGAAAAAATTGAACAAGAAAATGTAAACGAAAATGTAAACGAAAATGTAAAAGAAAATAACCTTCATATATTTTGGTATCAAGGATGGGACAATGCACCTTCTTTTGCAAAAAGATCTCAATTAAAATGGAGAGAGGTAGCTCAAGCGAATAATTTACAAGTTATATCATGGGATTATGAAAAAGTTATGAACACAATCGATAAAAAAAATAGGATAGAATTTATCATTTCAAACGTTTTCAATAAAATAGAAGAAAAAATAAGGATCCCAGAAAAATACGCAGCATTTTCAGATATTGCTCGGTTATATATTTTGTATAAGTATGGGGGAATATATGTCGACACTGATTCTTTTCCTACAAAAGATTCCTGGTTATTATTTAAGTGGTTAAAAACAGGTAAATTAATGTTTGGAAGAGAACCTAACGGTTATATAAATAACGCAATTATAATATCATCTATTGATTGTAAACATACATTAGAAAATCTAATAATGTCTTTGTCTCAAACTATATTAAACGAAGATATAAATTATAAAAATATATTAAATATTGCTGGTCCTCAAAAAATAACTAATATTATGGATTTAAAAGACGAAAAATACAAAAAATACGTATTTATAATACCTTCTTCGTGGTTATATACAACCTGGTCTTCCGAAAAAACTGGTGGTATCGATGAAAACTGTACAGATGAATTTGTAATCGCACAACATTGTTACGCTGGTTCTTGGGTAGACAAAGATACAAAATATATAGGTTATGGAGATTATTATAATTATTATAAAAAGGATACAAAGGAAATAAAAGAGGATAGGAATAATGATAAATATGACAATATTTTCACCCTTCTTATATTTTTATTGACCGTCTTGACAATTTTATGTTTAATCGTTTATGTAAAATTGATTTTTAGGAATAAAAAGACATAAAAGATATAAAAAGAAATGAAGCTTTATATGAAGAATAACTCAAGAATTACTTACCGCGTTATCCCCGTTTATTATGTTGTATTATCATCAGACATTAAAGAAGATATGAAATATAACGAAGAGGAGTCTCACCATCTCCTTGACTTGCTTATCCCTGAAGAAGTGGTTGATGCAAAAAATATGTTGAAAGACTCTATTTTTACGATGAGAAAATTGTGCAGATGGTTTACCATGTATAACGATCCTCGTCTGTTGTATAGCTTTTCAGAATTTCTATCGGATCTCTCCTTTTCATCTCTGAATTATATTCGAGTAGGAAATTTAGTCGGACTTGAGGGGTTGAAAGTTGACGAAAATTATGGGTTGATTATTGGCGAAAAAGTTTTTAGCCGACAAATGTCAGAAGAAGAATTCTCCACAGAGTTTTTGATGAATCTTCTTATGTGAAATGTAATACATGCATATAAATTGATTTAACACATATAGTATATGACAACATATACTATAACATTTCTTTTTACTAAATTCACAGAAACGTGTATATAAATATACAATATAATATAAATATGCCAGATCTCGTAAACCACTGTTATCTTACTCAATATCCTAATTCTCCTGTTTATGTGGGAGAACTCAACCCAGCTTTAGCGCCAAACCCTCTTGTCGCGGGGGGAATTCCAAATCCAGCTATACCGCTTAACCCACTCCCTCCTACCGTTGCTAATCTTCCAGCAGGAATATCTGGCGATATGTTTGAAATATACATTAAAACTTATCTGGAACCAGTCTTTGTACAAGTGTTTAGATACGTAAATCGTATAGTTCATAGTTTTAATAATGCTATTTTAACTGTTACCGGAGGAGATTCGATTAATTATTATTTACCAGCCAATAAACAAATTCCAAGTCATGATTTCGATATCCGCATCATCAATTTAGCGGATCCACAATTTCCAGCGAACAATCTTGCAAATATGATTGCCCTACAACGACTAGTATTGCAAATATTTCGAGATGCTTTTAACGGGTTTTTATATATTCAAAGGGAGGCATATAACGCTGATCCAAATAGAGCCTTTAAAACTTTACTAACAGACGCCATATTTGACACACAATTTTTTATTGATCAAAATCCTATGAACAATGCAATGCCTTATTTATCAACATTAAACTTTCGATATACCATAGGAGGAGTTCAGCAAGAAAATTCGATATTGGATTTAACCCTATTTGGAGAAGGACAGATGGGAGCAGGAGGTCAACATTATCTACCAAAACGTCTTAATGTACAAGATGTGGCTGGAAACGATCTATCTTCTCAAGCTATTATGGCTCGTTATGTAAATGAAAGAAACTTATTTTATAAAACACCTGAAGCTGTTGTAATGGATCAAGGCACTGAAATTGTTTATATGACGCTTGGTGATATTGTTAACGACACAATACGAATGATTCATTGGACATTGAATAATCCAGCCTTTATAGCTAACCCAGTTGATCCTAGCAATAAAATTATAAAATACCTTAAAAAATATTCAGAACTTATATCGGTGGTTGAAAGAATGGCAACTGACTTCCAATGTAATGTTTTTAATTTTCCCCTTATTGTGTGTGTAAATATTACGCAACAAGGATGTGCAGGTGGTGCTACAATAGCAGGTGTGGATGATGTACAAGGACTAGCAAATAGGTTAAATAATGCGTATTACACAACCCCAGCACCAGCCGGTTTACCGATTCCGCAGGGCAGCCCATTGTTAAACCCTTCTCCTTATCACCTAATAAATCATAATCTTTTTCCGGCAGGTCTGCCTGTTCCTCCAGACGTAAATATTATAGACACCTATCCTAAAAATCGACTATGTGAAATGGTAAGGGTACTTGGAGTATAATGTTATATAACATTTATAAATGTTATATTTTCTATAATATTTTCAACACTTATAACACCATAGAAAAAGTTGAGTTATGATATTTACATATACTACCCGGATATCCTGCTTGATTGGATATACCAATTGTTTTTCCACTTGTTTTAACAAAATTAGAAGGGTGATTGTAATGGGTATGCCCATATGCCCAAACATCTACATCATCAAAAAACTGAGACTGATCCGAAGAAAACGCGTAATTTGTATGATTTGTTTCATATATAGGAGCAGACGCATTTTTCATAAAAGGTGCGTGATGTGATAAAACAATAACCTTGTAATTCTTATACATGTTAATTGTTCTTTCTAAAAATTTGACATTTTTTTTATGAATTTCGTTTACTTTTTCAACATCAATACATTTCTTTTCACCCTTTTTATCACTCTCATCACTCTCATCACTCTCATCGTAAATAAAACGGTAATCATTTATTAAGCAAGACACCTCCGCTGCATGTTCGGATGGAATATATGACCATAATGTTGTTCCGATAAAAACAACACGTTTGTGATATACAAAAATGTTGTTGTTCATAAACAACACGTTTGTGTAAAATTTACACAAACGTTCAATCTGTTGATGAGTTTCGTTCATGCTATGGCCATAATACTCATGATTTCCTGTTAAAAGTAATGTCATAGAAAAATTACATGAACACCAACCAATAAAGTGTTGATAAATCGGTTGAAATGGATTACCAATGTCTCCCAGTAAACATAAAATAGAATATTTATCAGGCTCGATAAAACTTTTAAACAAGTCCTGTAAAAAATCATTATCTCCTGTCTTAAAAAAATAGTGTTCAAGATGAACATCCGAAATAAATCGGACACGGCACTTCATTTCTTGACTGTCAACTGTTGAGGCTCCGAAGGGAGTGTAGAGACCGGAGGCTTCTACGAGGGGATTCATTATTCTACTTATTCTACTATTTTTAATCTTTGATCACATCCATTTCAATTTTAAAAGATGAAATTATATAGTTAGACTATATAATTATAACCAAAAATATATCCCAAAATATCCAAAATATCCCAAATAATCAAAATTTATACGTGTATTCTCCCAGATTCATCCTCTCGATAATTTTTGGAATAACATTAATATCAATCAACTCCTGCAACAATTCTCCTTCCGAATTTTCTGTACACATTGCCACCATCCATTGACCATTTTTGACCTCTTTCTCTTTATCATCTTTAAAATAAATTCTCTGATCGCTATCATACTTTATACGAAACACTTCAAGGACAATGTCATAAGGATATTGACGATCATATCCTTCATATAAACAAGGAATTGTGATATATTTATTCTCGATATCGCTTCGGGCAAAGCCCGCGATAGAAATAGGTTGTTTTTCATACAAGATGATACAATCTAAAATCAAATCCAATGTTTTATCTACAACTTCTTTCTCTTCTTTCTCTTTGTCAAACGGAAGAATAAACTTTTTTCCGCAAACATTCATTCCAAGGTCGTAAATCGTGTACTCTGGCAACATATTTTCCCTTCTCTTCTTTATTCCTTTATAATAGTTTTGTCTAAAATTCAATTTTATACACATTTTGCAAGTCTAATCATATATGCTGTTATCTTCTTCAAAATTGGTTAATAGAATATCGCTTCTTTTCCTTTGGAAAAGCGAGCTCCCGCTCGATTCGTTCAGAGCGGGCAAATCCCGAGATAACCGAATCGAGATGTCCAGTTTCTTTGTCATATAAATTTGGTATATATGTTTTGTTAAATCACTCTTTTATCTACACGTACATCGACATTATTTTTGATAACGTCGTTAAAATTATTATAATTGTTAACAATTTTTTTGTGTGTGTCTATGAATTCTTAACTTAAGAATATATAGAATAATAAAAGAAGAAAGAAGAAGAGAGGAAAGAAAATGTTTAGATTAAGACACCGCAATTTTGACTATATGCTTTATGAAGTTGATAATATCTCCAACGACTTGAGAAATGGAAAAGTATGGGAACCTCATCTTCTTCAGTTTATGCAACATTATATCAAAAAAGACGACGTATGCCTTGACATCGGTGCAAATTTTGGATATCATACACTAGAAATGTCGAGACTTTCTCGATCTGTACACGCTTTTGAACCTCAAATGGAAAATTATATTCTTTTACAAACAAACATTAAAAATAACCATTTAAACAATGTTGTCGCGCACAATAACGCCGTAGGAAATACAAATGATGTAGTCGAAATTCCTCTTTTTGGTGTAATGAACGGTAATAAAGGTAATATAAATATGGGCGACATCAGTGTTAATCATCACATGGGAAATTTTAGCAAGTGTTCCACCGTTAAAATCGACGATTTGGCACTAGACCGAGTAGACTTTGTCAAGATTGATGTACAAGGATATGAAAAATTTGTATTGGAAGGTATGTCTTCTACAATTAATAAAACAAAACCTCTTATTGTGATCGAGTTTGAAGATCACCAGCTCTACAAGTTTGGGCTCAACTCTTTTGAAATTCTAAATTTACTGAAAAACCTAGGATATGTTGTATTTTTACTGGACTATGATTATCCAAGCGATCACGTATGCGTCCACTCTTCACGGTTAGAAGAGTTTAAACAAAAGATGGGGCAATATATTGTTAAAAACGATAAACCAGAGAGTTTTGTCTGCCCTTCAATCAATCATATGATCGAGTTTAAAATCAAAGTGTATTGACCATATTAATGGAAGCAATCTTGTTTATAAAATTGAAATTTTATAAAAATATTCATCAATTTATTTAAAAAAGAGAGAAAGACGAGAGAATAGGATGAATACACAACAGCAATTCGATAAGATTTTTTGGGAACTGGTCAGAGCTCTTCCCAGAAAAACAGCAGACATAACATCTTCCTTTAAGGAGGAGTTTTTTCAAAAACTTCAAAATCTTCAAACACTAATTGACGAGGGCGCCAACATAAATATTATTGACTCCAGATCTGGTTCTTCATATCTTGAAACTTCAATATGGAATAGCACTTTCATCTCTGAGCGAAGCGATAATCCATATTACCGAACATTCTCACAAGAAATTCTTTATTTTTTACTATTTCAGGAAAGTCTCCGCCCAACAATTGCGACAGTACACGTTGCAGCATCGATATGCCGAAATCCAAAAATTACAGAGGAGGTTCTTAAGCGGTGCGACGATGCCGTGCTTTCAAGTCTGAGAAATGGCTCTGATCCTTGGGCGTCGTCGCCCTCGGATGACTTTCTTTTAGCGTTTGATTTTCTTGACCCACCGATTATCGAAGTTTTCAAAGGGTTTCGTCTCAAATAAAATTATAAATTATATTCTGTATATGAATATAATTTATTTTCTAGCTTTTCTAATTGATTTTCTAATTGATTTTCTAATTGATTTTCTATTTACTCTTTTTATACTTTTTATACTCTTTTTCTTCCCGGTAGATTTCTTCTTTATACTCTTTTTCTTCTTACCCGACAATTTGTCTGTCGCTTTTATTCCTGAACTATCTTCTAACATAGGATCAGCTCCATGTTCCAATAATAATCTAGTCATATCCCGAAACTCAACTTGTAGTGATCTAACGATCTCTTCACGCACACTCGGGGCAAAGCCTCTCATAATTTCTTTTTTATTTGATAATGTTAATGATAACGCTATTAACGGAGTTGTTCCATTTTTATCCGATAGATTTGGATCGGCGCCTCTTTCCAATAATAATTTAACTATTTCTGTATCCAAACTGTTGTTTATACAATGCAATAATGGAGTCATCCCATCTTTATTTTGTAAATCTGGGTCAGCTCCCCGGTCTAATAAAAACTCTAATAAAAATTCTTTATCTTCTGAAATTTTATGAACGTTCATTATATCTTCTGAATTTTTAAGAACGTTCATTAAAATTGTGTTTCCATTTTTATCGGTACTATTTATATCAATATTATATTCGTCTAATAAAACATTCACCACTTTAATCAATTTTTCAGAATTATATGGATCAAACATCAATAAATGTTTTACTGAAAAATGTAATAAAAATTTTGGATCCGCCCCGTTATTCATTAACATCCTAATTACATTTAAATAATTTGGACTATTTAATAAAGCATCCTGCAATTTAGATATATTAATTTTCCCATTTTTTTCGATAAGGTTAAAACTTTTTTCGTCTGCCATTTATATATATGTTAAAAAAATTTATTTTCTTATACTCTTCTTACTATTCTTTATACCATTTTTCTTCCCGACAGATTTCTTCTTTATACTCTTAATCTTTTTCTTACTCTTCTTTATACTCTTAATCTTTTTCTTACTCTTCTTTATACTCTTACTCTTCTTACCTGACAATCTGTTTAGATAGTCTTTCGCTTTATCACCTTGACTATCTTCTAATAGAGAATCAGCTCCATGTTCCAGTAATAATCTAGCTATTTTTTTATTCTCTCCGTATCGATAACGAGAAAGAGCTCTCATTAATGGAGTTATTCCATCTTTATCTGATAGATTTGGATCAGCACCTCTTTCCAATAATAATTTAACTATTTCTACATTATCTGATCCGTAAAACACAGCCATCGATAATGGAGTCATCCCATCTTTATTTTGTAAATCTAGTCTAGCTCCTCGGTCTAATAAAAACACTATCAAGTCTACATGTTCAGACTCTAAATAAGTAACAACTTCCATTAAAAATGTGTTTCCAGTATCTTTATTGGTACTATTTATATCAGTATCATATTCGTCTAATAAAACATTTATTATTTTTATCAATTTTTCGCGATCATATGGAGTAAAACTCAATTGGTTTGCTGCAAAATTTAATAAAAAATATGGATCCGCCCCGTTATTCATTAACATCCTGATTACATTTAAATAATAGACACTATCATTTGGACTATTTAACAAAGCAATGTGCAATTTATTTTCTATAATTTCCCCATTTTTTCTAATAAAATTATCTGGGTTAATAGAACTTTTTTCATCTGTCATTTTTATATATATAAATAAATATATAAAATAAATGATATTAAAAAATGTGTCAATTATAATTGTATTGTTGTTATTAGGTTATTTAATTTACGATTTTTCTAGTTCTAGTTCTCCTTCACAATCTACTTCTCTTTCTTCTGTTCCAGACAAAAATTGCGCGGTAAGCAAATGGGGAAATTGGACTTGTAACCAACAAACAGGAAAGGCATCAAGAACACGAACCGTTTTAAACCCTACTAGTGGTTCAGGTGATAGTTGCCCCCATCTTATCGAAACCGCAGACTGTAAGGATTGTCAAGTAGGAGATTGGAGCAATTGGACATGTAATATACAAACAGGAAAAGCAAAAAGAACAAGAGAAATTATTGTACAACCTGTTGATGACGGAAAAATTTGTCCTATTACCGAAGAGACAGCCAATTGCAACGATTGTCTCGTAAGCGATTGGAACGAATGGATGTGCAACCAGAAAACAGGAATTTCTCACAGAGAAAGAACAATAGAAAATCAACCAACTGATGGAGGAGGGGTTTGTCCTTCCCTAGAACAAACATCAAATTGTAATGATTGTCAAGTATCTGAATGGAGTGAATGGTCTTGCAACCACAAAACCGGAATAGCGTCCCGAACAAGAAAAATTACAGTTCTCCCTGTAGATGGAGGAAGACAATGCCCAGAACTTAATCAAACAACTTCTTGTGCTGATTGTAAAGTAAGTTCTTGGGGACCTTGGTCCTGTGGTGGAAATGACACTGCGTCTCGTCATAGAACAATAACAACTCTTCCAAGTTATGGAGGTTATGATTGCCCACCTCTTATCGAAACATCAAATTGTCGAGATTGTAAGGTGTCAGACTGGAGTAAATGGTCTTGTAATTTAACTACAGGAATTGCTACCCGTCGTAGAACCATAGAAATTCAGCCAACAGATGGTGGAATGGCTTGTCCCACTGATTTAGAAGAAAATGCAAATTGCCGTGATTGTCAGGTAAGTGAGTGGAGCGAATGGTCATGTAATCCAGAAACTCATCAATCTGTTCGATATCGAAGCATAGAAATACAACCAACAGATGGTGGAAACGCTTGTCCCGCGTTAGAGGAAAAAGAAGAGTGTAAAGATTGTGTAGTTGGAGACTGGAGTCCCTGGTCATGTAATATAACGACACGGCAGGCAACACGTACAAGAAACATATTATCACCCGCAAGTAATGGAGGAAAAGAATGTCCTAACTTGATTGAACATCAAGAATGCTCAGATTGCGAAGTTAGCAAATGGGGTAGATGGAATTGCGACCAGAACACAGGATTAACAACCCGTACAAGAACCGTTATAAAACCAGCTGTAAACGGCGGGTCATGCGACTATAAGTTGGAAGAAAATGCAAATTGTCGGGATTGTCAAGTAAGTGAGTGGAGCGAATGGGCATGCGACGAAAACACCAAAATTGCAACCCGTACAAGAACCGTAGAAAATCAACAAACTAATGGTGGAAATGCATGTCCGATACTAAATCAGACATCCTCCTGTGTGGATTGTAAGGTAAGCGATTGGAGTGATTGGTTGTGCAATGAGAATACCAAAATTGCAACACGTACAAGAACAGTAATAACACCTTCTCTTAACGGAGGTAAAATATGTCCAATCGAATTATCTCAGACTTCTAGTTGTTCTGATTGCGTTGTTAGCAATTATGGACCCTGGCAATGTGATAGTGATACAGGAAAAGCGTTTCGTACACGAACAATTATTAAACATCCAACAGATGGCGGTAAAGTATGCCCGCCTTTGATCGATAGAGCAAATTGTAATGACTGTCTGTTAAGCGAATGGAGCGACTGGAATTGCGATTCGTCTACTGGCAAAGCAACAAGAACCAGAACGGTAGAAAAACCGGCAAGTGAAGGAGGAAAACCATGCGATCCCTTGACAGAGGTGAAAGATTGCCAGGATTGTAAAGTGTCCGATTGGGGAAATTGGATTTGTAACCAAGAAAGTGATATAGCAACACTAACTCGAACAATAATTTCTGAACCAACTTACGGAGGATTGTTATGTCCTACGGACTTAACCAGAACATCTAGTTGTAAGGATTGTCAAGTGAGCGAATGGGGTCCATGGGTATGTGACCAGAGTACAGGAAAATCTACACGAAATAGAAGCGTTATCGTTCCTCCAAGTTATGGAGGATACGATTGCCCTGAATTAACACAGACAGATGATTGTAGAAACTGTCAGGTAGGCGATTGGAGTCCATGGTCGTGTAATGAAAAAACTAACATTGCTACCCGTCGTAGAGAAATACTAGTTCAACCAACCGATGGAGGGTTAGCTTGCCCAGAACTTGTCCAAACAGCACAGTGTGGAAATTGTTTATTAAGTGATTGGGGTCCTTGGTTATGCAACGAAAAATACGACGAGGCAAAGAGAACAAGACATGTAGAAGAGCCCGCAAGAGACGGTGGAACATGTAATGACCCATTAGTAGAATATGGAAGATGTAGCGATTGTCAAGTAGGCGAATGGAGTGAGTGGCTATGTAATCAAAATACAAAAAATGCTACAAGAACAAGAAGAATTGAAATACAACCACTTAATGATGGAAAAAAATGTCCTAGTTTAACCGATACACATAGCTGTGAAAATTGTCAGCTAAGCGACTGGAGTAATTGGTCTTGTAATGAAAATACACATAAAGCTACAAGAACTAAAAACGTGATTACACCAAATAGCTACGGAGGGTTAGCGTGTGGTCCAACTTTAGATACATCCTCTTGTGTTGATTGTCAGGTAAGTGGATGGGGCGAATGGACATGCGACGAGAGCACACACTTAGCGACACGTACAAGAAGTGTGACAACACCTGCAAGCAACGGTGGAAGGGAATGCCCCGAACTAAGTCAAACCCAATCTTGTGCCGATTGTCAAGTAAGTGATTGGAGCGAATGGTCTTGCAACAATAATACAAAAATAGCAACCCGTTCAAGAACGGTGACTAGACAGCAACTTGATGGAGGTGCCTCTTGTCCGACCGAACTAAATCAAACATCCGCCTGCTCCGATTGTGTAATGAGCCCTTGGAGTTCTTGGGTGTGCGACGAAAATACTGGTTTAGCAACACAGACAAGATCAGTTATAACCCCATCAAGCAATGGAGGAAAGGAATGCTCTCCATTGTTAAGTCGAAGCGATGATTGTAGGAATTGTCAGGTAAGCGATTGGAGTGATTGGTCTTGTAATAACGGAGTAGCAACACGTACAAGAAGTGTGATTAGACAACCAGCTTACGGCGGTGATGGATGTCCTGAACTAAACCAAACGGCGACATGTACCGATTGTCAGGTAAGCGATTGGAGCGAATGGTCTTGTGGTAATCAAGTAGCAACACGTACAAGAAGTGTGATTATACCTTCCAGTAATGGAGGTGCGGTATGTCCTGAACTAACCCAAACTATTAGCGGCTGTATGAATAGGTATGTAGCAAGTGGAACATATACTGGACATATTCCATTTGGTAATTACCGTATATATATCCCTATATATTCAGTGACGATTAGCAATTCAGGAAATAACGTACAAATATATAACGGAAGCTACATAAATGGAACATATGATAAAAAAATAGGAATAATAACTTTTACTGATGGTTCGACAGCAACCTTTAGTTCCGATTTTCAAAATTTATATTATAATATTCCAAATTCATATACTATTAATATGGGAATAGAATATACTCCAGAATCGCCATTTGTTTTAGCATTTAACTCGTCTCTAGAAGGAACTTGGGTAAATAATTCGATATTACCAGGCACAACAATTACTTTTATAATGACATTAGTTATAAATGGTAATACTGTTAATTATTATGATAATGGAGGAGGAACAACATCTGGAACTGTTTCTTCGTATAATGGACAACCTCTAATAACACTAAATGCTAATTCTACCGTCGCTTATTCTGAATATGTAGTTAATAATCTTACCCCGACTTCTATGTCCACAACAATGTTAGGATCTACCAATACTTTTATTTTTACTCGTTCTACCTTACCTCCCGCCACTCCTGCCCCCACAACTCCTGCTCCGACCCTTCCAACACTGATTGATCCTTCAACGGGTCTTAACGCTGCAATTTTGAGCGGAGACATAATGATTTAATGATTTGACACTTTAAAAATTCTTGCAGAATGCGAAAATGATGAAACAAGTGAGATTATAACTATAAAATTGATTAATATAATTGTTGTATATTTTTTATCAATCAAACGAATATGTTTACGATCAAGTTTTTGAATGGCCATATTGCTTATCTTCCTGAAATCAATCAGGAATCGGTATTTAATTATATTATTACAAATGGAAAAGAAAACGACATTGATTCGGATGATCTTTTATTTTACGAACAAATTTCTATTTCAAACGATATTTCAAGTGATATTTCAAATAACATAAATTACATTATCATTGAAAATTTGGAAATCATCCATTTCTATGATGTAATGAAATGGATTGCAAATCGTACTGAAAAAAAACATTATATGATAGAACAATATATTCAATATTTGGCAAATCGTAGCCGACTTCTACTGTCGACAACCAGTAGATATTGCGAACTATGGTACAAACCTTATACCAATCAAGACTATAGTGAAAAAGTATCAAGTTTATGGCGACTATCCGAATTCGATTTATTCCTTGAGGACACGGAGAAAGACTGCGTGAGATGTTCATTTCCGATTTGTACATTCAATTGTCGCTATCATATTACCGCCAATTTCAAACATAGTGATCTTGAATAAGGATCTTTTTTGTATTGAGTTTTTGAATTGAAAATATATAATATATTTTCAAAATAATATATATAAAATAAATTTTGGTCATCGACACACACAAAAATTCTGTGTGTGTCGATGAAAAAAATTTCATGAAAGTAAAAATAGAAAAAACTATTAAAAATTTTTACATGAAAATTATGCCTTAAAATTAAGGCAATAAAAAATACAATATTCGGATGGCGTGAAAAAAATTTTGGAGATAGAAATTTCTAAAAATTCTAAAAATTTTTTTAATTATTTTTAATAATTTTTATTGTTTATTATTATTATTTATTAAAAAAAACTAAAAATATTTTTTATCCTTTTAAAGATAAAGCGTAATACCAAATATATACAAATGGAAAATATTATTCTATGCGAATTTTGCAAAAAAGAGTTTTCTTCTAAGGGTAATTTAAAGGTGCATCAAAAAACTACAAAATATTGTCTGAGTCTTCAAGGTAAAAGCATAAAAATATTTGATTGCGAATATTGTCTAAAAACGTTGACTACTCAACAAAATTTACAGGAACATCTATTAATCTGTAAAGAAAAGATAAAAATTGAATCTGAAAATATGTCAGAGAAAATGAAAAAAAGCATTGATCGTCTTGAGAGAAAAATCGAAAAAACAAGAGAAGATTATGAAGAAAAAATGGAGAAGCAGAAAAAAGAACACAAAGAAGAGTTAGAGAAGCAGAAAAAAGAACATAAAGAAGAGTTGGAGAAGCAGAAAAAAGAACACAAAGAAGAGTTGGAGAAGCAAAAAAGAGAGTATGAAAGAAAGTTGGAGAAATATGAAGAGAAATATGAGCAGCGTATTGATAGGCACGAGTCAAATATGATTGCTATGAAGCCTAACAACGTAGAAGATAATGAAGACGAAGAGAAAAACGAAGATTTAACTCCTCTCAATGTCTATCAACAACTCAATGAAGTTGTTAACACCATTGAACCTGAACAAGAAAAGGAAGAGATAATTCTATCTTCTCTCACTATCAACTCTATCACCATCACTTCAAGATGCCTTGACCATTATATTAACGCCACAGAGCTATGCCAAGCTGGTGGGAAACTATTTGGTCAATGGTTTAGACTTGATAGTACAAAAGAACTTATTCGCACATTATCAAGTGATGTGGGAATTCACACATCACTTTTAGTAGAGACAAAACGTGGTCAAAGTTCTAATTTTAAACAAGGCTCTTGGATTCACCCCGATCTTGCAATACAACTCGCTCAATGGATTTCTCCTTCTTTTGCTCTTCAAGTAAGTCGATGGGTAAGAAGTCTTTTCAACGAAGGCACCGTCATCATCGATTTACATCTCCTCAAACAACAACAAGAAGAAATGAAAGCAAAAGATCAACGTATCAAACAACTTGAA
>Ga0255156_1000319_pt1 | contig 16543 bp, 19 predicted proteins | sample Atl_Atlam_RepA_8_FD_186026 | JGI IMG/M metagenome (GOLD analysis project Ga0255156, IMG submission 186026) | Freshwater microbial communities from Altamaha River, Georgia, United States - Atl_Atlam_RepA_8h | ecosystem: Environmental > Aquatic > Freshwater > River | place: USA: Georgia... | reverse complement strand
CTGCTGTTCCCATTTCTGCCATGATTAATCCTTGTCCCACTCTGTATCAACTGGCTGTTCTTCTGGCATAGCGCCATCTGGCTTTTTGGCAAGTCTTGCTCTAACTTCATCAAGTTCTGCATCAAGTTTATCCTCAGCCATTTTAATTTCTGATTCAAGTTTTTTATCTGCTTGTGTATTTTTAGCATCCATCTCTTTATTGGAAAGTTGTGCTGCCATTACATCTTTAGCGCCAGACTGACCAATCAATAAGCCAGCAAGTGTTCCAGTAATAAATGTTGCAACTGAGCCAAGTACATTGAAAAACATTTTATCATTTTCTGATTGTGCCCCTATTGGCTGAGTTACAAATATCAAAGCATATAAAATACCTAATGCTGTAAATAATAAAATTGCTCCTAATGTACAACCAAGAATAAATTTAAGTCGTGCATCAAGATCTTGTGGTGTTAGTCTTTGCTTGCTCATTTGTTGCCTTTCGTTTTCTGATACTCATCCCAAGCATCTTTTCCAATTATATCTCTTGTACATGTGCCAGATGTTTCACAAATAGGAGGGTTGCATTCTTTGGCATCCCAATTTGCTGGATCCTGACAAGGATAGCGATAGTGACCGTCATACCCACAGCCACTAAGGCTTAATACAAGTATACACGATAATAAAATATGACGAATCTTCATATCGACATTATACTATTCTTTTTCTTCACGAAGCGGTATGGTAATAAGCCATAGGGCTATTGATATTAATGTGGCTACTCCCACTACCTGCTGGGCGGTACCTGTAAGGGTAAGCCAAGCAATAAAGAAGCCGAGGATGGTAAATACTTGGGCTATGCTCTCAATAATAGCAGCCTTAAACCACTTAAAGAGTCCTTTGACTACCTTCTTAATCATGTTCATATTATAACCTCCTTAGTGACATAACTGAACTAACAATATTTCCTACCAAAATAACAGGTATGACTACCTCCTGAACCTTTTCTCTTTGATCATCTGTCATATCTTTACCCCATTCTGTTGGGCTTAATAATTTATCCAAATCTATATTTGTTAATACTCCAAGTGGGTCTGATAAAAATGCTTCTGCCTGTACCTCAGTAACAGCATCTGCTAATGTATATGGCATAGGGGCATCTTCATTTTGTGCTGCCTTTTCAGCAAACTCAACTACGGCTGCTGCTACTGCAGGATTTTCTTTTGCTACCTCTGCAATAAGAGCAACTTCTTCTGCTTTAATACCAAGGTCTTTTGCCAACTCTTTCTTAGCCTCTGGATTTAATTCAGTTAAAAAGTTTGATACGGCTGACATTAATTTAGCGTCATTAACACTAATTAGTTTATTTAACTTCTTAAGTTCCTCGTCCGAAATAGGGCTGCTATCCGTGTTATCATTATCTGGTGTTACTACAGGATCTTCGTCAACAGGTTGCTCAGGTTCAGGCTCTTGAGTTGGTTCTGTATCCGTTGGCTGAGGTGAAGGCTCTTCTGAAGGCTCTGGAGTCGGATCAGTCTCTTCGTTCTCCCCATCTGTGGTATCAGGGCTTGGAGAAGGATTGGGATCTCCTGGTTCAGTTTGCTCTTCATCATCAGGGAATCTTGGATCCTCTGGAGTAATTATTTCTGGATCAACCTCAACATCAGGTTCAGGCAAATCTGTCTCATCTGTAGGCTCAGGACTTGGTTCTGGATCAGTTGTAGGTTCTGGCTCTGGATCGTTTGCTTCTTCGCCATTAATAGATGCAATAAGATTATTAAGATTTGATATTTCTGAAGCCAATTGTGCTGCTTCTGCTACCTGCTCTTGCTGCTCTTCAGGCGTTATAGGGGCTTCTGTAGGCGTTGGAGAGGGTTCTGGGATGGGTTCTGGAGCAAGGGTAGGTGTTGGACTACCAGCCTGTACTTGGGTGGCTCCCCAAGCCTCCAAAGAAACAATGTCTCCATTATGAAGCCTTACCCCTGTTCTAAGATTTTGATATTCAGGACCTTGATAACTATAGGACACTGCTAAACCGCCAGTATTAGTAATAGCAACTAATATATTTACTGTACTTGGTTGTGCCCCATAGTTACCGTAAGGGACCATGTTTAGATTTAATTGAAATCCGCCCTCTGAATAATATATATCCAAACCAGATGTGTTACTTACTCCTGGGAACCAGTCCATTGAATATAAGGAGATAGATGGTGTATTAGGATATGCCCAGTATGTAGGATCAGGTTGTCCAAATGTAATTACTGAGTTAGTTGTAGCATAAATGTTTTCATACTGTACCCCGTCAAAAGTCACGGTAGTTGCAATTGGTATTTGATAAGATATGTCATCACCTGAGCAAGTATCCATATGATGCACTGTAGGTTCGGCATCACCTTCATATGCTGCTGCTATGGTTTGTGATTGTATAAAGTTTACACAAGTGGCATTAGCGTTTTCTGGAAGCCATAGGTTAAAACCAAATGCTAATAAAGTTGCTGTTAATATTCTGGTTAATTTATTAATTGTCCTTTCTTCCTCCAGATTTAATAAAACTATTATAACATTTTATTTAAAAAAGAAAAGGGAGCCAGTTTCCTGACTCCCAAATCTTTTGATTTGTTAATTACTTAACAAGTGTAACCTTAGCCTTTGGATTCTTTGCGTTCCACTTCTTGGCAAGATCATTAAATGCCTTCTTCATTGCAGCGATAGCAGCAGCATTTTCTGCCTTTACCTTTGCAAGTTCAGCATCTGAAGCAACCTTTGCAGCAGCAAGAGCATCAGCAATGGCCTTATCAGCAGCAACCTTAGCGGTTACAGCATTGGCCTTTAATGTTGCAATTTCAGCAGCAGCAGTGATAGCAGCAGCGTCTGCAGCAGCCTTAGCAGCAGCAGCATCGCTTGCAGCCTTTGCTACAGCAGCAGCAAGAGCAGCATCTGCAGTTACCTTATCAGCAGCACGAGCAGCCTTTTCTGCAGCGAGTGCAGCATTAGCAGTAGCAAGTGCTCCAGCAAGATCAGACACTGTTACGATTGCAGTCTGTGAAGTTGTTGCCAACTTGATTGTTGGAACAGAGGTTGGTGCAGCAATAGATGCTCCAACAGCAACAGTTCCAGCAGTAGCAGGGAGTGTAATGTCTGATGTGTAACGACCTGTTACAAGAGCATCAGCAGTTACAGTTCCAGCAGTTGCTCCACCAAGAGTGGTAACAGTTACTGTATCAGCAACAGCGTTGCCGAAAATATCTGCTACATCAAGAGTTGCAGTTACCTTGCCAGAAATATTTCCTGAAGCAGGGATTGACATCTTAAGTTCATATGCAGGACCTGCGACACCCTTAAGATAAATTGTTGTGCTTGCACCAGTTACAGAAACTGTAACAGCAGATGCAGCAGTTGTTGTTGTGTATGCATATACAATCGCTGTTGTTGAAGCAGGTGTGACTGTGATTGATGAGGATCCAGCAGATGCATTAACTGTTGAACCAATTGCAGAGACGAGGCGTGTATTAGCACCAACTGCAGTAAATGTTACTGGTGTTCCAGCAACAACTGTAGCGGTGATAATTAGTGCTTCGTTATTTGTAGCAGTTGTGGTATCTGCAACGCTTACTACGTTATCAGAAGGAACCTTAACTGTAAATGGTGAGGCTGCAGTACCTGCGCCAGCAATTTCAGTTGTTACGTCAACAGAAACGGTATTGGCACTTGCAGGTGTCACTACGATAAATGAGCCAAGCATGGCTGCAACCAGTGCAATGGCGATCTTCTTAAATGAATTCATTTTTCTCCTTTTATTATTCATTTGGTTTATATTGTTTTTAGTCTATCCAAATAGTCTTTTATATCTTCTATTTGACTAGGTTTATATTGTATCACGTTCTCAGGAATCGTGTCAACTCTACGGGGCTGACCCCTAAAAGTATGAACATCAACTTCAAGGTTTTGATCCCTTGGAGTATATGATATCGCACCAAAGATAGAACCGCAAACTGCATCTGCTAAGTCCTTAGATTTTTTACGGGGGTGATCAACTTTATCGTTTCTCATAATCTTAAGTTCTGTTAACTCTTCAAACAAAAGTTCTATAGCAGGCATTACTAATCTTTGTTCATAAACAAGCATAGCCATATCTTCATAATGTTTTTTGGCTACTGAGACTGTCTCTGTTCTTATTCCTACCGCCTGCAATTCATTTTGAATATCAAATGATTGCCAACGGTCGAATGTGACTAGTCCTATATTAAATCCAAGTCGGCGTAGATTTTGTATCCATTGCTTTACTTCTGATAGATTAACTGGACCCTCTACCTTCGGTTCCCACCACGCTACAGCATCAACTACTACAATAGGAGATATTTGTTCATAATCTTTAATAACTTGAACATTAACCCATTTCTCAACATGTGCAATGGCTATAGCACATTTATCATGTTTCTGTGCAAGGTCAGCATGTACATAATAAACCTTATCTGGATCTGGCTTAAAGTTTTCTTCAAATCTTCTGAATTGATCCAGTGGATTTCTAACTGTCATACAGGCACGGACTTTATCTGCCTGCTTAAAAAATGCATCTGATGCATATGTTGGGACACAGGCAAAACGCATCATCGCATCCCCAAGATCTGTCATAAAGGCAATTTTAAAATCATCTATCTTGCGAGTAGGGTTTACTTCCCAAGTAGGTCTCTTTAATGCAAATACTCCAGGGTACTTGTAGGATTTAATATGATCTTCATCCCATGATATTTCAAACCAATTATCTTTATCGTCTTCTGGCAATAGTGGATTTACTATAAATTTATGTGATCTTGATACTACTTCTTTATCTGCTACTACTGCTTCGTACCGCTCAGAAATAAAGTCTCCATTATAACGAGGGAATGAAAGAAGAACCACCTTACCAAGATCAGGAAAACGAGAGTCTACAGAGCCACGGAATGCTTTATAAATATTATCAGCAGTCTTTCCTTGTTCATTTCCTGTTGCAACCTCAGAAGCAAAACCAGAAATCTCATCAAGAACTGCAAGCAAAAGGTTTAAACCCTCATGAGATTCTCTTTCTGAGTGACCAGAGTAAACTGTAATTGATTTATCAAACCCTATTGAATCTACCTTTGCTTCATATTTTCCTGCAAACCATGGTGACTTTTCAATCTTGGTTTTAAACCCTTTAAAGAAAACATTCTTTGCTTGTTGTGCGTTAATAGCAACATTTATGAGATCTATTGCATCTCCACTTGGTTTTCCGAAATATCTTGCAGGGTCTTTAAGACATAATAACTTATAGACAATATAAGCACAGGCAACAGTAGAGGTAAAGTCCTTCCCACTGCCCTTCCCAAGTTGAAGAATAATTTCGTTCTTTGTGTATTTCTCATAGTATCTTGCACCATCTTCTTCTCCCATTAATTGCTGTAAATCTTCTTTACGATATATCTGACTCATCGCCTGAACTATGTCATATTGTATATCTGAAAGCCCTGGCTGACCTAAATAATCTGGGGACTCAACAAATGTCTTAGCATCTACTGGAGTTTCTTCAAAGTGATTATCTTGTAAAGCCTCTAAAAATTCATCAAATATCATGGACAATTGTAATCACTTCATCTTTCTTAGCAATATCAGAAAGTCTACGCATAATCTCATCACGAATTTGTGGATATTCTGAAGCAATATCACGAAGAATTGCCATCAAAACCTCTTGCTTCTTCTCTATCTGAAGCATTTCTTCTGCAAGTTCTTTATTTTCTAATAGCCCAGCCTTTTGTAGCATGTCAATTCTTTTAGACTCAATATCCATTACTAGTTTAATTGCTTGTGTTTTTGCGCCAAGATTATTATTAAGTGATGCCTCGTCAATAACTTCATATGACTTTGCAATAAGTTTGTTGTAGTGTGTGTCTGCTACTGCAAGCGCTTCTTTAGCCCTTGCTCGAATTGCATCATTTGCAGAAGCCATAACCTTCCACTCATTGATGTGCTGGACTACACGATTTCTAGGTATCTCCAAATCTTTAGAAATTTTTGTTGCATCATTTCCCTTTAGGTATTCTCCTACAACATTATTAATTTCATCAAGATGTTTAATTAAATCTTCTTCAGTGGACATCTTTTCCCTTAGCAATCTTTAATAAGACTAAATACCCTATAAGATCATCTATATCATTATCTCCTGGGTATTCTGTGCCCTTCATTAATCTATTTAATTTATCATCAATACGGACATGAAGTTGTTCTCTTGGTCCTGCCTTTGAAAATATACGAACAGGATCGAGGGCTGAGTTTCCGTAAGCAATATTCTTTTTAATAAGCATATGGGCAATTTCATGACAAGTCTCAAAAATTTCTTTTCCTGCCTCTGTTCCTACCGTAAGCAAATATAAATCCTGACAACTAAAATCTTTTGCATCTGGGAATACTGGTTCAAGACTCATCGCTTTGACTTCCTTAGCCCAAACTTAGCAAGGTATACATAAATAGTTTCCACGCTGACTTCGCACTCCTTTGCTATATCCTGTGGTGATTTTTTATCAACATGATATCTTTTTTTTAGCCACGGCTCACTAGTATACATCTTTTTCATATTTAATGCAACCTAACTCTCCACTGCATTGATTCTGGACCTCTTTTTATCATTTCAAACATATGGTCTTCAAATTCTACCTTCATTTCATAATAAATTTCAGGAGCAACATCTATCAACTTATCCGTAATACTATACAAAGTTTCTCCTGTTGAAGAGTCAAAGCCCTCAATCTGTATAGCATTTTGTAGTAATAAATGCTCCAGCATGGCTTCTGTTTTAATAATATTTTTATCCATTGCCGACTGCCTTTTCCCAATTATTTATTGCCCAATGTCCTATGCCACAAGCATCAGCAGCATCATAGTCATTTATTTTTTTATCATAAATAATATCTAATAGTTTAATTGTTCGCTGTTTTCTAAAATCTCTTTCATATGATTTGTACCAAGAATCTGATTTGCCAGGATTAGCGGATCTGATTTGTATTTGTTCTTCTTTACTTAATCTTTTATTACCTAAATAATTTTGCCAAGTTATGGGAGATACTTTACCTATTATATTAATACCTGTCATTCCAGCCCCGCCTAAAATTGCACCTTGAATCAAGGCTAGGTCTGCTGCTGTTTTAGGGGAATTCATAAAAACAGTATGCTCAATTACAATAGCATTCATACAGTTATAATGTGAAAATAATGCCTTAGATTTTTTACAAGCATCAACAACTTTTTCATATATATCATTTCCTTCAAATGTTATCTTGCCGTACTCAGCCAATTTTTTATGTGAATAAATAGCAAAGGCAAGACTGTTTGTGCTTGCATCTATAGCACATATATTATATGGCTGGCTACTTTCTTTTGTCATTTGACATACCCTTTATCTCTTTTAAAGCCCTTTTTACATCATTTGGATTTATATTACATTTGTTGCATAGTGGCTCATCATTATATATTGATAACCTTGAGCCACATTGCTTACAAACTCTATTTTTATTTTTTCTTTTCTGCCTTCTGGTGTGTATATATCTTTGTGCAATTTTTTCTTTAGTTGCATGCTCTCTACACTCTTCAGAACAATATATCTGATAAGATATATTTGATTCAAAAGTATGATCACACCATTTACAGTTTTTCATCTTCCAGCAACTCCAGAGGTTTAAGTTTAATTACCCCTGTCTCTGCTTCAGCGCATGCTTTTTGTATTGGACAAGCCTTACATATTTTAGAATTAGATCGATATGGTTTTTGTGGTAATTCCCTATCTTGCCAAGTCTTATATACTGTTCTCATCCAATCAAATGCCTGGTCTACCCACCGACGGTAATGATCGTTTACTACTACTGGTAAAGTTAATAACTCATGATTATTTTTATTTTCATAAATCATTACACCCTTACCAATTTTCCAAACCTTCATATACATTAGCAACTGCATAAGATGTGCCATCTTAGGCTTTCTGCTATTCTTTTTATATTCAAATCCCTCATTGCTAATTGTTTTTATTTCTCCAATTACCCGCTCATCATTTATATTAAGCATTACGTCGCCGTACCCATCAAGTGGTGGATCGTCTAACTTAACTCTGAATTCCATTGCGGGATGAGTTTGTTTATTATATTTTCTTGGAAGTGGATCCATCTCCATTGTTGAGTCAAGAAGCCCAGAGGCTTCAATTGCTTCCTGAATTCTTTCATGTCCGAGAGTTCCGTTTGTTCTGTTGGCTACACCAAAGGGGGTAGAGTCATCATAAAATACAGCACCATCAAAAGCAAGATACCAATATCTTGGGCATTCTCCAGCGCCATAAGTTAAACCAGATGCAGAAAAATTACTCTTTTTACTAAACTTAGGTTTAGTTTTAGCCATATATCCAGACTGTATTTTTTCAATAAGTCCGTCAATAAAACTTACATCTTCTTGTGGCGCATTTTTTTTATTTTTGTCTGAACTTTTTATCATTACTTGTTGTAATAAGTTTTTTGTCATTATATTCCTTTGTTTGAATTAATTATAGCAGATATCAGCGAGTTATGTATTTGAGAGCAGACACTAAATTATTGATAGACTCTGCTGCAGTATAATAAAGATTTTTTTTGCCACGATTTGATTTGTCTACATTAGCCATCCATGTTGCCTTTAGTGACATTTTTGATGCTATTGCCTGAAGCCTTACTATTTCTAATGTAGCGACATTCATTGGTATGTCTGGTTTTAAAATAAGTTTGGCTATTGTGGTTAAAGCAACAGTAAACTCTTCATCTTCCATGTATTCAGCAATTTCAGATAACCCATTTATCAAGTCTAATGTTGTTTTTTGTTCATCCAACATTATTGTTCTTTCGTTTAAGTGCTTCCTTATATTTATCATCTAATTTTTTTAATATTAATTTGCCATGCTCTTCTTCTAGAATTGCCATCTTTTCTTGCCAAGCATCGTTGTATTCATCAAATTTACTTTTTTCTTTCCATTCTTTAAATCTTACTTTCCTAGCCTCTGGATCACGTGCTGGAATATTTAATTCATCAAAATCTTTTTGAACTGCAAAATGTGCTGTCCAAACTTCACAATTATCTCCTTCTTTTAAAAGAATAGGATCTCTCCAATGAATTGACCCTGCTCCCCAAAAAACTAATAAATCTCCATACTGCATATCAAAACGATGTAACTCTCCATTAGTATCAATAACTATAGGCCAACTAATATTTGCATCTAGTTGATAGTCGATTGTTAATTTAGTAAAATAATTATCTGAATCAAAATGAGGAGGAAGTTTAGGAGATACAGCAAGTTCTGTTCTACCACCTCTGGTTTCAAATGCATTTGGGTTATGTTTTTTGTTGTATGAAAGATAACTATTATGAGTCATTTTAACTTCTTCACCAACAAATTCTGAAGCAAAATCCTCTATCTTCTTTAATAATTTTCCTGAAACCTTTAACTCTATTTGCTCTCTTGCAAGTTCTGGAAGAACCAGTGGAGAATAAAACCCTCCTGGTGGAAGACTTTTTCCGTGGTCTATTAATTCTTTTATTTCTTTAACTTCATCATCGGATAAAAATCCCTTTATGATATGAGGAATGACCTCATCATACTGTCCAAATTTTTTAGGCTTATAGGTTGCGTTTATCATATATATATTATACCATCCCTCTAGAATTTGATTTAATTAACTCTTCTAAAACAGAAAACTCTAAGATTGCTAGTCTTATTTTTTTATTTCCTTCGCCCAATATTGTTACTATAGCAGGATCATTATTATTTTTAATTGCGTCTGTGGTAGCCTTTGCCCATACATCATGATTTATAGTAAAAGACTTCTTACTTTCTTTAAAGTCTACTGTAAAGTTTTCCCATGTAGCATCGCCCTTTTTAATTCCCCTGCCAGAATTTTTATGCTGCCTTGCATTAATCCTTTTACTTTCACTTTTCTCGCTCATTAGTCCTCTTTTTTTTATATCCTACCTTAAAAAGTTCTACCTCAGATAAATGCTTTTTATGACACATCCAAGAAGCCATGCCAGTTGATGGGTAAATACGAATAGTTTTTACTTCTACTCTACATGTTCTGCAAGGAAACTTTCCCTCATAGATTGTATATTTATCCACTAATCTTAGTCTTAATCATTTCTTGTAGATCAAGATCCTCTCTTACTCTTGCAACAAAACCATCTCTACCTTGGACCTTAGATCCATCTGGAAGAAGGTACCAGGCACCAGTACGCTCTACAATGCCCATTAACTCTGCAGTGTCAACAAGGTCAGCAATCCCATCGACGCCCAAATTATCGCCTCTAAAATAGAAATCATATTCGCCAGACTGAAAAGCAGGACTGGTTTTAGAAAATTGAAGTTCCCACCTAATCTTTCTTCCAATCTTTTCCTCAATTGCTTTGTCTCCGACATATATTTTTCCTTTCAATGCCTGATTTTCTGATTCAGAAGAAAATAGTTTAACAACGGTAGATGAGTAAAACTTTGTAGCCTGTCCGCCTGTAGGCTGCTGACTTGTATACATTGCATTAATATTATTTCTAGATTGTGAAATTAAAATTAATAGTGTTGGCTTAACTTTATTATTTGCATAGTTAAGCATTTTCCATGCATTACTAAAGTCACGAGACTCTGCACCAATCTGTTTTGTATTTTCTAGTTGCTTTAACTCTGAAGAATCTTTTTCAAAATAAATGGCGGGAAGTAGAGATGTAATTGAATCTACAACAATTATATCTACTCCAGCCTCTATTAAGTTTACTCCTACATCCACCATCTCATTAATAGTTCTTGCCTGAGAAACAATAAGTTTAGATGTATCTACTCCCAATTTTTCTGCCCAATCTCTGTCATATGACATTTCTGCATCTATCCATGCACAAATCTTTTCTTCTTTCTGCGCTAAAGCAATTGTTTGAAGACATAGTGATGATTTTGCACTTGACTTACTTCCCCAAATAAGAACCTGTCTACCGTATGGCAAACCACCATTGAGTGCACGGTTAAGTCCAAAACTTGGTGTTGCTGCATATTCTGTCTTTGGAACTTCATCGCCTACAAGAATATTTTTTCTTAATTTAGGATTTAATTGTGCTAATACATCTTCAAGGCTAACCGACATTTATATCCTCCAATATTACTGTACCGTCTTTAGTTTTACCTAATTCAAATTTATACGCATGGCCTTCTTCAATCTTCATATATGCCTTAGCAAAAGCAGTAGGAAATACTGTTACTGGATGAAGTTCTCTAGATGTATCTGCTAGAGTCAGCGATGCCATTTTCTTTCCTGCTTTCGTTATTCTAGGTTTAAATGATACCACAAACAACTCATCATCTTTATATGGAAGCATTCTATAATTTAGAAATTTAATTAATGCAGCATCTGAGTTTTTTATTTCGTCCACAGGAATAGCACTAACAATTCTATTATCAGAACAGAGTGCAATATAACTTCGTCCAGCCTCAATTGTAGTTTGTTCTTCATCAAATATACCTATACTTCCTGTTTTATCTAATATCTCAACACGAGACCAACCCTTACCACGCTTGATACCTTTAACCATTCCCATAAGAATAAACGATCCTTTTTCTTCAAAGTCTTCTACGGGATTAATAAAGGCGTGATAGTGTGACGGAACTGTTTGTGTAAATTCTGGTAGACCTAAATACTCATAAAGATTTTCACGAATCTCGTTATCATTTCTTGGATTGTCTGGGAAAGTAGCAGCACCAATAACTCTTAATGCTTCTAATGCTCTACTATTTACTCCATTTCCTTTCGTAAATGTAAAGTTTCTAAGTTCTTCAAAAGACTTAAAAGGTCTTGCCGATATATATCGTTCTGCAATCTTATCAGAGATAAACTTGATCCCAGAGAGTCCAAACCGAATACCCTTGCCCTCAATCTTAAAATCAATATCCGAATCATTAATGTGAGGTAGTTTAATGCTAATTCCCATTCTTTTCGCTTCAATAAGATATTCAGTTCGTGCATCTTTGTCCCTTTCATTTTTTAATAATGAGTACATAAACTCAATTGGATAATAATACTTTAACCATGCCGTCCAATACGAGAGCGTAGAATAAGCAACCGCATGAGACTTGTTGAATGAATAACCCGCATGTGCCTCAAAGTCATGCCATAGATCACGAGCCTGATTAGGACTAACAAACTTAGAAGCACCTTTAACAAATTGCTCCTGGAATACATCAAACTCTCTTGCATCTTTTTTCTTACCGATAATTTTACGAACTTTATCAGCCTCAGACCAAGACATCCCTCCTAATTGGACACAAGCCTGCATAACCTGTTCCTGGTATAGGATACACCCATATGTTTCCTCTGTAAAAGGCTTCATAGTTTGATGTAGATAGTTAACTGCCTGTCTACCGTGCTTTCTTTCAATATAGTCTTTACCAATGGTATTCATAGCACCTGGTCGGACTAAGGCGTTTGATGCAGCAAGTTCTGCTAGATTTTTTACACCCATCTTAATAAGAAGATTTGTATACGGTGTTGCTTCACATTGGAATACGCCTTTGGTATAACCTTCAGAAAGCATTTGATAAACTTTTTGATCGTCCATATTAATCTCTAAAAGATTTATTTCAGTGCCTTCTCGCTCTTTAATAATTTTAATAGTGTCATTAATTACACTTAATGTCTTAAGTCCAAGTGCATCAATTTTAATAAGTCCGATTTTTTCGGCTTCTTCCATATCAACTGCCACAACTGGTATGCGATCATCGCTGCCAGGAGAATTACGTGTCTCCATCGGTGCGTACCTAAAAATAGGATTTTTGCTAGTGACAACACCAGCAGCGTGTATGCCAGTACCTCTAATGCGACCACGAAGTTGTTCTCCATATTGTTCTACCTCTGGATATTTCTCTCTAAACCATGCCGTGGTTTTTGAAGTGCAGTATTCATCCCAAGTATCTACTAACTTTAAAACCTTATTTACATCTACCAATGGGATATTTAGTGCACGAGCAACATCTCGCACAACACCCTTATCTTTAAATTCTAAAAATGTAGCAATAGATGCAACATGCTTATATTGTCTAACAAGATAATCTTTTACTTCGTCACGACGAGAGTCTTGAATATCTGTATCAATATCTGGAAAGTCATTACGTTCTGGATTAATAAATCGGAAGAACAAAAGTCCATGCTCTATAGGATCAATATCTGTAATACCTAGTGTGTAACAAAGCAAAGATCCAGCAGAAGATCCACGACCTGGACCAACCATTATACCTTCTTTCTTTGCCCAAGATATCATACTTTGTACAACAAGAAAGTACGGACTAAACTTTTTATCTTTGATAACCTGTAATTCTTCTTCAAGTCTATTAGTATAGTTTTTGTTGTCTGCAAACCCTTTAGCCTTTAAACCCTCGTAGGCTAATTCAGCAAGTTGCTTGTCTGGATTTTTATATTGAACAGGCAAAAGGTTTAGCCCATCTTTAATATCATAGTCTTCAATCTTATTAGCAAGATCAATTGTATTTTCATAAATATCTGTTCTAAATATTGCCTGCTTTTCCATAGCAGCCTGGATCTCTTCATATGATAATAAATGAATGTCAAACTTATTAAACGACATCTGTCTATCTGCGCCATAGAGGTAATCAAGACGTTTCATTAAGTCCCCCTGCTTTTTGGACTTTTCATATGTAGCATCTTTTTGAATTTTATTTGCGTAGGTATTTAAAATTAATTTTAATTCTTGTATTTCTTTTTGAGATGAGTCAACATGATGGCAGTCTGGAGTTACAATAGGCTTTACATTAAACTCATCTGCAAGTTGTAAAATAGTTCTGTTAATTGATTCATTATTATGTGGCATTACCTCAAGATAATAGTCATCACCAAACTCTTCTTTAAACCATTTAATATATTTCTTTGCCATGCCAAGTTCTTCAAGTTCAATTGATTTAGCAATAATTCCACTTGGGCATGCTGAAGAAACAATAATTCCTTCTTTATACTTTGATAAAATCTCAAAGTCTATTCTAGGCTTTTTATAATATCCTTCTGTCCATGCAATTTCATTTAGTTTGTTTAAGTTTTCTAATCCTACCTTGTTCTTGGCTAGAAGAATTATATGATTGTAAACCATATCTAATGGAGTTGTGCGATCATTTTTATCTCTTTGATCAAAACGATCCTCACACATATAACCTTCTATGCCAAGAATAGGCTTTATACCACCTGCTTTGGCAACACGATACATTTCTCTGTGGCCAGAAAGGGAGCCATGGTCAGTAATCGCTATTGCAGGCATACCCAACTTCGTAGCACGTTCAACATATTCAGACGGCAACCCAATACCGTCGAATAGTGAAAAGTGAGTATGTAAATGAAGTGGTACGTAGTTCATCTACTACCAGTCGATATTCGTCGCTGATGTAGATGAAGGGGAATCAAATCCGAGATAGAATGCTTCTTGTTCAGCATATGGAACTCGACGCAATGCTTTCTCTAGCGGATATGGCTCAATGCCTTCCCAGTTAAAAGGCTCCTTGTCTGGAGCAGAAGGAATCAAAGTGTATGATGTTTCAGTTCCCTGACCATTACGCTTTAACTTCCATACAATATTTGAGATGCTTCCTGTTTCAAGAGCATACTCACGAATAGTGTTAAATGAAGATTGCTTACTTACACCCATAGACCAAATGGCGACATAAGGTTTGTCCTCAATGCCATCATCTACAAGTACGTTGCAATAGAAGCGAAGACGTCCACGCCATCCGCTATTTCCTTTTGGATCTTTACGATACATTTCTTCAGCCCAGTCACGGCCTTCTGTATCCAAAGTATCTACAGCCTTACGCTTATAGTCTTTTGGATTTGTGTGTTCTTTAACAACAAGTGCAAGACCACGCTTGTCATTATAATTTGCAGAGTCCTCATCCAATTCTTCAATGAACCGAATTTTGACTGCTTGTCCATCGGCTAACTTAAGCCAACGAACTTTTGGACCGCTTTCGTCTGTTTTCTTATCGAGCAGGGCATTAATATTTTTTAGTCCCTTAATAACGCTCATAGTTTTCTCCTTTGTTCTTTTCTAGTTTAGCATAGATAGTATTGATTTGTCAAACTGGTATTCCAGTTCTTTTATTGACTTATCGTCCATGTCGCCTATATCTTTATATTGTTTATCTAAGTTAATCACAGTAACATTTCCATCCAGTCTTTCAACTATCTTTTCTTTCATGTTACCGCCTGCCTCATCGTTATCAGCAATAATTATTATATCGCTAAAGTATCTTTGAAGCAAATCTATTTGTTTTGAGGATACGTTTGCACCCAGCGTAGCAACTGCTGGAAATCCAACCTGGTCTAATCTAATGGCATCAAATGATGATTCTACTACATAAACCTTAGATGCAGCCTTAACTCTATTTAAATTAAATAATAGTTTTGACTTAGGTAATTTAGTAGTATTTTTAAAATCTTTGCCTTCAATTGATCTTGCAACAAAACCAACACATAGGCCTTCATGATTATAAACTGGTATAGAAATCATATCTTGGTTTTCAGAATATCCTAGTTTAAACTTAACAACAGATTCTTTGCTAATCTTTCTTTTAATAAAATATTCTTTTGCTCTTTCAGAAATAAGTGCCTGCTCATGTAGTCTATCAACAACAGACATATCAAATTCTGCCCACTCTTCTTTTTCAATTAATTTATTATTAACCTCAGACAAAATATCTGTTTCAACTTCTTTACTTTTAATAAATCTAACAGCCTCAAAATATGTTCTATTAGAAAAATGCATTACAAGTTCTATTAGATCTGCTGTCTTACTGCATGAAAAACAGAAAAATAATCCACTGAACTTATTGATTTCTCCAGCAGGGGTGCGATGATTAGCGTGGAATGGACAAAATACTATGTACTCAGACTCTGCTTCTTTTTCTACAGTTACGCCAGATCCCGAGAGTACTCTCTTGATTTGACTGGCTGTGTATAAATTGGTCTGACTCCGTCTATCCCTAATATCCATTCTGCTTTCTTTCTCCCTACATATATTCCATATACGCTTAATGTAAATTCAAAGTAATTTTTTGTTTCGTTGTATGATAATGTAAACTGTGGGTCAATGTCAAATCTTGGGGCATAGCCAGATAGTCGCATTTCTGATACCAGTAGTCTGATATATTCCTGCTGTAATCTGTATATGGCAGAGTCATCATTAATGATCCCGTCCAAGCCAAACCTTTTTATAGGCTTGTGTTGAAATATCTCCATGGAGCATATTATACTGACTTATCTTCATAATCCTTATATCTATAATATCCCTTGTCAAAATCAGCCTGTACTAAGAATTCTCCCATAAAACCATTACGGTTCTTTCTAAATACGCATTCAATAATATCACTATTAGTACCTCGACCAAGAGCCAAAACCCAGTCAGCATCATAGGCAATCTGTCTTGACCATGCTGTTTGACCCAGAGTTGGGACGGTCTCAAGTTTAGTTACATCATCTGGGGTAGCAGAAGAAATAGCAATAATTGGTACCTCTTCAGA
>Ga0255156_1000317_pt1 | contig 16592 bp, 8 predicted proteins | sample Atl_Atlam_RepA_8_FD_186026 | JGI IMG/M metagenome (GOLD analysis project Ga0255156, IMG submission 186026) | Freshwater microbial communities from Altamaha River, Georgia, United States - Atl_Atlam_RepA_8h | ecosystem: Environmental > Aquatic > Freshwater > River | place: USA: Georgia | collected... | reverse complement strand
ATTGTTATTGGTGGTAAATACTTCACCGATTTATTAGATCATGTTCACGGAACATTAACTGCTTCTAGTGCAATCATAACTGATGCCAATAGTAAAATTGATCAATTAAATGTTGACAATTTAACACTAAATGGTAATGATATCAGTTCAACAAATAATAACGGTAATATTACTTTAACGCCAAATGGGTCTGGTTATGTTCAGATCTCTGGCACAAACGCATTAATAATTCCTGTTGGTACTAGTGCTCAACAGGGACCAGCAGTACAAGGTGCTATTCGTTTAAATAGCACTACTGGTCAATTCGAAGGATATTCAGGAAGTAATTGGTCATCACTTGGTGGTGTTCGTTCTGTTGATGGATTAACATACATCTCAGCAGAAGCAACTCCTGGTGTATCAGATGATACTTTAAGATTCTATACTAATGGAAGTTTGGCTGCTTATATTGATACCAGCTTGTTTAGAGTTGGGTCACAAATTGCTACTACACAATTAGATGCAACAACTGCATCTACTAGTACCACTACTGGAGCATTAACTGTTGGTGGTGGCGTTGGTATCGGTGGCAACTTAAATGTTGGTGGAGACCTTGCTGTTTCTGGTAACATTGGATTTAATGGTGGAGCAACTTTCCAAGGTAACTTAACATTAGTTGGTTCTAATACTGCTGGAACTGAATATTTTAAAATTCAGAATGGTTCTGGTGCAGATAAATTTACTGTAGATTCAGCAAATGGTAATACATCTATCTCTGGTACTCTGGGTGTAACTGGAGCGACAACATTATCAAGCACTTTATCTGTAACAAGTAATGCTACTGTTGGTGGAACTTTAGGTGTAACTGGTGCCACCACTTTAAGTTCTACTTTAGGTGTAACTGGTGCTACTAATTTATCAAGCACATTAGATGTTGCTGGCGATTTTGCAGTTAATGTTAATAAGTTTAATGTAACAGCTTCTTCTGGAAATACTGCAATTGCAGGCACATTAAATGTAAGTGGTTCTTCTACTTTAGCAGCATTAAATGCTTCAACAGGTAGTTTCTCAGGAACTTTAGGTTCTGGTGGAGACTTCTCTGTAAACTCAAATAAATTTAACGTAATTGCTGCTTCTGGTAATACATCTGTAGGTGGAACCTTAACAGTAACTGGTTCTACTAGCCTATCAAGTACTCTTGGTGTTTCTGGAAATGCAACATTCAGTGGAACTACAAGTCATGTAGGTGCAGCAACTTTCTCATCTACAGCTGATGTATCTGGCGATTTCTCTGTTAATACTAATAAGTTTAATGTAGCTGCTGCTTCAGGAAATACTTCCGTAGCAGGAACATTGGGTGTAACTGGTGCCACTACTTTAAGTTCTACTTTAGGTGTAACTGGTGCCACCACTTTAAGTTCTACTTTAGGTGTAACTGGTGCAGCGACTTTCTCTAGCACTGTTTCTTCACTAGGAAACTTCTCTGTTAATACCAATAAATTTACTGTTAATGCATCAACAGGTAATACGCAAGTTGCTGGAACATTGGGTGTTACTGGTGACGTTGCTATCAATACTAACAAGTTTAATGTTGATGCTGCATCTGGAAACACTAGCATTGCAGGAACAATAACTGTAACAGGAACAGGTTCTATTGGTGGCAACCTAGCAATGAACGGTAATAATATTACTGGTCTTGCTGATCCTGTAAACCCACAAGATGCTGCTACTAAAGCATATGTTGATGCTGCTAGAACTGGTCTTGATGTTAAAGCGTCTGTTCGTGCTGCAACTACAGGAAATATTACTCTATCTGGAACACAAACTATTGATGGAGTATCAGTAATATCTGGTGATCGTGTTCTCGTTAAAGATCAAACTACTGCTTCTCAGAATGGTATTTACGTCGTCGCTGCTGGTTCTTGGACTCGTTCAAGTGACTGTGATAATACCCCAGGAACTGAAGTTAGTTCTGGTATGTTTACTTTCGTTGAAGAAGGTACTATTAATGGACAATCTGGTTGGGTTCTAATTACTACTGGAACTATTACAATTGGAACTACTGCGTTATCGTTCTCTCTATTTACGGTATCAAGCTCAATTGCTGCTGGTGCTGGTATTATTAAGAATGGTAATCAATTTGATGTAAACGTAGCTAATGGTATCACTATTATTAGTGATGCTGTTCAGTTGGCATCTACTGTTGCAGGTGCTGGTTTAACTTATGATTCTGGTGTGTTGGATGTAGTTGGAACTGCTAATAGAATTACAGTTAATTCTGATAGTATCGATATTGCATCAACTTATGTTGGTCAATCTTCTATTACTACATTAGGTACTATTAGTACTGGTGTTTGGCAAGGAACTACAGTAGCTGCTGCTTATGGTGGTACTGGAACTTCTAGTTACTCAGTTGGTGATTTATTAGTTGCTTCTGGTTCTACAACACTAAGTAAATTAACTATCGGTCTTACTGGCAAAGTCTTACAATCAAACGGAACAACTTTGGTGTATGGCGATGTTGATGGTGGTTCTTACTAACCATCACTAAATAAGAGGGGAGTTTCTACTCCCCTTTCAAAATTTATTTTCCTTTTTTAAGGTATATAATGGCCAACGTATTAAAATTAAAAAAATCTTCTGTTGTAGGTAAAGTACCTACATCGTCGGATCTCGACTATGGTGAATTGGCTATTAATTATGCCGATGGAAAATTATATTACAAAAATTCTAGCAATAATATAAGTTTCTTTGGTGATGCTTCAGGGCAGAACCAAGGAACTGTAACATCTATCAATGCAGGTGCTGGATTACTTGGTGGAACTATTACAGGGTCGGGTAATATTTCAATTGACCCTTCTGTAGTTGCAACCTTAACTGGTGCGCAAACACTAACAAATAAAACACTTGATAATTCTATTATCACAGGAACATTAACAGCAGGAGGGTCTGTTGGAACTTCTGGACAAGTTTTACAATCTACTGGATCTGGTGTTCAGTGGGCTACTGTTTCTTCTGGTGGAAATAATGGATTTACAGTAGTAGATGCTGGTTATATAACAGACTCAATAAATATGGCTGCGTTAGTTGACGCAGGATCTATAGCGTAAAGGTATAAAGAATGGCAATTCAAATTCAATTTAGAAGAGGTACTACCACCCAGCATAGCACATTCACTGGTGCAGCTTATGAGGTTACAGTAGATACTACTGCACAAACTTTACGTGTTCATGATGGATCTACTGTTGGGGGTTTTGAACTTGCAAGAAAAGATTTAAGTAATATTACAGCAGGTTCTATTACTAATTCTAAATTACAAAATTCAACTATTTCTGGGATTGCTTTAGGATCTAATTTAGCAACCTTAACAATAGGAACTGGTTTAAGCGGAACATCATATAATGGTTCAACTGCTGTAACTATCGCTTTATCAAATACTGGCGTTACTGCTGGTTCATATGGATCTGCAACACAAATTCCAGTTTTAGCTATTAATGCTCAAGGACAAATTACATCAGCAAGTACTGCTCAAGTAGCTTCTAGTTTAAATATTGCTGGTGACTCAGGAACAGATTCTGTTTCTCTATTAACAGATACATTAACAGTTTCTGGGGGAACTGGATTAACTTCTGTTGTAACAAATAATAATGTTACTATTAATCTTGATAACACTGCAGTAACAGCAGGAACTTATGGTACTGCTTCAGCTGTTCCAGTTATTACTGTAGATGCACAAGGTAGAATTACTTCTGCTAGCACTACTGCAGTAGCAGGAGTTTCTAGTGTATCTTATAACTCATCTTCTGGTGTTCTCACAATTAGTACATCAGATGGATCAAGTTATACTCCAGATTTAGGGGTTGGTTCTAGTGATTCTCCAACTTTCGCAGCAGTTACAACAACAGGTAATGCTTCAGTAGGTGGAAATTTAACTGTTACAGGCGACTTAACTGTTAATGGAACAACTACTACAGTTAATTCAACTACACTAACTGTAGACGATAAAAATATTGAGTTGGCTTCTACAAATTCTCCAACAGACGCCAGTTCTGATGGAGGTGGTATTACCCTCAAAGGTACTACAGATAAAACATTTAATTGGGTTAATGCTACTGGTGCCTGGACATCTTCTGAACATATTCGTTTAGCTGCAGGTAAAAACTTTGTATTAGCAGGTTCTACTTCTGGTACTGTAACATTAGCAACTCCAGCAGCAGCTGGAACTACTACAATCACTTTACCAGCAACTACTGGTACTGTTGTGACAACTGGTGATTCTGGAACTGTTACATCAGCGATGATTGCTGATGGAACAATAGTTGACGCAGATATTAGTTCATCTGCTGCCATAGCTGTTTCTAAAATTTCTGGTCTTGCTGCATCAGCAACAACCGATACAACTAATGCTTCAAACATTTCTTCTGGAACATTATCAGCTGCTCGTTTACCAGCATTCACTGGTGATGCAACATCATCTGCAGGATCTTCTGCTTTAACATTGTCTTCTTCTGGTGTTACAGCTGGGTCTTATGGTTCTTCTACTGCAGTTCCTGTTTTAACCGTAGACGCTAAAGGTAGAATTACTGCTGCTTCTACCGCATCAATTTCTGGAGCATTAACATTTACTGGTGATGTAACTGGCACTGGAACTACAGGATCATCAACTACATTAACTTTAGCGAATAGCGGAGTTACTCCAGGAACTTATACAAAAATTACTGTTGACGCAAAGGGTAGAGCAACAGTAGGCGCACAAGCAACTACTTCTGATATTGCAGAAGGAACAAATCTTTATTATACAACTGCTAGAGTAAATACCGATTTCGATACAAGATTAGCAACTAAATCTACAACTAATCTAGCAGAAGGAACAAATCTTTATTATACAGATGCTCGTGCTAGAGCAGCGTTAAGTGTAAGTGGAAGTTTATCTTATGATAATACAACAGGAGTAATTAGTTATACAACTCCTTCTACTTCTGGAATTACAGAAGGATCTAATCTTTATTATACACAAGCACGTTTCGATAGTGCTTTTGCTGCTAAATCTACAACTAATCTAGCAGAAGGATCTAATCTTTATTTTACTGATGCAAGAGCAAGAGTTGCTCTTTCTGCTGGCACTGGTATTTCTTATAACAATAATACTGGTGTAATTAGTACTACTCAAGATTTAACAACTGCTGGAACTCCAACCTTTACTACTGTAAATACAACAGGAAACGCAACTGTTGGAGCAAATTTAACTGTTACAGGCGACTTAACTGTTAATGGAACAACTACTACAGTTAATTCAACTACAGTTAGCGTTGACGACAAAAACATAGAACTTGGTTCTGTTTCCAGTCCAACTGATGTAACTGCCAATGGTGGCGGTATTACTCTTAAGGGTTCTACAGATAAAACCATCAACTGGGTTTCTTCTACTGCTGCTTGGACATCAAGTGAACATTTAGCACTTGCTGCTGGAAAAACTATAATTTTAAATGGTTCTACTTCTGGAACTGTTACTGTTCAAGTTCCTGCAGCAGCTGGAACTACTACAATCACTTTACCAGCAACTACTGGTACTGTTGTGACAACTGGTGATTCTGGAACTGTCACCAATACAATGTTGGCTGGTTCTATTAATACCAATAAAATTTCTGGATTAGCAGCATCAGCAACAACCGATACAACTGATGCTTCTAATATTACTTCTGGAACATTATCTGCTTCTAGATTACCAGCATTTAGTGGAGATGCGACAACAACAGCTGGTTCATCTTCTTTAACACTTGCTAATAGTGGTGTAACTGCTGGTACTTATACTAAAGTTACAGTTGATGCTAAAGGTCGTGCGACAGCTGGTGCGCAAGCAACTACTTCTGATATTGCAGAAGGAACAAATCTTTACTACACCGATACACGTGCAAGAGCTGCTCTTAGTGCAGGAACTGGCGTAACTTACAATAGCACTACTGGAGCTATTAGTATTGGTCAAGCGATTGGAACTACAAGCAGTCCAACATTCGCAAATATTACAACTACTGGAAACATTCTTCCTGATGTAGATAATACTCAATATCTTGGTTCTACAACTAAACGCTGGCATACACTTTATGTTGGTCCAGGAAGTATTAATATTGATGGTGTATCAATATCAAAAGAAACCAATAAAATAAAATTAAGTCACGCATTAAAATTCTCTGATGGAACTTCTCAATCTACAGCTCCATCTATCTCAACTCTTGCTGGAATTAACATCGTTGATCCTACTGCCAATCAAATATTGGCATACGACGGAACTGGATGGACTAACGTAACTCCAGCTGGTGGAACTGCATCTCAGGTTTTTGCTCCGCAAGCATTAAGTGATTTGGGAGCAGTATACGCAGAAACTAACCTAAATACTATCGAAGATTTAGGGTTAGTAACTGATACAATACAGTTTGTATATGATCTCGGACAATTGAGATTAGATGGTATCGTTTCGTTGAATAACTTAGACCAATCGGTTAAATCAGATTATACGTCTTTTGCGTTAATCTTTGGATTCTAAAATAGGGATAAAACATGGCACGTCAATTAGTTGAAAAATATATTTTTACACCTGGATTTGCAGGGCAAGGAACTCTTAAATTTCCAGGGAAATGTGATTTAACGCAATTATTAATTATTGCTAATAAAACACAACAAGTTAATATTTACGCACTTGGAGATTCTACCAGAAATGGCACAATAACATATGATCCTAGCGATAACACTACATTTTATTCAGAGCAAGCTGGCGTATCAACTGTAACATTCTCTGCAGATACATCAGGAATGTTAGCAACAGATAAGATTGCTATCTATACTGACGCACCAAAACAAGTTGGTAATATTATTCGTCCATATGCTTTTGGTGTTGATGCTATTGAGCGCATGCGTGTTGCAAACCCTCAGTCATTAATTGATGCTGACTTTGAATATGGACTACAGCCAACTAAATGGCAGAACTATACAGACATTCGTAACATTCCTGGTATCTATGAAAAACCTGGATTGGACTTGTTTGTAACTAATATTGTTTCTGATGGTGGTAACCCATCTATTATTACTGTTACTTGTTCTCAAGCACATGGATTATCTGTCGGTAATCCAGTTATTGTATTCGGTTTGGGTAATGCTTCTAACTATGCACGTGCACAAGGATCGTTTGTTATTGCTACAGTTCCTACTTCAACAACATTTACATATTTCGCTAAAGGTATTGTTGGAACAGCTGGAACATCAATTTTTGCTGGTTCTACTTATGCTCGTCGTGGTGGTTTCTATGCAGGTTCAGCATTACCAGTAACTTCAATAACAAGTAATAACGTATCGCCATCTACTATTACAGTTACAACATCTGCAAATCATGGTTTGGTTCCAGGATCTCCATTAGTTGTAACAGTAACATCAAACGGAACAAATCATGATTTATTGGCAGGAAACTTCTCTGCTGAAACTGTTCCTTCCCCAACAACATTTACCTTTACTGCACGTGTTGGTGGAGCGGTAGCACCAGCTGGAATTAATGTTACAATTTATACAAGATCTGATGCGTTTATTCAACATAGACCATTTGATGGTGGTGTAAACCTTGGAACATTCTTACCATCTCATGGAGCATCAGTAGCAAGACAGACTAAAAAATATCTGCGTTATCAATCAGGTAAGGGTGTTCTTTGGACTTCTGGTGTTTTGTTTAATCCAGTTATTAATCTTGATCAAATTTCTGCCAACGGAACTGCTCTTGGATCATCCATTACAGTTGTAACTGAAGTTGATCATGGATTGCAAGCAGGAGCAACTATTGAAATTTCTGGAGTTGTTACTAGCGGATATAATGGAATTTATGGTGTTGGCGCAATTGTTAATGAAAATACATTTACACTATCAGCAATTAATGTTCTTGGTAGCGCAACAGCAGTTTTAACAAGTTTACCTCGTGTTACAGTTAAAAACTGGATCGGTGCTTCTACACGTGTCGGAGCATTCGATGATCAAAATGGATTGTTCTGGGAATTTGACGGACAAGAACTTGCGGTAGTTAAGCGTTCTGCTACTTATCAATTGTCTGGTTATATTTCAGTAACTCCAGGTTCTCAAACAATTAGTGGAACTAATTGCAGATTTACTCAACAAATTAAACAAGGAGATCGTGTAGTTATACGTGGTATGACTTATATGGTTGGATCTATTACTGATGATAATACAATGACAATTAATCCAGAATATCGTGGAGTTAATGCATCATCACTAATTAAAATGACCTTAGTTATAGATAATCGTATTCCACAATCTCAGTTCAACATCGATAAACTAGATGGCACTGGTATTTCAGGTTACAACATTAACCTAAACAAGATGCAGATGATGGGAATTTCGTTCTCTTGGTATGGTGCTGGATTTATTGATTTTATGTGTCGTGGAGCAGATGGTAATATGATTCTTGCTCATCGCATGAAACAAAATAACTTAAATGATGAAGCATATATGAGAACTGGTAACGCATCAGTTCGTTATCAAGCTATCAATGAATCTGCAAGAGATAGATTGTCAGCTTCAATGACTGCTATTCAAACAACAATACCTCTAGTTGATGCTTCACGTTTCCCAGCTACTGGTGGAACAGTTTTAATTGAAAATGAATGTATTAACTATACAGGTAAATCGGGTAATACATTAACTGGTTGTACTCGTGGCGCAACATTCAGTATGTTTATTAGTGGTTCTAATAGAAACTTTACTGGTGGTGCTGCAGCTGCTCATGCAGTTGGAAATGGTTATACAGCTGTAACATTAATTACTGTAACAGCAGCACCTATTGTTAACCACTGGGGATCTTCTTACATTATGGATGGTGGATTTGATACAGATCGTGGATATTACTTTAACTACGCATCACTATCAAATTCTGTTAATGCTAACTCGTCAGAAACAGTGTTTTTCTTGCGTTTAGCTCCATCTGTTTCAAACTCAATTGCTGGAAATTTCGGCGATAGAGATCTTATTAATAGAGCACAGTTGCTGCTACAGAAACTGCAAGTACAGTCTGACCAATCTGTGCAGGTTTATGGTATTTTAAATCCAGGTAACATTGATGCTTCTACTTTAACTTGGCAAGCTGTTAATACTGTTGGGCTTGGTTCTCAGCCATCTTTTGCTCAGGTATCAACTAGCGTTTCTACTGCAGCGACTCCAGGAGAGCAGAATTTTGCAACACTTGGACAACCAAATGGATTCTCTGAGATTGACTTATCAAATCTTAAAGAATTAACTAATTCAGCGATTGGTGGTTATAGTAATTACCCAGACGGACCAGACGTTCTTGCGGTTGTTGTTAAAAACCTAGCTAATACTGCTGCCAATGTAAACATTAACTTATTCTGGTCAGAAGCACAAGCCTAAATATATAAAAATAGAGGAAAACTATGGCAACACAAGTACAATTTAGACGTGGTACTACTACTCAAAATAATGCGTTTACTGGCGCAGTGGGAGAACTCACAGTAGATACTGACGTAAAAACACTTCGTCTACATGACGGAACTACTCCAGGTGGTATAGGAATAATTAATACCCAGTCTACCCAAACATTACTTCAGAAAACTTTATCTACTGGTTCTGTTTGGCAAGGTAATGCTGTTGCTCTAGCGTATGGTGGAACTGGTTCTGCCTTAACTGCTTCAGCTGGTGCTGTTGCTTACTCTGGTGCTAGTGGTCTTGGATTAACTGCTGTAGGAACTTCTGGTCAAGTTCTTATTTCTGGTGGTACTGGTTCTCCTGTTTGGGTTAATACTTCTACTTTAACTGTTGGTACTGCAACCACTGCTACAACAGCAACTAATATTGCAGGTGGTTCTGCTGGTCAGTTAATTATTCAAGCTGATACTGGTTTATCTACTTTCATTACTGCTGGTGCTTCTGGCACGTTCTTGCGTTCTGCTGGTGCTGGTTATGCTCCTACTTGGGCAACTGCTGACGTTACAATCGGTTCTACTGTTATTGACCTTGGTAGTAGTACTACTTCTCTTGCTGGTTTAAACATTATAGCTGCAACTGGAACTAGTCATTGGACTCTTCCAGTAGGTACTACTGCGCAACGTCCAGCATCTCCAGCCATTGGTATGGTTCGTTATAACTCTACTCAATCTACATTTGAGGGTTATTCTTCTGGATCATGGTCATCACTTGGTGGTGTTAAGTCTGTTGATGGATTCACTTATATTATTGCAGAAACATCAGCTGGAGCATCAAATGGAGAACTGGAGTTTTACGTAGAAAATTCTGCAGGTAATGGAACTACTAAGGCTGGTGGATGGACACAAGCTGCATTAACTGTTAATAATAACTTGGTTGTTTCTGGAAACTTAACAGTAAACGGAACAACTACCACTATCAATTCTACAACATTATCTGTAGATGATTTAAACATTGTTCTTGCTGATGGTGCTGCTTCTGCAGCAGCTGCTAATGGTGCTGGTTTAACAGTTGCAGGTGCTAATGCCACTTTATTATATGGTTCAGCTAGCGATAATTGGACATTTAATAAATCATTATCAGTAACTGGAACTATTACATCATCATCTAATGCTTCAGTTGGTGGAACTTTAGGTGTAACTGGTGCTTCTACTTTAGCAGCTCTATCTGCTACAACTGGTAGCTTCTCTAGCACTTTAAGTTCAACTGGCGACTTCTCTGTTGCTACTAACAAATTCACAGTAGCTTCTGCTTCTGGTAACACTGCTGTTGCTGGTACTTTAGCAGTAACTGGTGCAACTACTTTAAGTTCTACTTTAGGTGTAACTGGTGCTTCTACTTTAGCAGCTCTATCTGCTACAACTGGTAGCTTCTCTAGCACTTTAGGTGTAACTGGTGCAACTACTTTAAGTTCTACTTTAGGTGTAACTGGTGCAACTACTCTCGCTGGTCTATCAGCAACAACTGGTTCTTTCTCTAGTACTTTAGCAGTAACAGGAACTTCTACATTTACTGGTGCAATTACTGCCAATGGTGGCGTTACAGGTAATTTAACTGGTAACGTAACTGGTAATGTATCTGGAACTGCAAAAAATTTAACTGGCGCAGATGCCTATACTAATGGCACTGACGGATGGTGGAGAAGTAACGGACAAGCTGGTTGGTATAGCGCAACATATTCCGTAGGTATTTACGCTACACAAGCTGGTTGGGTTCAGACTTATAATTCAGCAGGTATTTTAGCTAATGCTTTCCAACAAGTATCTGATGCAAGATTAAAGAATAATATTATTGATTCGAAATATGGACTAGCAGAAGTTTTACAACTTCGTTCTGTAGAGTATGATAAGCAATCTGATGGTAAACATGATGTTGGTTTAATTGCTCAAGAAGTTGAGTCAATTATTCCAGAATTTGTATTTACTTCTGAAACTGATGGAATGAAATCTATTAATTATGCGCAAATGGTTTCTGTTTTAGTTAAAGCAGTTCAAGAACTTTCTGCAGAGGTTAATGTATTAAAAGCCAAATTAGGAGAGTAAAATGGCTGTCGTAACTTCTAGACAGGGGTTAAGAGATTATTGTCTACGAGCACTAGGTGCACCTGTTTTAGAAATTAACGTAGACGATGATCAATTAGAAGATCGTATTGATGAGGCATTGGAATACTGGAAACAATATCATTACGATGGCATTGAAAGAGTATATTTAAAACATACGGTAACTTCTGATGATATTACAAATCAATATATTCCTATTGCTGACGCAGTATACGGAATAACACGTGTAATTCCAATTTCACAAACATCATCTTCAAAGAGTCTCTTTGATATTCAATATCAACTTCGTTTACACGACTTATATGATTTAACTTCAACATCAATAATCTATTACAAAACTGTAATGGCGCATATTGCTTTGTTGGACATGGAATTAAATGGTCCACAGATGTTTAGATTTAATCGTCTTCAGAATAGATTAAACATAGATTTAAAGTGGGGTACTGATGTAAAGGAAGGAAACATTATTGTTTGTGAAGCATATCGTGCTTTAGATCCAAATGAATTTTCAAAAGCATGGAATGAAACTTGGTTAAAGAAATATGTAACTGCATTGTTTAAAAAACAATGGGCAACAAACATTAAAAAGTTTTCAGGAATTCAGCTTCCAGGTGGAGTCACTTTGGATGGCGATAAATTGTATGACGAAGCTGTAGGAGAAATTAAAGAGCTAGAGGACGAATTACAAAATAAATCTGCTCCACTCGAATTTTTCCTAGGATAACATGACTACAACAAATGTTTATTTTTCTCATGGAACCAGAAATGAGCAGCATCTAGTAGAAGATCTGATCATAGAATCACTGCGCATTTATGGTCAAGAAGTTTATTATATTCCAAGAACATTAGTTTCTAAAGATGACATTCTCGGAGAAGATCGTTTATCTGAATTTAAAACTGCCTTCCCAATTGAAATGTATTTTGAGAATGTAGATAATTTTGCAGGGCAGGGACACTTTATACAAAAGTTTGGTTTAATGGTTGAGCAGTCAGCTACATTAGTTGTAGCTCGTAGAAGATGGGATCAGTTTGTTGGAAGATATGGAGTAACAACATTACCATATAGACCAAATGAGGGTGATTTAATTTATTTCCCATTATCAAAGGGATTGTTTGAAATAAAATTTGTTCAACACCAAGATCCATTTTATCAACTTGGTAAATTATATGTTTACAAACTTCAAGTTGAATTGTTCCAATATAGTTCTGAACGAATTGATACTGGCATTAAACAAATAGATAATTTTGAAACTCTTAAAACCTTTACAACAAATACCACAAGAACAGAATATGGTAGAATAGTCGATGTGAATATAACTAACCAAGGAACAGGTTATATCGGGCAACCAACAATTAATGTTACTGGTGGTGGAGGAATTGATGCTGTATTGGAAGCAGTTATTAATGCTGGAAAAATTGTATCTATTAATATTGTAAATCCAGGTAAAGGTTATAACAGTACACCAACAATAACCGTAACAGGTGGTGGTGGAATTGGTGCTACTTTAGAAGCAGTTATTGAAACAGATATTGATAAAGTTGATTCTTACGGAGATAATAATAAGTTCAAAGAAGAAGCAGCTGATATTATGTTTAATGAGAATAATCCGTTTGGGGATGTAGTATAATGTTAAATAACCAAGTTTTTTATCACGGAATTATTCGAAAAACAATTGTAGGTTTTGGTCGTCTGTTTAGCAACATTTATATCGACCGAAAAGAGGGTGATTCTGTAACAGGTACTACCATTCAGCGTTTGCAAGTTCCATTGGCATATGCACCAAAAGAAAAATGGTTGGTTCGTATCGAGTCAGATCCAACGTTAGAAAATAATACATACGTAACATTACCACGTATGTCTTTTGAAATAACTGGTTATACATACGATTCTGCGAGAAAAGTTAATCGTATGCAAAAAATTACCTGCGGTTCTGGAATTGATTCTTTAAGTTATGTTTATACTCCAGTGCCATACAATATTGATATTTCACTATACATTTTAACTAAAACTCAGGAAGATGGTTTACAGATACTTGAACAAATTCTTCCAACTTTTACACCTGAGTATACATTATCAATTAAAAACATTCAAAATATGAATGTTGTTTTAGATGTTCCTGTCGTTTTAAATAGTGTTTCTGTTCAAGATGATTATGATGGAGATTTTCAAACACGTCGTTTTGTTACACATACATTATCATTTACTATGAAAACAAGTTTATTTGGTGCTATTTCTGGACAAGGTATTATTACGGAAGTTAATGCTAATGTTGGACAGAATGAGAATTTCTCTAACCCGAATCAAGTTTATGTTGCTGAGGGAGATCCCGCAACTGCTACTGTAGCCCAAGAAAATTGGGAAGATAACTTTTAGATATGGTTAAAATTTATAATGCGAATGCGAACTTAAAAGCTGCTGGAGTTACTGTTCAATTTACCCCAGAGCAGGTTCAAGAGTATTTAAAATGTCGTGATGATCCAGTATATTTTATTGAAACTTATTGTCAAATAGTTTCTCTGGATAAAGGATTAATACCTTTTAAATTATATGAATGTCAGAAAGAAAAACTTAAAGTAATTCACGACAATAGAAAAGTTATTCTTATGGAAGGTCGTCAGCAAGGTAAGACGACTACTTCGGCAGCATATATTCTTTGGTATACATTATTTCAAGATAGTAAAACAGTTGCTATTCTTGCAAATAAAGCAACAGCTGCTCGAGAAGTATTATCTCGTTATCAGTTAATGTACGAAGGATTGCCAATGTGGTTGCAACAAGGTGTTACCACTTGGAATAAAGGTGATATTGAATTAGAAAACGGTAGTAAAGTTTTTACTGCTGCTACTGCTGCATCAGGTATTCGTGGTAAATCTGTTAACTTACTATACGTTGACGAAACTGCGATTATCCCTAATACTGTAGCTGAAGAATTCTTTACGTCAGTTTACCCAACAATTTCTGCTGGTGAAACTACAAAGATTCTTTTAAGTTCTACTCCACTTGGATATAATCATTTCTGGAAATTCTGGAATGATGCTGAGAATGGTAGAAACGGATTTGTTCCGTTATTCATTCCATACTGGAAAATTCCAGGACGTGATGAGAAATGGGCAGCTGAGCAGAAAGCCATGCTCGGTGAGTTAAAATATAACCAAGAGGTTTTATGTAAATTCCTTGGTTCTAGTTTAACTTTAATTAATGCTGATGTGATTGCAAAGATGTCAGTTGCGGTTCCAATTTTCAGCAAAGATGGTTTAGATTTATACAAAAATCCTGAAGAGGGACATACATACGTTTTAGTTGCAGATACTGCAAAAGGTGTTGGTGGAGATTATTCTGCTTTCACTATTGTTGATATTACTGAGGTTCCATATAAACTTGTTGGTAAATATCGTAAAAATGATATTAGCCCATTAATGTACCCAAATGTCATATATCACGTAGCTACACAATATAATCAAGCATTTGTTTTAGTAGAAACTAATTCGAGTGAGCAAGTTCCATATATTTTACACCATGAATTAGAGTATGAAAATATAGTTTTTGTGAATAGAAGTTCTGGATTTCAAACTGTTACTGGTGGTTTTGGTGGAGGAAGTACCCACCTTGGAGTTACCACTGATAAGAAAGTTAAAAGAACGGGATGTCATAATTTTAAAGCATTGGTCGAAGAGAATAAGTTAATTATAGAAGATGCTGATATTATATCAGAAATATCAACTTTTATTGAAAAACGAACTTCTTATGAGGCAGATGATGGTTATCATGACGACTTAGTTATGTCTTTGGTGTTGTTTTCTTGGCTAACTTCTACGAGTTATTTTAAGGATCTAAATAATGTAAACCTAAGACAGATTATGTATGAGAAAAAGATACAAGCGATGGAAGAACAATTGACTCCATTTGGATTTTTTGATAATGGGGATACAAGAGAGAAACCACCCTTAAATTTTTGAAATTGTGGTTTCAATAAATAATTTAGTGCTTTCAAGTGCTCCTCGAAGCAAAACAGAATAACATGTAATAAGGAGAATTACAATGCCTTTTCAACTTAGTCCTGGCGTTGCAGTCGTAGAAAAAGACTTTACCTCTATCGTTCCAGCAGTTTCAACTGCTGCTGGTGCTTTTGCTGGAGTGTTCCAGTGGGGTCCAGTTCTTCAACCTGTAACCATTTCTTCTGAAAACGAGCTGGTTCGTCGTTTCGGAAAACCTGTTGCTGATAATGCAAACTCATTTTTCACAGCAGCAAACTTTTTATCTTATACAAACAACCTTTTAGTTGTTCGTGCAGATACTCAAAATCACCGTAATGCTGTAGCTAGCCCATCTGGTACAGTTACTGCAATAACATTAGGTTCTGGTGGATCTGGATATACTTCTGCTCCAACAGCAACTTTAAGTTCTCCACAAATTTCTGGTGGTGTTCAAGCTACTGCAGTTGTAAATATGGCAGGTAGTACTGTTACATCAGCAGCTGTTGCTACTGGTGGTTCTGGATATACTGGTACGCCAACTGTAACATTTACTGCTCCAGTTGGTGGAACTGCTGCTACTGGAACTGTTCAAGTTACTGATGGTGCTGTTACTGGCATTACTATCACTAGCGGTGGATCTGGATACACTACAGCACCAACTGCTGTTATTACTGGTACTGGTACTGGCGCAACTGTCGGTGCTATCACTCTTTCTGCTACTACTGTTGCAAGTATCACTGTAACTAATGGTGGTACTGGTTATACTTCTGCTCCAACTGTTACATTAACAGGTGGTGGTGGATCAGGTGCTGCAGCTACTGCAGTTGTTACAACTGGTGGTGTAAAAATTAATAACGAAAATGATTATCTAGTAACTTATGCTGGTGGTGCTGGTGTTGTTGGTGAATTTTCTGCAAAATATCCAGGAACATTGGGTAACTCATTAAAAGTTTCTTTAGCAGATTCTTCAAGTTTTGCTACATGGACATACAAAGATGAATTTGATACTGCTCCAGGAACATCTGACGCTGCTGCTTCTGTTGGTGGCGCAAATGACGAATTACACGTAATCATTATTGATGAAGACGG
>Ga0255156_1000312_pt1 | contig 16834 bp, 21 predicted proteins | sample Atl_Atlam_RepA_8_FD_186026 | JGI IMG/M metagenome (GOLD analysis project Ga0255156, IMG submission 186026) | Freshwater microbial communities from Altamaha River, Georgia, United States - Atl_Atlam_RepA_8h | ecosystem: Environmental > Aquatic > Freshwater > River | place: USA: Georgia... | reverse complement strand
AAAAAAAAAAGCGGAGGAGGAGGATGATTGAGCTTCGCATCATTGGGCACTCGTATGTGGGATTCATCAGAAGGTTTCAAAATAATATCAAATAAATGTGAATATTCTTATATTGTACTTATTCTAATAATAATTTAAAATAAATAAAATAATGACATTTTGACACTGACATTTTATAAAATTTTATTCATACAATAAAAAATAATAAATTTTACCATAATAAATAAAAAAATGAGGAATTGTCATGTCATTGGTGTCAGAGGAGAGAATCACAGCGACGGCGCCAAAATGTGGAGAATTCGGCGAAAGCGTGAGCCGATGCCCGGCGAACAGTGAGCGAAAGCGAACCAGACAAAAGCACGAAAATGCTCGCCATTTTCTTCATCAAATTATAAGCGCAGCGTTTTTATTTTTTTACTTTGATTTTCTTTCCTTTATTTTTTGTGGATCCCATTCTTTCAAATTCCACTCCGGCATCTCTCAATTGCTTGTATATATCCCTTGTCATTTCACGAGATGGGTTTTCAGTCGATAAGTAGTCTCTTCGACCAGCTCCTTTATCAATAAGTAAAGTGCCATTAGAATTTACATAAATGTCTTTACCTCTAAATGACACCCCCGTCTTTTTAGGTTTCTCTGGTCGTTCCTCAACTTCTTCGTCATATTTTACGTCATTATCTTCATTTTCAGCCATTGATGCAGCAGCTTTTGCTGCCTCTTTGGATGCCTTTTCAGCAATTTCACTACTTGACGACGATGAAGATGACGACGATGAATACGGAGTATCAAAACCATAATCATCCCAATTATTGCCATCACTTTCACCATAACTGCTATCATATTCAGAATCTGTTTCCTTATCTGTCTGCTTCAATTTACTATGATCTAATTTAAATGTTGATCCTGGTGTTGATGATGGTAAAGGTGAAGGTGCTGGGGTTGTCACGTTTGTCAAAGTCATCGGTCTCACAGCAGCCGGATCCAAAGCAACAGGTCTATTTAGTTGAGTTTCCAATCTTCCTAATTTTGCCAAAATATCTGTCATTTGCTGAGCTTGTCCTGGATTAAATGAACCAATCATTTGAGGAACAATAAATGAAGGTGGAAATCTGGGAGGTGCATGTCTGTTATTCCCGCTTTTTCTTCTAGACTTTGTTTTATTCCCGATGTGAATATTTATTTTTGTGGATTGGCTTTGTTTCTGGCTTTGTTTTGTTTTCTTTATTTTCCCACCCTTCTTGTATCCATCAAATCCATCCATATCAATGCTATCTTTGATGGCAAATGTCATAGGTTTTTGCAATGGTAATGTTTCAGGGACTAATAATTTTGGTTTCCAAGTTGGTAAATCCATTTTTATCATTTGTATATATTATTTAAAGAAAATAATATTTACAGTATTACATTGATTGATGCAATTCTTGCAGGAATTACATTCCAGGTAGCTTTATCTTTTTACTCTTTAAAAAACTTTCCACTTTTTTGACGTGCTTTCGTGGTATCACCAATTCACCAGCTTGAACTCTTGCTAAAACCATGTCAGTATCTCCGGTTTTAACAAGTGAAGCAGGTATATTTTTGTCTTTTTGCTTTAATTTTCCGCCTTTGACTAAATTTTTAGGAACGATTCTTTTAACCTTACCGCCTTTTGCAAATGTTGCATTTAGACCTTCATCGCTGTACAGCTTTGTGCGGAGATGACACATATTCTTTATATATTGTGTTCAGATAATTTATTTTCTTGATCTGGTTTTTCTTTTTCTCTGAACTCTACCGCCTTTTTTGTATCGTGGTACCATGCCACCGCGTGCAAATGGTAGTAAACCACCTAAAAATGAACCGAAAGCATTGCCATCGACGCCTGGAATTGGTAATATTTGACTTCCTATTGAACCGGCTAATCCGCCGAGGGCTGAACCGAATTTACCCATGATTGATATATCTTATATTTAGAAAATTATTTACAATAAAATTGCTAATGTGGGCAAAACTTTGAGGTTGCATAGAGACAAGAAACTTCCGCCTTTGGATAAAATAACAGTCAGTTTATCAACAAAAGATAAAGTCTCTAAAGCGCCATACAACCACTCTAATGCTTTTTTACAGAATCCCATATATTGACAACACATGATAGAAAACTCAAGCAACTATTGGGTGCTTTGATCTTTTTCTTGTCGCAAAGTAAGGCGTCAAACTCTTCTTTATATGTAACTTTCGAATCTGGAAAATTTGAAAATACTCTGATATCAGCAAAGTCATCAAAAATGTTGTCAAGTTTTTCCCATGTGTTGACATAAGCACAGACATTATATTCACTTGCGTCAAGATTTCCTACATGTATTCTTGTTACTTTGTCTCTGACATCGCAAAATAAATATTCTGCTGGAACAGTCTGTAAATTACGATTAATCATACTTGGGTTGAAATGTCTTACCCTGCCAAATTTACGACAAAGATTTTCTTCGGTTTCAGACACATCGCGGGTGTGTAAAATTAAGACAAGTTTTTGATTTCTGTCTTCTTGTTTTTCCTCCGCTTGTTTAACACTCTTTGGTGCAATGACAGCGGGAAGATTTGGAACAACAATATCCATCTATATATTATGAAGAAGATAATAATTTCATCTGTTCAATAATTTGAGTTAATACCGTATTATGTTGCACAACAATTTTCTGCAATTCATCAATCTTTTGGTTTTGCTCTTGAATGGTTTTCTTCAATGACTCGTTTTCAATTAATAAATGTTTAACAACATTGACGGTATGAGATAAAATCGGTCTATCAGAAACACCTAATATAGCTTTTCTTTCTTCTTCTGGTTTATTTAATTGTTCCTTATAGTCATACCAATTATTTACAAGGCTTTTCGGTATTCCTGCTGCCTCAGCTGCTTCCAAGACATTTTGAGCAATCCAACCATCTTCTTTGCAAGTGCACATTGATGGTGTAAACTCTTCTTCAGTTCCATCAGGATTTTTCTTTTTGACTGGTCGTTGGTCTTTCATGCAAAACGATGATGGTTGTAGATTTTGAATAAATTCAATGGATTTATTTTCTGGTATACTTTCTATATTCTTTTTAATTCTCATATCCGATGCCATACCATAGCCACCACCTTGATTAACATAGAAATAACCACCGTCATAGTTGTATCCATTTCTAAAAACGACAAGTCTATCCCAATCCAATGAGCATTGCACAGCACCACCACCTACATAACATTTGCCTGTTCCTTGTCCATCCCAATAAAGAACCCATTTACCCTGAAGATAATCGTATAAACCACCTCCATCGCTAGAATCATATTTCATGAGAATATATTTTGAACCTAAACCATATCCAGAACATCCTCCTAATCCGCTTCCGTAAGTTGTTATTGTTCCATATCCGCCACCATCAGCACCTGCGGCATAAATGCCTCTTCCCAGATTTTGCCAATATATCCCACTCTGGTTGCTATTTATACGAAACCAATCATTTGTATAAACTTGTGATGCTGTAAAGCTACCGTTATGACCCCATGGACCATAACTATATATGCTTCCTCCAGCACCTCTTTGATTTTTGTAATAATTAATATATATTTCCCGATTATCTCCAGAATCTAAATGAAGATTTCCATTTGTGGTGATAACTTGTGCAACTTCAGTTCTATCAATTCTATTTGGTGTCGCCCCAACATATAAATAAGAACCCCATGATGAGTTTGGACCGTAATAAGTGTAACTGTTATCGCCGTTGGGAACTGAAGTTGTAACATCAATTTCTAAATTTGAGTTTGTCAAAAGCATTTTTTGATTGCCGTAACTTCCAGAATTTGAGCCAATATAAAAATACATCATATCATCAGTGCAAATTCTCATTTGAGCATCATCTAAAATTCGAGAGTATCCATTACCCCAATTTATTCCCGCTCCATTATTTGGAAAGTTCAACCCAGTACACGCATAAGAAGATGTCCCTATTCCAACATTTCCACTAAAATTTACATTAGAACTATTACTATCAGTCATCACACAATCGTAATACGTGGTCATATTTGATCCACTCCCATGAGTGCCCTGAAACTGTCTAATACCCTTACCCCCTTTATTGAATGCAATCAGATTGACGTTACCTGCCGAACCATCACCCCACCCGTTCAATACGAGTGAATCAGAGTAGTCACCGCTTCCATTTCCATATCTTCCGAAATAGTATCCCATCGTTCCTCCGACCTGTATATTAGGGGCAATACCATCTCTATAATCTCCACCGGTAACCCATCGGTTATTGTGCAAATCACCGCTAATCGTAGCTGAATTGTTTATCGTCACATCACCACCCGAAAACAAAAAAGATGAACCACCAAAATTTAAAGGCTTTAAATCTGAACCATCTGTAGTAACACTGTTAACCTCTGATACACTACTATTAGTCCCCCACATTATACACGCGTCACCATCTGTTCTGGTTGTTTTATTTGCAAGTGTTAAATATCCACTTAAACCTGACATTAAATAAGTTGTTGATGCGTTACCATCATAATGATTAGCTGTAGTTGTGTATATATGATATGCGGTAGAGTCTGCATATGCTCCACTTATTGTATTTCTTGAAGCTCCGGCAACATCTAAAAGATTTTGAGGGTCAGTTTTCCCAATACCTACTTTTCCATTTTCATCTAAAACTAAATAACCTGATCCGGATCTTAAGGCACACCCATAATAACCGGCAAGACAAGGTTTACCCGTAAACCCACTTATCCCCGAATCTCCTAAACCATACCAAGGTCCGAATTTCTCATCACCTGCAACATCATCCTGATTATCAGTTCTCGCTTTTAAATAAAACCTTTTAGCAAGAACTCCTGCTGATGTTCCTGTTCCACTTAAAGTTAAATCACCGGATAATGTTCCTCCTGATAGAGGTAGATATCCTAACATATTCGCCCCTAATTGGTTAAGTTGTGACTGTATTGAACTTGTTACGTTACTTACATAATTTAATTCAGTTAATGTTACACTGCTTTCAATTATTTCTTTATCACTATTTGAAATTAGAGCTTTATTTCCTGAATATAGAGAATTTTTTATTTTACCTGACATTGTTCCGCCTGTTAGGGGTAGATAATTGCTTAATGCTGATAAATTGGCTTTGAGAGCAAGTGCTGCGGTTACATCAGATGAATTGGCTTTGAGTGCAAGATTGGTATCGACATACGTTTTGTCTGCTTTGAGAGCAAGTGATGCGGTTACATCGGCTGTATTGGCTTTGAGTGCAAGATTGGTATCGACATACGTTTTATCAGCTTTGAGAGCAAGTGATGCGGTTACATCGGCTGTATTGGCTTTGAGTGCAAGATTGGTATCAACGTACGTTTTATCTGCTTTGAGTAATAATTGTGAATCAACGAATGTTTTATCTGCTTTGAGTAATAGCTGTGTATCCACATACGTTTTATCTGCTTTTGTGTTGATTTGACTTTGCAAGTTTGCATCTTGAGTGTTGACGTATGATAATGAGGCTTTTGTGCTCAATTGCTGTTCTACGTCAAGTCCATTAATAACAAGATTATGTGCATACAATCCATAGTTTCCAAGATCTACGTCTTGATTTGCCCCTGTGTAAGTAACCAAGTTTGAAGTATTAATAATTTGACCATTAGAGTCAACGATTTGATCCACTTCAAAGGAAGAAAGTCCATCAGTGGTTATATAATTATACAAAGAGTTTAAATTAGTTGTACTCATTTTTAATATATCAGTCTATTATATAATAGTTATGGAAAATAAATTTGCACTAAAGCCTAGTAAACTTACCCAACAATTGATGAAAGTTGATAATCAAGTAAAACTAAACGATAGCCCAATCGGAAAAGATAATTACGTGGTATATTTATTTATTGGTGCCAAAGGTTCAGGTAAAACCACACTCATGATCAACTTGTTAAAAAATAAAGAAGCCTTTAAAGGATATTTTGACAATATTTTCATCGTGTCTCCCACAGCAGGCAAAGACAAAAAGCTTGATAATCTCATCGACGAATTAAACGAAGATGGAAAGTACTACAAAGAATGTAATGATGAATCAATTCAGGAAATTATCGATAGACTCAGAGAATACAATGATAACTTTGATTACGAAGAAGAAAAGCGTCAGCCGTACAATTTGGTGATATTAGATGACTGCGCTCATGCTTTGGCAAAATCAAACCAGAAAAGTCCGATGAACGAATTGATTACCACATGTAGACACTTAAGGACTAGCGTATGGATTATGAGTCAACAATTTCATAAAATTAATCCGCTCATTCGTGCAAACGCTGACATTATCAGTCTATTTAAAACCAACAATAGAAAAGAATATAAAGCAATCGAGGAAGACTTAAATGTCGACCCTGATATTTTGAAACAATTGTATGACTTTGCCACAACAGGAAATAATTCGTTTTTACATATTACGTTCATGGGAGGAAAGCCAAAATACTATAAAAAATTTGATCAAATTATAATCTAATTGTATTAATATATAGATGGTTTTATGTCAAGTTGTTATTAATCAAGCAGAATCGAAGTTATACCTCATTAATGTTTTTGGAAGAAAAAGAGTCAGGTTATTAAAAGTTGATTATAAACAGACCGGCGGGAATACAAGAATGATTTATCTCGAATCCAACATTTTGAGAATTCCAACCGGAAATTTTCCCTATTTGATCTTTATGACTGATCCAGCACAGCAAATGAGTAATATTCATAGTGATATCTCATTCGACTGCGAATTGAACGGTAATTTGGATATAGCAGTGTATGACAAGGAAACTCTTCAAGTGCCAGATGGATTTTCATTATTAGTTTTAACATTAGATATTTCTGATCGTGAGAATTAATTTCTAGGTAAAGTTATATAAGTATGGTATTTGGAAGTATTTTTAATTCCGCTAAAAATGTATTTGGTGATTTAAAAAATAGAGTTTCAAATTGGATGAAAGGTCCGAAATTGGCACCAGGTGGATATAATTATTGTGGTCCTGGTAATCCATTGGAAAATGGTCCAGCAAAGAATGCAACAGATAGTGCTTGTAAGGTTCATGATTATGAGTATACAGCAATTGCAAAAAATAAAGATAAAATGTCAAAAGATGACTTTCATCGCATGATAAGAGAAAGCGATCATAAATTAATTGATGCTATAGATCGATCAGGTGATAGTGATATCGGTTCTTTTTTATCACGAAATTTGATTAAAGCAAAAACAAAATTAGAAGATTGGGGCATTTTGAACCCTGATTTATTTGTAGTGGAATAAAATATATATAATATAATAATTTTTTCTCATTATTATTATATATCAATCATGGCTTATGTTCAAGGTCAACAATCATACGGAATCGCTGCAGCTGTCTCAGATATTCCCCCATCTTTATCATCATCAGGTTTACCCAGACCAATACCCAGCACAGTGCAAATTAATAGTATCGCTTCTACCAGTGCTTCTCAAAATGCCAACGGCTTAGTTACTTTTAGCGTTCCAACTGGTGCATCATCAGGCTATATCAAAAATAATTCAATGTATTTAAAATTTAATTTAGCTTTAAATAACGCTGGTGCTCTTGCTGCTGCTGTAAAATTTGCATTAAAATCTCAGTCGGCTCATGCCCTTATCAATCGTCTTACAGTATCAATTGGTTCTCAACAAGTATGTCAAATAAACAACTATCATTACTTAGCAGAAGCCTTATTAACTCATACAACTTCCAAAAACTTTTATTCTGATGATTCTTCAATCTTTCAATACACTGGTCTTAATGCTTTTGCAAACGGTGCCGCTGCTGGTTCATCAATTGATGTTTGCATTCCAGTTATCTGCCCATTATTCAACTCTGACAAGGCTTTACCAGCATTTTTATTAAATGCTCCCATTTTAGTCCAATTTGATTTAAATAGCGTTGCCAATGCATTCAACACCACCGCTGGCGGTGCAGCATCATTTACCAATTATGTTGTTTCAAACGCTAACTTGGTTTATGAAGTCGTTCATCCTGATCATGATTTCGTTCAAACAGTCAAAGCTGGCATGATGCAAGGAAATTTATACCAACTCAACCTTCACGACTTCATGACTTTAACTACTGCATCAGCAGCATCATTAAACTACCAAATTGGCGCCAACTTATCAAGTGTCAACGCAGTATTATACGCCCAAGTCAAGAATAACCCAGCAATTGACGCTGATACTCGTTTGATTGGAAACACACAAACAAACTGCAGATTATTTTTAGATGGTCGTCAAGTCAATAACTTTAGTTTAAATACCACTCCACAAATCTTTTTAGAAATGAACAGAGCATTATCAAATATGTTTGATTCAAATATAACATCAAACTGTACCGCTGCTGATTACTTATCTGACAACTTCTTAGGTGGTGTTTCTTGTAGAAGAGTGTCCGACGTCATGGCAATGAGTGGAACCCCTGCCCAAAACATCAATTTACAAATTGATTCAGCCGGTGGTAATAACAATGTTTATATTGTAGTATTATATGAACAAGTTTTGACTATAGATGGTGCTGGAAATGTTTTACTAATTAAGTAAAAAGTAACACATTATGGATGATTAATGATTGGCATTCAATGCAAGTCTTTCCTGTTGCTTTATCAGTTTTTGTTGATAGCGGTTACAAATAGGAGTTTCTTGATGACGTGATAAACTATTCTGAATGACAAATCTGTGACAAAATTGACATTGAACTTTGGTACAAGCTTTTTCTAATATTTGGGCTTTTTTAGCTGCGTAATACTTTTTATTGTATTCTTTTCTTTCTTCAGAATTCATATTTTCTATATTATTATATTAGAAATAAATTTTTAAATCTTTTTATTTTATATTATATATTTTTTATTTTATTTTCTTAATTATATGGATAAGCTCTTAAAAGACTTAGGTATAGATGAAACATACACTAAAGCCCCAAAACTACCAAAAAAGTACAACAAGGTAAAAGACAATATACCGCTAAAAGAAGACTATAATTTTATGGCTGATATTTTAATGTTACCAGAAACAGAAGAAGGATTTAAATATCTTTTAGTTGTCGTTGATTTGGCAACTGATGAATTTGACATTGAACCAATGAAAACAAAACAGCCAGAAGAAGCCCTTAAAGCCATTAAAACAATGTTCAAAAGAAAATTTATTGATGAACCATATGCATCCATTCGAACAGATGGGGGAACAGAATTCCAGGGAGTTTTTGCAAAGTGGTTATATGACGAGAATATTATGCATAAAAAAGCTTTACCAGACAGACATAAACAAATGGCAAACGTTGAAAGACTCAATAAAGACCTTGGCAGACTATTCAATGGTTACATGAACGCCATGGAAGAAGAAACAGGTGAAGAATATCGACAGTGGACCGATGTGTTGGATAAAGTAAGAAAAGACTTAAACAAAATCCGTAAAAAAGATGTTTCAAAGAATGACCCAGTTACCGACGAATATCCAGTTCCTAAATTTGTCGAGCCAAAATATAAGGTCGGTGACATTGTTTATCACATTTCGGAGGTCCCTAGAAATGCATTAGGTCACAAACAACCAACAAAGAATTTTAGAATGGGAGACTACCGTTGGAATATGACCCCAAGAAAAATTGTCAAAGTTTTGCCATATCCAAATGATGTACAAGTAAGGTATGTACTTGATCATATGCCAAATGTCTCATATGCAGAGTATGAATTAAAACCAGCGAAAGAAAAAGTTGAAAAGTTCGTAGTCAAACAGATACTTGATAAGAAAGTGGAGAAGAAGAAGATATTTTATAAAGTGTGGTGGAAAGGTTACAAAAAAGAAGAAGCCACTTGGGAGCCAAAAAGTGAGTTAGAAAAAGACATATCTGCTCTAATTGAACAGTATGAAAAGAAGAATAAAAAATAAATGTATATTTTATTCTGAAGAATTATTGTTTTTCTGATTTATGAGTGAAGTTACCAAATAACTCATTTGCTTTCTGTTGTCTGGCGTTTGCTGCTTCTTCAAGTGTTATGAATAAACCAATGTGTATTTTGATTCCATTAATTTGAATTTGTGCTTCCCATTTCTGCTTTGTTTTGTTAAAATTCACTCCTTTAAAACCAGATGAATTATTTTTGTGTGCTTTTTTATTCATTGCATTTTCTGAGGGAGTAGCCCATCTTAAATTTGTTGCATGATTGTTTAGTTTATTTCCGTCTATATGATCAACAACTGGTTTATTTTGTGGATTTTCATGAAAAGCTTGAGCAACTAATCTATGAACTTTATAACATTTCACTTCTAATTTCACAACTTTGTAGCCGTCTTTGTCAATTGTACCTTTCAATAGTTCACCAGTTGCATCATTTTTAATATTTCCATAATTGCTGACAATATAAGTTTCGTTTTCTTCTATTACTTTATAAATTTCCATATATTTATAATTATTATAGTTGATATTTCTTTAAGTCATTTTAAATTATTTTAAAGTTTTTCATAGTCATTCACAGATCTCCAGCAAATTAATCCAGTCGTCTTTTTCTCTGGAAGCAGATATTTTGATGCCATGTCTAAATCTAATGGTTCTTTTAAAGTAACGTTATCGGTATGAATTCGTATAACATTGTCAATGTCAAGTAAAGCTGTAGTTGCAATTTTCATTCTACAGAATGAGGTAATAAACGGTTTGAGTCTAAAATTTGTTTTATATGGTTGCAATCGATTCACGACTGTATAGAAGAAGGAACCGTCTTTTTTGTAATGTTTGTCCTGAATAATCCATTCAACATCTTCATTATCTTCCCAATCCATTGAATAATTGTCAATTTCTGACTTGTCAATGCGCTTTTCATTAAATTCAGATAAATGACCCCAAAGACTCGAACCTAAAAATTTGAGCAGCATATTCTTAGGATATTTCTTTTTAAGATCTGTTATTGTTTTGCACCATTTGCCAAATACCTTGTCACCGTCAATTAGCTGGTTTTTTGTATAAATGAGACAGTTTTTGTCTAAATCTGTCCTTAAGTCAATATTTATTTCAAAACCAATTTCTTTTAAATTAATTGCGTGGATGATGTCAGTGTGTGTGTATGTATGCTTTTTTGAAAATGAGAACACTTTTCTAATGTTTGGGTCATTGGAAGTAATAATCACTCTATAAATTCCAAATTCTATTTTATTTTTATTTGGCAGTTTGGAAATATATTTTTCTGTTCCTTGAGACATTGGAAACTCAAAATGTTTAGCAGCTAAGCATCTGCCATATTGATTTGAATAGTCATATCCATATGATTGATAAGTACCTGGTTCACAAAATTGAAGTGATCCATTATAACAATCTTCATAATATTTCACTTCTGTCAAAGAATAGTTTTCAAAACTTTCAACAATAGCTTTAGGAGAAAACAAATTAAAGAAGCTCATTACGTTTCTATTATGCGATCTATAAAATTTGTCTCCATTTTTGAACTGAAATTCTTGAATATAATGGAATGAATTTTTCGATGCTGCAAAAATTGGATCTAATGCAAGCTCATCGGCATCCTTTTTTAACTCTTGTCCAAACTTGATTAAATCTTCGTCAGTGCTTTCATATCCTAACTTTGAAGGTAAGTAGAACTGGTTCTTATTATTGCTGAGTCTTTCTACAGTAAACACATCATTTGTCAAAGAGTTCCACATTCTATAATTTTTTGAATTTCCAATTTCAAAATAAGTATAATATTCCATATTTATATAATTACTATATATAAATATTTTTTTAAATCATTTTAAATTATTTTTTGGGTGCGCGTTTGCGAATAATAAACTGCAATTGAAAATATTCCTGAAACTTGGACGGTTTTTTAGACTGCTTATTGTTAAAATATTCTTCTTCCGTGTAAATATTGACATCATCATCATCATAGCCCTTGAGTGTAGTCCACATGTCTGGAGCTAAGCCTCTTATTAAAAATTTTGTGTCATCTGATGCAGCACCTGTTAGATGCTGAGCCAACTTTTTGATTTCTTCCGGTTTGATTGGCTTTTTGTCATTTCTGAATACTTGTACAGTCTTGTCACTTGCACCACTTTTTAAAACCGTGTGGTCAATTTGCTTGAAAGAATAAACTTCTTTTTTTGATTTACTCATAGTATATATTATATATTATGAATAGAAATAAATTTTTAAATCTTTTTATATTATTTTTATTTTAAATAAAATTTACAATAAAATTTGAGTTGTCAATTTCATCATCATCGGAATCAAAGTTAAGGCTAACATCAGGCTGTTTTTCTACTACCTTTTCAACTTCAGGCTTGGACTTTGGTTTTACTTTGATCTTTTTCTCTTCTGCTGTTTCTGGTGATTTTAAAGCTGCTATTTCTTTGCGGAGTTCATCAATCAAGTTGTCCTTTTCTTTAAGTTGCTTTTGAAGTTCTTCAATATTTGGCTCGTTGATATCAGCAGGAACTTCATCGCCTTTGAATCTGACTCCTGTAAAACAACCTCTGATACCATCACAACGCTTTTGTCCATCATATTCTAATCTTTTGTCTCGTAATGATGTGATGACTTGAAGAGTAGTTAAATGTTTGTCGGGGTACATTCTTAAAAAAGCTTCTCGCATAATTTCCTTGCCAATTCTGTCTTTTTCATTTTCGGTCAAATTTAACTTTGAATCAATAAAATCCTGAAAGATATCGTTGGAGTTCATCACGACATCTTTTGTTTGCTGAAAGTTTTGGGTCCATGATGGTTTTTTGTTGTTTAGCCAGTTATAAGCATACTCTGCCAGAATTGTAGCCCAAGCATCAAGAAGATGATTTGACTTCATTTTTTCCAAAAGATTTTTATCTTTGAGAAATATATTTTTCTTCTCATCCACTTGCTTGACATCATCAACGAATTCACTCATATGGGTATAGCCAATAAAACGGCGTTTGATACCTGAGTCAATTTTTATTGATGGCATATCATTCGAAGTACATATACATTTTGCGTAGTGGTTAACAGTTTTGGATCCATCTTCAAAGAGTTTGGTGGTTTGAATTTTTCCCTCGATAAATGACTTAAAGAGTGAATCATCTATTTTTGTGCCTTTCATTTCGTTGATCCAAATTAATCTAGTTTGTGGTTCATAAATAAATGTATTCAGAATTTTGTCAATTTTTGAGTTGGATTGACTGAATGTATCAGATTGAATTTCTCGAAAATAACACTGAATAGTTTCCTGAGTTAACGAAAGAATAAATGATTTACCAGCTGAACCGCGACCTAATAAACAAAGAATTTCTTGGTCTTTGTGTGAGTGACCTGTTAGAGATGAACCCAACACATTAAGAATACATTTCATATCGTCTTCAATGGGGTATATTTTTTTGATTTCTTTTAAAACAGCTGCTTTTTGCTCTTTGGTTGGAATTTGGTAGTCGCGTTCTATAACTTTTGTGATATAATGTTTTTCATTTCGTTGTTTGAATTGCTTGTCAGTGAGGTCAAGATAACCGTTATTGAAATGTATTTGATTAAATGTCATGTCAAAGGTAATATCATCTTTTGTAAGTTTCACGTAAAGAATTGGATAGTATTTTTCAATGTTGCTTATTTCAAAAATTTTGTGATAAGTTTTCTTATGTTCAGCCTGAATGAGGCGCTGATCTTTGGTATCAAGTTTCTTAAAACTTTGCTCGATAAGACTGTTGACTTTACTCATTAACTTGGGCTTGATTTCGGTGTCTGCTTTGAATGTGTAGTTTTGTTGAAGTGTGAATAGTTGTTGCTTGAAAATAATACAGTGTTTGGTCAGTTTTTTGGCAATCATGTCAGCTTTGTCAGATGGAAAATCAGAAGTAATTAAGTTAATGAGATCAGCATATGAAAGAAAATCAGAGTTTTCAAAGTTCATGTTATTATATAATATAATTATAAAATTATTTTTTTAAATCATTTTATATTAAAAATATTTTTCTTATATATTTATGAAAAATCTATTACAAAATCAGATTCAGAAATTTCCTGTTCAATGTAGGGGTAGACGCACTTTTTTGACTGCGTTTTTTTCAAACTTGATTTTTTGTAGGGTCCGCGTATTCCATAAGGGGCACGGAAATATGGCTTTCTTGGGACGCGTATTAGTTCATGAATTGGCGGAATTTCTATTTCAGGGTAAGATTCTTCTGGGGTAGGTGGATCAATCAGTAGTTTTTCTTTTCTTCGGCAAACTTGGAACTTTTTCAATTCACGGGCGTCTTTTTTAACATCTCGACAAACTGACTCAAATATTTCTAGTTCCAGTTCGATCAAGTCAAAAAGATAATTGGATTTTGTCAAGTCAATATTTTTCAATAATTTTTGATTCTTTTTTGAAATCATTTTATACTATATATTGAGAAAATATTTTTTACTTTTTTCCCCAAAATTTATTTAGCATTGAGTCATAACGACTTGAAATATTTGGTTTGATGCTTTGCTCTATCTGCTTGAGTTTATTTTCCATCTCTACTAATTTGCTCTGTGGTTGGGATTTGGCTGGTGGTGGTGGAGGTGGGGCGCGTTTTGCCGGTTTCGGTGGCTCAACTTCGGTATATTCTTCTTCTGATTCATCGTCATATTCTGATTCTTCTTCTATTGGCTCGGGTGTTTTCTTCTTGAACACGCGTTTAGGTTTTACAATCACTTGTTTCATTTTTTGCTGTTGCTGTATTTGTTGCTGCTGTGCTTCTTTTTCTGCTTTCGCTGCCTCTCGTTTTTGTTTGTTCATGGCAACTAAGCGCTGAATATTTTCACGTTGCTTTTCACTCATTTCCCTCGGCTTTTTCATCAGCTGTTTGGCTTTTGAGTATGATACTTCTATAATATGATCTTCGGGTACTTGAACTTGACCCCCTTGATCTGAAACACGTTTGACCATTATAATATTGTCTTATATATAAATTTTGTGTGAATAAATTGGTAGAAAAATCTTTGAAATAAAGGCAAGCAATTCAGAAAACTGCCAAAATTTTTTATATAAACTAAATAATATAAATGTATTCGTATCCAAAATCAGATCAAAACTATTCAAAATGCATTCAACCAACATTTCTCAAGATCGAAGACCTATTAAAAGATACCAGGCTCAAAAGTTGCAATCAAGAACAGCTCAAAATAATTATCGATTCACAATATATAGATGGAAATAATCAAAACACATCATATTTGGATAAACAGCAGCATGAGAGTGATCGGAAACAGTGACGACTTTGTAATTTCGTTGAGGCAGCCGCTCACATTAACCAATCAATCAAACTTTTTCCGTGTTTCAGTCGGTCGTTCAGTCATCCCTCACACAATCAAACAGATTAATGACACAAATCATACCTTGAACGTGTCGGTAATTAGAGGAGTTACGTCTTGGAATGGCTCGATTGACCTGACAAATGGAAACTACAACATCATCACAATATTGAACGAACTCAAAGTCAAACTCAACACAGCAATCTTTTCATCGTTGGGAATCAATCTGACATTTGTTTTCACATACCTCAAAACTCAATCAGGCTGTCAATTGCGAGTTTCTGGGTCGGATGGAATCGCCACGTCCATCACTTTGAAATTTGCCGACAATGTCAAACTTGGCAGATTCTTCGGTTATTCCAACAATGCAGTCTTCTCCTACAACAATACTAATGTAAGTACAGATTCATTCAGTAACATTGCGGTCAACGTCAATCCAATCAACTACATTTTGATCAGAAGCAACAGTTTGATTCAAAGAGAAAGTTATGAAAGCATTGTTGAAAAAGATACGTACAGCGATATTTTGGCAAAGATTCCGGTGAATGTCAGTCCTGGTAGCTTCATTTTCAGCGATTTGAATGGCAGTTCTGTTGATTTGGAGAACAAAATCATCGATCAGATCGCGTTGTATTTGAGTGACAATCTTTCTTACACTTTGAACCTGAACGGATTGGATTGGTCGACTCACCTCATTTTTGAAGAAATCGGCACAAAAGCCGATGACAATCTTCTTCATATGATTGAACCCAAGATATTGCCTTCGGTCGATCACAAATTGATTGATGAGCTGAAGCGTGAGATCGAAAACGCAAAAGAGGCATGAGGGCGTGTGCATGTTGCATGAGGGCGTGTGCATGTGCAACACTTCCCCAGGATGAAACACTTCTCCGAATTTTCGGACATAGTAAAATTCTGACGAACCATATGACAACTATCTATGAACGTTCATAGAAATCAAACCACGCGAAATTTCCAGCACACGAAAAAACTTTTCTCCTGTCATCTTATAAGATGAGTCAATATAAGATCAAACCTTATTCACTCCAACAGGCTCAGAAGTTAGGAGTTGCAATAAAACCATCGAAAAATCCAGCCAAAAAGATCGATGTCTTCAAAAATAACAAAAAAGTTGCCAGTGTCGGGGCTGTTGATTACAATGATTATCCAACATGGATTGAAAAAGAAGGGACATCATACGCCAATGAAAGAAGACGACTGTACAAACAGAGGCATCAGAAGGATCGTCAAAGAAAGGGGTCAGCTGGATGGTATGCTGATAAACTTTTATGGTGAAAACGCTGCGCTTATAATTTGATGAAGAAAATAGCGAGCATTTTCGTGCTTTTGTCTGGTTCGCTTTCGCTCACTGTTCGCCGGACATCGGCTCACGCTTTCGCCGAATTCTCCACATTTTGGCGCCGTCGCTGTGATTCTCTCCTCTGACACCAATGACATGACAATTCCTCATTTTTTTATTTATTATGGTAAAATTTATTATTTTTTATTGTATGAGTAAAATTTTATAAAATGTCAGTGTCAAAATGTCATTATTTTATTTATTTTAAATTATTATTAGAA
>Ga0255156_1000298_pt1 | contig 17359 bp, 20 predicted proteins | sample Atl_Atlam_RepA_8_FD_186026 | JGI IMG/M metagenome (GOLD analysis project Ga0255156, IMG submission 186026) | Freshwater microbial communities from Altamaha River, Georgia, United States - Atl_Atlam_RepA_8h | ecosystem: Environmental > Aquatic > Freshwater > River | place: USA: Georgia... | reverse complement strand
AAAAAAGAATATGGCCAAGAAATTAAATAAGTTGTATGTTTTAGTTGGAGTTCCTGGCTCTGGTAAGTCCACATGGATTAAAAATCAAAAGTGGACTGACAATTGCGTTATTGTTTCTACTGATGAGTTTGTAGAAGACTATGCGAAAGAATGCGGTCAAACCTATTCAGAAGTTTTTAGTGATTATATGCCAACTGCTGTTAAGTTGATGGCTGATAAAGTTGTTCGTGCACGTGATGCGGGTAAAGATATTATATGGGATCAAACATCAACTACTATAAAATCACGTGAACGTAAGTTCAATATGTTACCAGAGTATCATAAAATTGCAGTCGTGTTTAGAACACCTGATGAAGAAGAATTGATTAAGCGATTGAATAGTCGTCCTGGAAAAGAAATTCCAAAAGATGTTATCTCTAATATGGTTGATAACTGGGAAGAACCTACCCTTGAAGAAGGTTTCCATGAAATTTGGTATGCGGAGTAAATTATGAGAAAAGAACTTGATGAAGCACTATGCTCAAAGTATCCTCTGATTTTTCAAGATCGTAATGCGGATATGAGAACTACTGCAATGTGCTGGGGGTTTGAATGTGGTGATGGTTGGTATAATTTAATTGACGTTTTATGTAGCAAACTATATGCTCATTACAGTCAAGCGAACAATCGTTATCAACATCTGTTAGAAGTTGGCGTTGGGAATACTCTTTATGGAACTAAGGTAGTGACCCAAGAAATGCTTGATGAAGCCAAAGAAAAAATGGAACATGAACGTGGTCATGTTCCAGTTGCTGCTCAAGTCAAAGAAAAGTTTGGTGGTCTACGTTTTTATGTACAAGGTGCTATCGATGAGCACTATCACTATATCAGTTTCGCAGAGTCAATGAGTTATCATACTTGCGAAGTTTGCGGTGCTCCAGGAAAACGATGGACTGATGGTTGGCATAAAACCCTATGCGATATCCATGCAGAGATGGAAGGTCGCTCAGAAGAATATGCTGACGAAGGAGATGAATAATGTTTTATGGTAAAGAATCTATTCAAGAACAATTTGCCTTAGTTAAAGATAAACTATCACAACAAGAATTGTTTATCTTTATACCAATGCCTGAGTATAAACTAAACGAACGCTGGACTGATGAGTTTCGTATTCGTGATGGTCATACTAAATTAGCAGATGGTTCATGGGTCACTGTTGTTAAAATGACTAACTACCTTGACAAACTTCAGAAAAATACTGAAGAACTATACGATAATAATCAAAAATGTTATCGTGAATTACAAACTCTGAAACAACAAAGAACTGAAATGGAATTTGGTCTGCGTCATGCGCAGAAATCGCTACACAAAGCACTCGCTATTAAAGGAGAAAATGATGAGTGAATATACTCCTGACGTTTGGGTTATGTTAAAGTTTGATAACAGTAAAACTGTTGTCTATAAAATTCTTGCTGGTTGGTATGGTGGTTATCTGAATGGTGATTCATGGAAACTAAACAGCGGTGTAACTCATGTTGAACAAGATGGCGACTGGTACAAGTTCCATGGTTATAGTGGAAGTGTTTATGAGTGTCACAAAAATAACTATAAACTTTCTGGAATGACTTCTAGTATTCTTAATAAATTTTATGATGATATTGAAAAAGCTAATTTAGATATCAAGCTAAGTGTGATGGATGAAGGTACAACTAATTTTATGGAGTTAAATTATGTCTAATAAATCGTGGACTGTTGAAGTTGAACAGGCACCTGATGGTGAATACTTTATTCAACTCAATGATGAGATTCTAGAGGAATCTGGTTTTAAAATCGGTGATGAGGTTGAATGGATTGATCGTAAAGATGGTTCTTGGGAACTCCGAAAGAAGCAACCAGAAATGGCTTGGGTATTGGTTGAAGCAGTTCAACAATTCCGTATGCGTTATATGGTTCAAGTACCAGCAACCAATCCTGAGTGGGCAATGGATACTGTTGTAATGAAGGAAGCTAAAGAATTCTCTCAATATGATATGGGTGAAACTATCGTAAGTCATCGAGTGGTTTCTGAAGAAGAAGCATTTGAAATTTGTGATAAAGATAATGACTATACTAAATCTTGGAATGATGAACAAAAGATGCGTGCATTCTTTACCAAGGATGGAGAAAAGGTAGAACTATAATGTTTATGTTTGACGTTGAAACTCTTGGGGTTGAATCCAACTCCGTAGTTCTTTCTGCTGCTCTTGTTTACTTTGAGCCAGGAAAGAATCAAAACTATCAAGACCTACTTGATGGGGCATGTTACGTCAAGTTCAAAGCGAAAGAACAAACTGAAGCCAAGCGAACTATTGACCTTGGCACTTTAGAATGGTGGAAGAATCAACATCATTATGTACGTGGTTGCGCTTTAGATCCTAGTGGAGATGACCTAACAGTTGAGCAAGCATTTACAAAGATGCACAATTGGCTTAATAAGTTTACAACCCCTCAAAAACACACTATGTGGGCACGTGGTTCGCTTGACCAATTAGTTATTGACAGCCTAGCAAAGAAATTTGACTTGCAACCTTTAACCGACTATAATAGGTGGAGAGATGTAAGAACGGCAGTTGATATTCTCTATGGTACAACTAATGGTTATTGTGAAATCGAGTATCCAAACTTTGAACGTGCAGCGTGTATTAAACACCACCCTGTTCACGATTGCGCTTTGGATGCAATGATGCTAATGTATGGAAAACAAGTTTAATGGAATTTTATACTAATGTTCAAGTTGCTGGTGATAAAATCCTGTTGCGTGGTTATGAAAATGGTAAACCTTACCAACGACGCATAGATTATTTGCCGACCCTTTATGTAAACTCAAAGGGTAAAAGCAACTGGCAAACTCTTGATGGTATGTACGTTGATGAAGTACAACCTGGATCAATCCGAGAAACACGTGATTTCCTGAAACGCTATGATGGTGTTCAGGGATTCAGTGTTTTCGGGCAAACGAATTATGGTATTCAATACCTCAGTGATCAATATGACTATGATATCAATTGGGATATTGAACAGATTAAAATCTTTACAATCGACATTGAAACGAAGACCGAAGAAGGTTTCCCTAACCTCATAACTGCCAACGAAGAAGTTCTTTTGATTACAGTCAAGGACTTTTCTTCTAAACGTATTATCACGTTTGGTGTTGGTGCTTTCGTTCATAACCGTGACGATCTAGTTTACATTAACTGTAAAGATGAACAACACTTACTCAAAGAGTTTATCATTTGGTGGCAACAAAACTATCCAGATATCATCACTGGTTGGAATACCGACTTCTTTGACGTGCCATATTTGATTAAACGTATTACTCGTGAACTTGGCGAAACCCTAGCCAAGAAGTTTTCACCATGGGGTATGATTACTGAACGTAAGACGTTCATCAAAGGTAATGAAGAAATCCATTATGATGTTTCTGGTATTGCTCAACTTGACTATCTTGAGTTGTACAAAAAGTATACTTACTCCAAACAAGAGTCCTACAAACTGGACTACATTGCAGAGCAGGAACTAGGTGATAAGAAGAAAGAGAATCCTGGAGATACTTTCCGTGAGTTTTATACTTACCACTGGCAACAGTTTGTTGAGTATAACATTCATGACGTAGAGTTGGTTGACAAGCTGGAAGATAAGATGCGTCTAATCGAATTGCATCTTACTATGGCTTATCAAGCGAAGATTAATTACGAAGATGTTTACTCGCAGGTTCGTATGTGGGATGCTATCATTTACAATCACCTGCGTAAGAAAGGTATTGTTATTCCAATGAAGACTGGCGGTTCAAAGACCGAACAGTTTGAGGGTGCGTTCGTTAAAGATGTTCAAGTTGGCCAACACAAGTGGGTTGCCTCGTTTGACTTGAACTCATTGTATCCTCATTTGATTATGCAGTATAACATTTCACCAGAAACACTCACACACGAAAAGATTTCATGCACGGTTGATAAGTTACTTGCTCAAGAAGTTGATACCACTTATTTGAAACAACGTGACCTTTCTATGACTGCTAATGGTTGGTGCTATCGCCGAGATGTCAAGGGGTTCATGCCTGAGTTGATGGAACAGATGTATGGTAATCGTTCCAAGTTCAAGAAGCAGATGTTGAAAGTTCAACAACTATATGAACATGACAAAGGTAACAATGAACTTCGAAAAGAAATCAGTCGTCTAAATAACCTACAGATGGCTATGAAGATTGCTTTGAACTCAGCTTATGGTGCTATGGGTAATGCATACTTCCGCTATTTCGATATTCGTATGGCTGAGGGTATTACAACTTCTGGTCAGTTGTCTATTCAATGGATGGCTAATGAGTTTAATCGTTTCATGAACAAGATCTTGAAGACCGAAGGTAAAGACTTTGTTATCGCAATTGATACTGATTCAATCTATCTAACAATGGAAGAGTTGGTTGAACACTTTGCTGCTGATAAAGATGAAGCTGGTAAGATTAAGTACATGGATAAGGTTTGTGAAGATATCTTCCAACCGTTCATTGATAACACTTATCAAAAGTTGGCAGAGTATATGAATGCTTATAGTCAGAAGATGATTATGAAGCGTGAAGTGTTGGCTGACAAAGGTATTTGGATTGCTAAGAAGAACTATGTTCTTAACGTGCATAACTCTGAAGGTGTTCAATACGCAACTCCAAAACTAAAGGTTCTTGGTTTGGCTATGGTTCGTTCTTCGACTCCATCAGTTATTCGCGAAGAACTCAAGAAGTCCGTAAGGGTTATTCTTGAGGGTGATGAGAAGGTTATGCAGAAGTATATTTCTGGTTATAGGGATGACTTCCAAAAGTTTCCTGTAGAAGCTATTGCATTTCCACGTGGTGTTTCTGGATTGAAGCAGTATGCTGGTTCACCGATCTATCAGAAAGGTACACCGATCCACGTTCGTGCTGCTCTTCTATATAATCATTATGTGAAGAAATTAGGTATTGACAAGAAGTACCAACTTATTAGGGAAGGTGACAAGATTAAATTTGTTTATCTTCGAACACCAAACCCATATCACGAAAACGTCATTGCGTTCATTACAGAACTTCCAAAGGAGTTCAATCTAGAATCGTTCATTGACTACGACACACAATTTGACAAGACATTTGTAGAACCATTAAAAACTATTATCGAACCGTTGAATTGGAAAGCTGAGGAAGTATCCTCGCTTGAAGACTTCTTCGGATAAATATGACTACTTAACACAAAGGAAAATATATGAAACTAATTAAATTTTACGCAACTTGGTGCGAACCATGTAAAATGCTAGAGAAAGTTGTTGAAGCCAAAAAAGATCAAATCCCAGAAGACTGGACATATTCTAATATTGACATCGATCAAGATATGAATTCTGCGAAAGCGTTGAACGTTAGAGGTGTACCAACATTGGTAATTATGTCAGATGATAACGTTGAAGTCCGCAGACATGTTGGTTTTTTAAGCGAGCGTGACTTTGAACAATTTTTACGTGGTAGATAATTTAAGGAGTTTATTATGAGCATGTTAGAGAAACTAAAGAAGAACTCAACAATTAAGGATACTTCTATCCTTGCTAATTCTAAGTTCTTTACGAAGAAGGATATGATTCCTACCACAATTCCAGTAATCAACGTTGCGTTGTCTGGAAGGTTGGATGGTGGATTAACACCTGGTCTTACAATGTGGGCTGGTCCATCAAAACATTTTAAAACAGCTTTCAGCTTGTTAATGGCTAAAGCATACTTGGACAAATATGAAGACGGTGTCGTTTTATTCTATGACTCTGAGTTCGGTACTCCTCAAAGTTATTTTGATGCTTTCGGTATCGATACTGACAGGGTGCTCCATACTCCTGTTACAGATGTTGAACAACTCAAGTTCGACATCATGCAGCAACTTCAAAACATCGAGCGAGGTGAGCGAGTAATTATCGTAATTGACTCGATTGGTAACTTGGCTTCTAAGAAAGAAGTTGAAGACGCACTTGATCAAAAGTCCGTTGCAGATATGTCCCGTGCGAAACAAATGAAGTCATTGTTCCGTATGGTAACCCCACACTTGACCCTTAAAGATATCCCATGTGTAGTTGTTAACCACACCTACAAAGAAATTGGTTTGTTCCCTAAAGACATCGTTGGTGGTGGTACAGGTTCATACTATTCTGCGGATAACATCTTTATCTTGGGTCGTCAACAAGAGAAAGACGGTACTGAAGTTGTTGGTTATAACTTCATTATCAACGTAGAGAAAAGTCGATATGTCAAAGAAAAATCTAAAATACCTGTTAGCGTATCTTTTGATGGTGGTATTAGCAAGTGGAGCGGTCTACTTGATCTTGCGCTCGAGTCAGGGCATGTTACTAAGCCATCCAACGGTTGGTATCAGATTGTAGGTGATGAGAAGAAGTATCGTATCAAAGAAACTGATACGAAAGAATTTTGGTTGCCAATCTTACAACAGAAATCTTTCTATGATTTTGTCAAAAACAAATATTCAATTGGTCAAGTCGATATGATCACCAATGAATCAATTGACAAAGAACTTGCTGAGATGGATCACGAAGAATGATCAAAAACTACGAACTCTTGGATGAAGATTACAACGGCAACCAACTAATAAAGTTGACTTGCAATCCATACTCAGGTATAATTTATACCTATGGAAGAGTTCGGTTAGTTGAAGAAGATGAACTCCTCAGGGTTCAATTTGAATATGATATTCAAGAGAATCCTGTTGGTATCCTTGAGCGTGATAAGTTTAGGGATTATATTGGAGACATTCTAGTTGAACTCCTTGAAGAAAATTTATTAAAGAATAATGTAGTATATACTGGCGGAACTGATGAGAATCGAACAACAAATTCTGACTAATCTAATTCATGATGAAAATTATTGCCGCAAAGTTATCCCATTTTTAAAGAGCGAATATTTTGGAGACCGTAAAGAATCAATTATCATTAAACAGATAATTGATTTTTTCAATAAGTACAACAAAACATTAACTCCAGAAATCCTAGCGATTGAAGTTAGTAATGCTAAAGGTATCACTGACAAAGAAGTGGGTGATTGCGGTGAGTATATTAAAACTCTAGTTCAATCTGACACCAATCAAGATTGGTTACTTGAGTCAACTGAAAAGTTTTGTAAAGATCGCGCAGTCTATCTGGCGATTATGGGTTCAATTAAAATATTTGAGGGTAAAGATCCTCAACATACACAAGATGCTATACCTTCTATTCTTTCTGATGCCCTTGCTGTTTGTTTTGATAATCATATCGGTCATGATTACCTCGAAGACTTCGAAGATCGATTTGAATTCTATCACCGTGTCGAGGAGAAGATTCCTTTCGACCTTGATATGTTTAACAAAATTACCAAAGGTGGATTGAGTCGTAAAACACTGAACATTGCTTTGGCTGGCACTGGTGTTGGTAAATCATTGTTTATGTGTCATGTTGGTGCAGCCTGTTTGAATCAAGGTAACAATGTTCTTTACATTACCATGGAAATGGCTGAAGAACGTATCGCCGAACGTATTGACGCAAACCTTTTGAACTTGTCCATGGATGAGTTGAAGGTTGTTGATAAAGATATCTTTGAATCACGTATTGAAAAGCTGAAAAAGAAAACACAAGGTAAACTTATTGTTAAGGAATATCCTACTGCCTCTGCTCATGCTGGTCACTTCCGTGCATTGCTTGAAGAACTAAGATTAAAGCGTGAGTTTGTTCCAGATATCGTGTTTATAGATTATCTAAATATTTGTTCCTCGCAAAGGATGAAAGCTGGCGCAAATGTAAACTCATATACTTTTGTTAAAGCCATTGCAGAAGAACTTCGTGGTCTGGCTGTTGAATATAATGTACCAATCGTATCAGCAACTCAAACCACTCGCTCAGGTTTTGCTAATAGCGATCCAGGGCTTGAAGATACTTCTGAATCGTTTGGTTTGCCAGCCACAGCCGACTTTATGTTTGCGTTGGTGTCAAGCGAAGAACTTGAAAACTTGAATCAGATTATCGTGAAGCAGTTGAAGAATCGTTATAACGATCCTAACTTCTATAAACGTTTTGTTGTAGGTATTGACCGCAGTAAAATGAAACTGTATGATGTTGAAGCGTCTGCTCAAGTTGGACTTGCTGACTCTGGTCATGATAGGGATGATAAACCTCTATTTGATAAGAGTGATTTCGGTAGTCGTATGCAAAAGTCAGAGGATTTCAAAGGGTTTAAATTTTAAGAGGATTATATGGTAAACGTTATTGTAGCAAAACAAAAATACGACTGTAAACACTTACTTGGTCAGTTCGTTGATGAGCAACATTATGATATTCTAGTTGAAGAAGATTGTGATGTTTATGCGCCACCAGACTGCGATCTAGGTACTCAGACAGCATGTACTTCTGAATGTGAAACTTGCGATAAAGGTACTGATGAGAAGAAGATTATCTTCAAGTTCCGCAAGAACTACTTCAGTAAAGAAGAACAAGACGCAGCATATGCTGGTCTGCGTGAAGCTGCAGTTGAATCCCAGAACCGTGGACTTGCAGCTGGACCACGTAATGAAAAACTAGGCAACCGTGACTGGGTCACTCCATTCCAAGAAGCTGTTGTTGATTACTTTATGAATCCAACTGCAAGCCTGACTGGTGGCAATCCTGTTGAAGAGATTCGTCAACAAACAAAGAACCTTGAATCAACACGTGGTATTGTTTGGCGTCTAGAAAAAGTTAGAACTAACAACTTCAACTTTGATCAATGGGTTGAGAGAATGTTAGTAGCAACTGAAGATGTTCAGATTGAAGAAGCCACTTGGGTTGCTAAAGAACTTATCTCTGATACAACTTATGCTAATACTGTAAACTCTGGTATCGCTGGTTGGTTCGACCGTTATCCTCGTATCCCATATGGTCGTGCAACTGCATATACTAAGACTAATCCAGAGAAGTTTGCTATGGCTTATCCATTCCTACAAACTCTCGCTAAAGGTTTCAAGGATTTATTGCCATGGCGTTATGGTAATCAAGCGAGGGCTGCAGAGAAACTTGATAAGCGTTTCCTTGTTCCTGAAACACCATTTACTACTGTTACAGTAAACAAGACTTTCCGTACTGCTGCTCACTACGATGCAGGTGATTTGAACGAAGGTCTTTCTAACTTATTGGTTTTATCAAACGGTGGTAACTACACTGGTGGATATTTGATTGCACCTGAGTATCGTGTAGCAGTTAATGTTCGTCCAGGTGATTTGCTTCTAATTAACAACCATGAAGTTATGCATGGTAATACTCCAATTGTTTTGGGAGATGAACAAGCTGAACGTATTTCATTGGTATGTTATTTCCGTGAGAAGATGCTTGAGCTTGGTTCTTGGGAATATGAACAAGCACGTTTTGAATACGTTGAGTCCCGCAGATTAAACAAAGAACACCCACTATGGAGAAAACTGTGGAACGGTGTTAGTGAAGGTATGTGGGAAGAAAAAGAATGGTATGACTTCTGTGAAAAGAAAGTTGGTCGTGATGAACTTATCAAAATGCATCCGAACGCAAACGCAGTAAACTTAGAGGAGTTCTTTGGATAATGTGTAGCATAATTGGCGCAGTTATACAAAAACCAACTGCTGATGATTTTGAAATGCTCAAACGTGTATTCCTTGAAGCTAAAATTCGAGGACTACATGCTACTGGTATTTCATTCTTACCTCGTTGGACAAAAGACATCGTTACAATTAAAGAAGCAATTCCTGCTGATCAGTTTATTCAGAAGCATATGCATAAAGATAATCTGAAAGATTTTATTAATGACGATGGTAATCTTTATATGATTGGTCATTGCCGATATTCTACAAGCGACTTAGAATATAACCAACCTATCAGTAATAAGAATACATCTGTTGTTCATAATGGTGTTATTACTCAAGAGTTGCCTGAACGCTGGAAGGAATTATATGGATATGATTGCGAAACTAAAAATGATACCGAACTACTTCTTCACACGATTGAAGAAAATGTATCTCCCCTCGAACGATGGAAAGACGCATCACTATCAGTGTGCGTGTTGTCAAGAGATAAAACCCTTAAAGTTTTCAGAAATGGTAAAAGACCGCAATACTTGACTACTTTTGATAATGGTGTTATAGTTACTTCCACCAAAGATATTATTGAACGTGCAAACGTTCAAGGACATACAATTGAAGTTAACATGGACACATACTTTACTTTTGACTCTGACTTGGCTATGATGGTTGAAAGAGTTATAACTGGAAATTTGGATCTACAACATGTACAAGAAAACTGATTTTACATATGGTATGGAGATAGAGTGGGGTGATGTGCCTCGCTCTTTTTCAATTCCAGACAACTTAGGTTCATGGGAATACTCTGAACGTGATATTATTAATTTGAGGGATCCATACAAATATGTCTGCGCTGACCCATTGGGAGAAACTCCTCCGTTCGGTGGAGAAATCAACACAAAGCCATCTAGAACTTGGCAAGATCAAGTCGATCGTTACTTTGAACTTAAATCTCTCTTCGATGCGGTGGGTCATTCGCCCACTGTTGGAGTTACTGCTCATACTCATATTCATTGTAGAATCCCTGGACTCCGTGATGACATTGCTGGGTTGAAGAAACTTACCAAGTATATTAAAGAGAATCAAGCAACTGCTATTGAGCACGTTTATGGTTTCTTTGAGCACAACCAAATGAAGGGTGCTAAAGGTGCTAAGATGTATCTGAAGTTTGATGGTGGTCGTCCAATGCCTGATTATATGAGCGATAACATTATCAATAAAGCAACTGACTTTGATTCATTCATTAAGATGCATGCAGCAGGTAAAGATGGAGTATCAATGGGTCGCCCATTCCGTTTTGCTATTAACATGTATGCTTTGAAACATATTGATACAGTTGAGTTCCGATTGTTTCGTGGTACAATGGACAGAACTGAACTTGAATCATGTTTCCGTTTTGTTGAGGACTTCCTTGATGCAGCATTGAACGATGGACCAACCGTTGCTGAACTTATCTCTGAAAATAATTATAAGTTCCCACCAATGCAATGGGATCTATTACAATTCATCGGCTGGGGGAAAACTAAACACCCAGAAGATCGTGGTGAGAAAGTGAGAACTCTAGTTGAAGTTGTCTAAGTGTTCACGTGATGAATTTATCAAAGCAATCTCTAGCGAGAAAGCTGATAACTTTGCCAAGACTTTCGTAGCAAAAGCAGATATGCAAGACCAGTGGAATGACTGCTGGGGTGCTTACTCTATTGACGGTGAGTTAATGGCTGCAATCATCACAACTATTTCTAAGCGTGCACCTTATGTTGCTAACCTGCAACTACTACACACATTCGCTAAACACAGAGGGCAAGGTGCGGCAAAAATTCTATGCCAGGATTCACTCCGCCTCGCTAAGAAAAAAGGTGCCAAGTATTTCAGAGTGTCATCAGAACCAGAATCAGTTGGCTTCTATACTAAGGTTGGTTTCAAGTTTTGGGGGAAACAGAAATCAGGTTGTCAGTTAAGTATTTTTAGAATTGACGGAGACACTTTCGAAGAAGGTGATTATGATTATACTGACCAGATAATCAATAACGCTATTCATAGAAAAGGTAAAGGTGGTTGCGTAGAGATATTTGATCTTGCAACTAGCCAGAAACCCCTTAATCTAGAAGGGTTTTGAGGGGTTTACTTTTATTCAAGAATAGGGTATAATATATTATAGAATTGAAACTGGAGTTATTATGTATTCAGGAATTACCTATGGTTGGAGAAATATTGATAACGGTAAAATGTATATCGGTTATCACAAGACCACGGAGGTAGATGATGGATATATCTTTTCAACCGAAGATGTCGATGCAAATGAGGCTTGGGAATATGGTCGATTAGAACAACACATTCTCTATAAAGGTGACCAATCGGTGGCTATCACACTTGAGAACTTTCTTCTCAAACATGTTGATGCCATTAAAAATCCAAAATTTTATAATCGTTCGGTTGGTGGTGGAGTTGGATGCGTTAAAGACTTTTCTAACTTGACTGAAGAAATTAAACAAGTTGGTCTAGACTGGATCAATGGTATTAACCCAAAACCAACTACAAAGGTTTCAAAGGTTGATAAAGAAGATATGCGTTTACTAAAATCAAATATTGATAATGGTAAATATGCTGTCCATCCTAGACAATCTGTAAAAAAAATCTACAAATTAGAACGTATTCAAGTTCGAGAAAACTTAGAAGAACTTGAGCATATGGAAGATATTGCTGAGCGCATGCTTGATGATCCAGCCGATGCTCGAGAACAGATCTCTCCAATAATTATTGTCGTGTTTCCAGATGGTACAAATAAAATTGTAGATGGAAATAATACAATTGGTGCAGCGCATAAAGTTAAGTGGAAAGAAGTTCCTGCCGTATATATTAACAGTAGCGAGTTCAAAGATAAATTATGTAATATGAAGTGGTTTGGTTATGCAATGAACCACTCAAAAAAGATTAAGAAACCAAATTCTAAAAAAGATTTGCGAAAAGCAATTATTGACTTTACTGATACCCACCCAGAACTTGAAATTGGCACTGAAGATTTTAAAGAAGCATTTAAAGATGGATATGGAGAATTTTGGACAGCAAAGCAAATTGCTGCTACAATTAAAACTGTCAAAGAGCACTTAGAAACATGGGAACAAATTAAGAATAATAACTTTAAGGTATATTCAGATGATGAATTAAAATCAATTGTTCTTGATTTAGAAACTAAAAATCCAGGAAAAGCTATTATTAGTGCATCGATCAGCGGTTGTTATAACTCGGGGATTGGTGGTATCATGAACAAGATGGGTGGTTTGGGGCAAGATTGTTGGGATTCTATCATGGTTATTTCATACAGAAGTATGGATGACTATCGTCGTGGCTCTGAATATCTTGATAAATTAAATGAAGCTAAGAAACGCTTACACCCTAAAGTAAACCTACAAATTAAATTATTAGACCCTTTCAATGGATTACAGACTACAACAAAATCGTCGTGAAGCATTCATACGCTGGTACGCATGGTCGCTTCAGTATGACGACTGCGATCCAGCTGTATGGGCAACGAACTATCTTAACAAACGATATGAACACAATGATGAACAGCGTTTGTGGTTAGCATGGCTATATGGTAACACATACTATCTTCCAACTGCTTGGATTCTAATGAATGAATTCCCTGACTTTGAGTTGGCTACTGTAGATCGTATGGAGCAATGGAATACTGCTAACTACAAACGTCTACGTTATCAAACCGATACAAAATGGAACAAGGGTCATTTGCCAGCCATGTTCGCATCTTATCAACAGTTCATTGGCAATACAACGCAACGTGAAAGATTGGAGAGTTATTATGGAGACACTGAAGAGAGAAACTTTGAAAATTTGTGGGAAAGCATTAAAGGTGGCTTGCATAAATTTGGTCGTTACTCCACTTGGTTTTATTTACAGCATCTTCGCCATACTGCTGGTATTCACATCGTTCCTACTTCTCTCATGCTTAGTGATTATGATGGTTCCCGTTCTCATCGTAATGGCTTATTGTATGCCTTGGGACGTGAAGACGATGTGGATCGAAAACTTACTGCAGGAGAGTATCTGGATCTTGAGCGAGAAGCAAGCTCCATTCTTGAAGAGACGCAAGACCGCTTTCCCAGACTAAAAGATCAAATTGATTTCTTCACTATGGAAACATGTTTATGTTCTTTTAAGAAAATCTTTAGAGCAAAGCATGGTCGCTATCTTGGTTATTATCTAGACCGTCAAGCTGAAGAAATTATGCAGTGCGAAAAAGATGGTTGGTATGGTATTGACTGGGATGTTATGTGGGATGCAAGAAATGAAACTATTGACTTGCGTCTAGATAACAAAAAAGGAATTGATAAAGAAAAGTTTACTTTCTTTTTAAATACAGGTAAAATAGATAACCTTGAGTGGATGTTTGAAGATGAAGATATGCCTTTAATCGGACTGGAGAATTTTATATGAACCCTGATGACGTTTTAAATACGCTGACTGTTTCTAATGGAGGTATTGCTCCTCTGGCAAGTATTGGTGTTATGGCTAACGCTGTTAATGTTACAAATGTTACAACAGAACGAGATATTGAATCCATCTTGGACGCATACTCAATGAATAGGTTTGTCATTGATCATAAAGTTACTGCTCAAGAACTTATGAAGTTGGCTGAAGTTGCTCCAGATTTCGCTAAAGAAATCAAAGAGAACATTGCCAAGAATCTAGCACGTGATATTGCTCAGAAGATTACCTATACTAAAAAACATGACGTTGATACTGACGTCAATCATTTTATTGGTCGTGTGTGGGTATTCACTGATGAAGAAATGAAGTTGTTATTGAAAGATAAAAATGTTTATTGATAAAGTTAATATTTCTAAAGAAGAGATTTCAATTTATAAAAAGAGTAACCCTATGAAAACACGTAAAATTATTGCAGTTGGTGGGAGCCCAGGAACAGGTAAAACTACTTTGTTTCGTAAGTATATGGAAAACAAAGTATTCCAACCAATTGAACCAGCTAAGTTAGTGTCCGCTATGTATAACACTGAGCGTGATTTATATATCCTCGGTAAGTATGAAGAGGGTGAGGTGTTCGCTGGGACAGACCGTCTATCTATGGCAGTCCAACCTGCCGTCCAGGAATGGATCGCTAGTCATAACTGTAATATCCTTTTTGAGGGAGATCGGATCTTTAATCAATCCTTCCTAGAATTCGCTATGGGATTACCCAATACCGATCTTAAAATTGTGTTCCTAAATGCTCCGAAACAGGTTCTAGAACAACGATATAAAGATAGGGGTTCCGACCAGTCCGAGCAGTTCCTAAGAGGGAGGGAAACTAAATATAATAATCTGTTGTCAAATTTTGACTTGATGTCATACATCACTGAATTTCCTAATACTAACTTAGAAGAACAAGGGAAGGTCATAGCATTTTTAGAGGAGAATCTAAAAGTGTAAAACAAGGGCAATGAACTATATTCAAAAACTTAATTTCGACTTTATCGAATTTCTTGGGTTTTTAGAAAGACCGTTCAGAGCCAAATTCATTCCTTCAAAAGTATGGGATGATTTAGACCGATATAAAAACGACGCCACTGGCTTGAGGAATTACTTCAAGAAGTGGCGTTTTTGCATTCAGTTTCATAAAGAAAAGAAACCTTGTAAACGTATTTCAATCGGTGGTGGTTATTATACTGAAGAACAATACTGCGAACTAGATATTTACACAAGTCCAGATACTACATACGAGAAGTTTAAATTTACTGATACAACTTGGAATAGATTTAAATTTCGTGTCATTCAAGTTATGATGCATGAGTTTGTTCACTTCAGACAATACTATGGTAAACCAGATACCTATAATGCGACTTCAGCATACTACAAACGAAGTGGTAAAAAGAAACTAGATGAAAACAGAAAGTATCATGCTGGTAAAGACGAAATAGAAGCTCACGCTCACTGTACATATCTAGATTTCAAAATGCGTAGACCAACTATTCCAGTTGCTACATTAATTCGTTACGCTAAAACATATAAAGTTTCTGGCACATTATCTGGTATTCAAAGAACTTTTAAAACTGATAAACATAATGAGGTAGTTCCACTATTACTACGCAAGATATTAGTTTGGGAGCGCAAATATAATAAACTAAATATTGTATAGTATAGGAGATATTGATGGCTGGCTTGACGCAAAAAGATTTCAAATCTAGACATGGCGAAACTCGTATTATCGCTTTGATCGAAAAACTAATTGAAGGTAATAAATCACCATTCACCACGGTGGACGGTAAACAACAACCGTTCAATAAGATAACATATCCAGACCCTCGCTCTGGTAGACTTGTTACAAAACTAGCAACAGACCTTACCGACTCGGTTGATATTAGCACAGTTATCAGAACTGGTTCAGTACCTTTTAAAAACATTCAATTATCATATCAACGTGGTACTCAAACCACAAATATGATTTCATTAGATCAGATTATGAAAACTTCCGAGTTTGGTGGAAGATCTGTTAATGCTGGAGATATGACTGAGATTATATATTCAGCTGCTGTTACTCAACGTTTCTTAAATAAAAATCAAGCAGTTGTTGAGGGTGATGTTACTGAAATGATTAAGATGTTGAATGATAGTGATATGCACCAAATAATTGGACCAATGAAGTCCCCAAATAAAGAACCAAAAATTGTTGACGATCTTTATTGGGAAATAAATTCTCCCCTTATTAATATCAAAGCACTTAAGAATCCACGACACCTTCGTAATTTAAAAAATGTAATTGCATCTGCAGTTCGCTGGGCAAATTCACCGCCAGTTGCTAATGCTGCTAAAAAGATTTATGAGAACAGCTTATATAATCGTATTGATATTAAAGCAGTCGGTTCTCAATCATCAAATGATACAAAAATAGACGTTGGTGTTTTTATTGATAAACAAAAAATGGATTTATCTGTTGCAGATAAACAAAAGAAGTTTACTACTAAAAGTTCTGGTACAATAGATGATCACAAATACATATGGGCTCAGCTTGCTGATTTTAAAATTGGTCCAGCATTAGAAAAGAAATTCTTCGAATTATTAAAAAGCGACGGTCTCGGTGTGGCCAATCGTATTGTTTACAAAGAACTTGCTACTCAATTCAATAGAATGATGACTCAGAGGAGCAACGCTGTTTATAATAGTGTATCCGATGGAATAGTCTATTTTTCTTCAAGGCAAGATAAAACTGTTGATATGCCAAATAATTTATCTGCCAAAGAAGTTAAAATCTTTAGATTTCATAATCTACAGGGTTCTTTATCATTAATGAATATTGATTTAAAAGCAGTCTATGTTGATAATAAGACTAAACCTTTCATTAACTTTTCAAGCACAAAAACAGGTATGCCTCTGTTTTCTCTATGCATGCGCATAGATGAAAAGACAAATTTCGTATCTCATCATATAGAAAAAGGCAAACTAATGGGTATGCTCCAGAGAATCGTGGCACCCTAAATATACTACTATGTTAAATTTTAAAGATTTTTTAAAAGAAGAAGCCGAAGCTGAGGGTGCTAAACTAAAGCATATTCACCATGCGGAAGATCGCCCATTCCTACACGGCAGCGAGGGTTTTGAACACGCTGAGGGTGCATTAAAACAAGCCCACGAACAGATGAAATCTGGGGAATCTAGTAATGCCCTAACAGAAAAGTTTGATGGTTCTCCTTCTATCGTTTTCGGTCACCACCCAACTACTGGTAAGTTTTTTGTTGCTTCTAAGTCAGCATTCAATAAGAACCCTA
>Ga0255156_1000296_pt1 | contig 17373 bp, 17 predicted proteins | sample Atl_Atlam_RepA_8_FD_186026 | JGI IMG/M metagenome (GOLD analysis project Ga0255156, IMG submission 186026) | Freshwater microbial communities from Altamaha River, Georgia, United States - Atl_Atlam_RepA_8h | ecosystem: Environmental > Aquatic > Freshwater > River | place: USA: Georgia... | reverse complement strand
TAGTAAATGTAAAATCAGGGTCATAAAAATTCATAAGTTTTTTTAAGATTTTATATAGTTCAGGAAATTTTTTATTATATTTAGACGGTCCACGCGTTTTATAATCCAAAAAAGCTTGTCCTCTATAATTGACATCTCCTAAAACAAAGGCTTCAAGTCCTTTTTGTGAGATATTTTTTCGGCTATTTGTAATAGGAAATTTAGTATTTTCTAGGTGCTTTAGTGTTTCAATTTTTATTTCTTTCATGTTTGGAGGGGACGATGTTTTTCTTTTTGAACTTTTCATATATATTTATATATCTAAATATCTAAATATAATGATTTTTTTCATTATATTTTATCATCTTATATCTTATCTTATATCTTATCTTATCTTATAAATGCTCTGATACATATTAATTAACTCTTCCAACAAACACTGAGTTCTTTTCTAAGTTTCCATTTTCCATTTTCTGGAGAGATAATATGTCTTGAATATTTTGTATTTGGATTTGTAATGGAAGAAAAAATACTATTTGGTTGTTGATAACCTGCATCTTTAAGCATGTTGATAATATCCTTTTTAGTGTATTCAAAATTTGGTTGAATCTGACAAAGAAACATTGCTTCTTTCGTATTATTTTTGGAAAGAATTTTATTAATTTCTTTTATCGTTTTTTTCGTTTTTTCGGCATCATTCTTATTTATTTCTTTCTTTTCTTCTTTCTTATCCTCCTTCTCTTCCCTCTTTTCTTCCTTATTTTCATAACATTTTCTTTCTTCTTTAGAGATAGATGTCTTATACAATTCAAAATATTCGTCTGGAAGAATTTTTTCTCCGTTATATACGTTTATATCCAACCCGTCATCTTCTTCTTTTACAACAACTAAACCAAGTTTCGCATTCTCATATTTTGCTATTTTACGTCTTGTCATTTTTGATTTAGAAATAGGCATGCCATTCACTACATTTTTCACTACATTTTTCACTACATTTTTATTATCCTCTTTTTTAATTCGGTTGATAATTTCTTCTTGACGGAAATAGGCTCGTCTCAAGTCAGAAATAATAAGAGGGATATCATCTCCATATCTGCCGCATAATCTTGTTTTTTGTATAAGTTCAGGTTCATCGGTTGATTTTGAGACAATTAAAAATTCATCTGTAAGATGTAAGGTTCGGTCATTCGATACAAAAGATATTCCTCTTCCTGCAAGTTCTCCTGCGAAAATTAAAATATGTGTAATTTTCTCTTTTTCTTCCTTCTCCTTATTATCTTGAATATCTTGAAGAACATCTGACATTGTTTTTTTCCCGTAAAAAAATGTTTCTTCTCCACATTGTCTGGTAATTCCTTCTCCTGTATAAACAAGGGTCAATACATTTGGAAAATCCTTTCCGATTCTTTTTTGGGCCTTCATATAAGGCTCGACGCATTTTGAAATATTAACGAGACAAACACGAGGATGTGTTTCAAATGGAGGTAATGAAGTATAATGACGAATAAAAGACTCTAATTCTGTATTTTCAAACAAATCATCGTCAACACGTCCGCTAAATACGTTATTTTTCTCTTCGAAATAAAATTCTTCATTAACATCAGAACGCATGCTAATTCTACCATTGAAAATGCCCTTATAATCTAAAGGTGTTTTCAGAGTAATAAAATTTTTAATTTGCACTTCTTCTTTGGCGATTTGGTCCATAACAGTTCCAGAAACGCCAAAAACGCAGTACGCCTTTTCTTTTATTAGAGAAAGTATACGAGATTTCTTAGATTTGTTTCCAGTATCGATCGCGTCAACTTCGTCGATAAAAACAACATATTTTCTTTCGGTCTTTTCGAGAGCTATATGCATTTTCTTTAAATTTGATTCATTACCAAGCATCAAAAAGATTTTTGTTGAATCGTTTTTCATATTCATTTTTTTAGAGTTTGCCTTGACAAGTACATTTGATTTTTTTTGTTTTTCTAAATTTTCTAAGTGTTCTACAGAGTTGTGAAACGATATAAAATGAGATTCGAATTGGCGTCTATCGGCGTCATTATTTCTCAATACAATAATGACGTTAAAACCGATAGAAACTAAAAGATTAGACATTCGTACCATAAAATTAGTTTTTCCGGATTGAATATGACCTTTTACAATAATATATTCGTTTTTTAGCGAGGAAATCCAGTTTATTGTTTGAATAAGATTTTTTTCCGGATTTTTTTGTAGTTCATTATAAATGATTTTTGCCTCGGTTGGAAGAGTGTCGTCTTTTTCGTCTGAAAGTTGAGATATTTGGGACTCGTATAAAATCTCGTTTAGGTTTGGACACTTTATGATAAGAGATGCAATTTCGTTTTGATTCATAATTACTTATTCGCGTGTTATAGTTTTCTATGATTATCTTTTTTGATAAAATTAATAAAATCAATTTTATCCCTTCGATATGAAAGAAGAAAAAGGAAGAAAAAGGAAGAAAAAGGAAGAAAAAGGAAATTAAAGACGTGTTCTATATTATAGATAATAGATATAACAAACATGAAAAATTTGACTGTATTTTGTTCTAGCAAAAATAATATTGACGTTAGTTATCATAATTCAGTTGTAGAGTTAATTGGTTTACTTGACCATTTTAAACATGCGATAGCTTACGGAGGAGGTTCTGGTGGATTGATGGGAACCGTTAGAAAGACATATGAAAAGAAAGGAGGAAAGGTTATTTCTTCAAATGTTAGACGTTTTGTAGAGGATGGTTACCCGGATGATTTTGTTTACGAAACCATAGATGAAAGGCAAAAAAAGTTGATGGAGTTGGGAGATATGTATTTAATCTTGCCAGGAGGATATGGAACACATTTTGAGATGTTGGAAGTAATGACAAAGAACGATATCGGAGAGGCGTCAAAACCTATCTTTTTATATAATGTCAACGGAGTTTTTGATAACTTTATTAAATTGATTGATAATCTTATCGGAGAAGGGTTTATTACTAGAAATTTTGATAAAATTAAAGTATTTTCTTCAGGGGATGCGATTGAACTTTCAAATATGATTAACGAATACGAATGTTAAGTATTTCTTGTTAGTCTAAAACCAATTCCAACCTTGTTCTCTTATATCTTCTTCGCTCCAATCAGGTTCATATTTCCAGTCAAAAAATAGAGTCGAACTTAATAAATTTATACTTTCTTCGTGTCTAAAATAATTTCTGTTAGGAGTGAGTTTTATTTCATTTAACGGAGAGTTATTCTGAACCTCTATTGGATATCCGCATATACGTCGTAAAAAAGCATAATATACAATAAGAAAACGTTCTGTAAGAGGAATGTATCCTTTTTGTGAAAATAATAATATTTCATGTGCAGGAAAAACTTCCTTTAATAGTATATTGTCTTTGTCTTTTTCCCACAAACATAAAAATTGAGAAAAAGATAAGTCTACCAAGTAAGGTATATCTAGTATTAGTATGACAAATCCGTGACCGGTTCCCTCTATTATGTCATTTGCCTGACATAATTTAATACAATCCCTTGGAACTTTGTTTTTTATTGCTGAGTAATATATAGCAGACTGACTTATTCCACAGCATCCTAAATCATTTCTTTCATATCCAGACATTTCAAAATTTGAAATAGAATCAGCGACAATTTTTTCGATTGATATATGATGATAACTCATTTATTCATAATAAAATATAAAATTGAGTTATAAACGATGAGCCATAATAATTATAATAAGAAAGAAGAATAAGAAGAAAAGAATATGGAAGATTATCGTGAACAAGCGCGTAGAAGATATTTAGAAGCTCGTCAAAAGCAAGATGAAATTCTTCAAGAAGAAACAAAGAAAAAAATGGAAGAAGAAATGAGAAGAAAAGAATTAGAAGAAGTACATTCATACATTTACGTAAAATTCGAAGAATGGGATTCTTTGGTTGAAAATTATGAAGAATATACGCTTCAAATTCTTCATGATATTGTAAATGATGATTTTATTTCACTTCTCGTAAAATATGACCGATTAGATGAATTGCAAGAAAGAATTACTCGTTTAGTTCACTTGTTAAACGAGCAATCTGAATTAAAAAACGAAGAAAAGAAAAGAGAAAGCGGTGAAATCCGAGAAATTTACAAAATCATGAAAGATATGATTGAAAGGGCAAACGTAGATATCCCAATTGAGATGATGGATACAAGCGGTGACGAAGACTTTGCCAAAAAACTAGAAATTCAAGAATATTCTGAGCCTGATTATTTTCAACATTTCCAACATTTCCAACAATACGAAGAGAAAGACGAAAAAGTAGAACCGGAAGATGAAGATGAAAATATAAAAGAAGAAAATAAACAGAAAAATGAAAATGAAGATTTACCGATTGTTTCTTTTTCTTCTAAAAAAGAAGGCATTCGTTTGGTTGATATGAAAAAAATCGCAAAAGAAGCTGGAATTGCATCCATTTACAAAATGAGTAAGCACGACCTTGGAATACTGTTGGAAAGCAAAGGGTTAGTAAAAATTGTTTATTAGAGATTTTTCTTTTCTTATTTATAAAAATAAAAAAACAAAAATCCTACAAGAAAAAATCTACACACACACAAAATTTGTGTGTGTGTGTCTAAAAAATTTTTTGGAGAAACCATAAAAAATATATTTTTATGATGTCAACGCTGTCAACGTATTTCGAAACGTGCTGTCATCTGTGCTTAACGTTACTATCTCTGTGACCTTTTCTCCATAACGTTCATATTTCTCTCCGTCATCTTTCCATTCTTTCGAGCTAACCTCTCCTGCGATCTTCTCTACCCCTCCATCAACCAAGGCTTGAGATAGTTTTTTTGCTCTCACATCCTTTTCAACATCTCCATTTTTGTTGATATACTCAAAATTCTGTCTTGCTGTATCCTTACATTTATATTTTAACTCTCCGTTCGGCCCCTTCAACATATTGTTTAACACAAAAGAAGCAAGACCTTTTTGTCCTTGTTTGGCAATGTCAAATGTTAACTTCTCTCTAAGAATTGGTTCTAACACCTCCGGAGAAAGGTTAAGAATCTGATTGTTATTGATATTTCCATTATTTGAATTGGTATTATACGTAATCGTCGGCGTCTTCGACGCCTCCGCCACCGAGATGACCGCATTCTCAAACTTCTCCAGCTTCGCCTCATACTCCTTTTTCTGCTGAAGAAGCTTCGCCTCGTATTCTTGTTTCTGTTTTTCTATTTTTTCTTCAAGTTTATTAATTTCAATGTCTTTTTTATCACACTGTTCTTTTTGAAGATTTATCAGATATTTAGTACAAGTTGCTAAATGTGTTTGAAAATCACTTCGTTTCATTGAAATGTGATTGCATGCGATACAAACAAATTCGGATTTAACCTCGATGCCTCTTAAATTTATACATTTTTTATTTCGTTCAAGATGAGCTTTAAGATTATATTTTGTACTAAATGTTTTGTTACAAACATTACATAAATGTTGTGATTCCATTTTTATATTATAAAAGAAAAAATTATGCGTTTTTATTTCGCATAATTTCGCATAACTTCGAATAATTTCGTATAACTTCGAATAATTTCGTATAACTTCGAATAATTTCGAATAACTAATTTTCAACTTAAATGATTCAAAAACTCGACGCACTGATCAATAGTGTTGATAAAGAAAGAGACGTCTTTGGTTTCGGGTAAAACAAATCGAACACGATTTGCTTGTTCCTTAAAGTCGCTTACGCGACTGATTCTGAGATGATTCCCGGTATCACTTTCTAATGTATTTTCTAAGCGATTTTCTCTTTGATGTTCTTGATGTTTTTCTAAGCGATTTTCTCTTTGATGTTCTTGATGTTCTTGACGTTTTTCTAAGCGATTTTCTCTTTGATGTTCTTGATGTTCTTGATTTTTTTATAAGCGTTTTTCTGGACTTAAAAGAAAATTCTGGGATTTTATTAACTTTAAAAATATATTCAGGTGATTCACATGTTTTTCTAGACATTTCATCGCTATCTCTAAAATTTTCTCTTATTATTTTAAGTCCTTCGTAATTATGAAAATCTTTGAACCCAGTTGAAACAAGTGTCACAATATTCTCTTTTTCAAGTTCTTTAAACACGGTTTTCATTATTTCAAGAGGATTCGACACAACATAATCTGGTTTTATTACAGATATAGCAAATTTATGCATTTGTTTTGATAAAAACAAAGGATCTTTATCTTTGTCTTTATTTTTATCAGGATTTTCAAGTTTATCTTTTAATCTTTTAATAAAAGCTGAAGGTAACCGATGAATGTAAATATGTTCAGAGATTTTTATATTTTCAATAACATTAACCATCATATACATTTTAGTATTTTTTTCCATAAAAATATATTTTTCGACATCTTCTCTCAATGTTGAAGGTAATAAACATTTTCTAAAAAGACCCATTGTCAAATTCTGTAATTGTTCCAAAATAACAATCATTTTATAGTAATCCTCGAAAGTAGGATTATCAGAAGTAAATAGGATATTAAATAATAACCTTTCTTTTGTGTCATCATCTACTTTCTCTTCAAATCCCTCCACACCCAATTCAGTTAAGTTTTTAACTGAACTTTGTAAAAATTCCTAGCACGATTGTTAAAAACAAAATATAATAAATTATCTACAAGTTCGTATTCAATTTCATTTATTATATTCATAGAAATATCTTCGGCTCTTTCATATCTTATATATGAAAAATCGTACATTTTATTATTATTTATTATTTATTATATTAGAAATAAATAATTAAAGAAATAAGTTAACTTTCTATCTATACAACTTTATCATCTTTATTTAATCCGTAAGCAAAATATTTCCATTTTGGTTCACTTCTAAGAGAAATTTTAAAATTTTCTATAACTTTTTCAGTCCTAGCATATAATTTTTTTACAATTTTTATTTCATTTCTATGATCTATATAAACACTTTTATACACATCTCTATATAGTTTAATTTTTTCTCTATCCGATAAAGATGATATATTAAAATTGTATTGTGAAGGTTTTAAAAATAGGTATCTTATTAAAGAATCCATAGTGTATCCTAATAAAATTGATTGAAACATATTAAAAACATAATCCCTAATCAATTCTTCACTTATATTACTTGTAGTATATTCAGCCAATTCATCTCCATGAGGATATATAAATTTTCCTTCTATTCTTTCTTCATGATATAAATATAATAACAAAGCATCTTCCCATTTATCTTTTTTATAATATATTACAGTTGGATCACCATGCTTCGTCATAACAAGCATTTTTAAATCACATTTAGTAAGAAAAATATATCTCAAAAAAAGTAATTTTTTTTCGTACTCATCTTCTTTTGAATAAAAATAGCTACCAAGCAAAGAATCTATAACTTCAACTTGCCTTGGTAGTTTAAAATGTTCATCTATTATGTCAATATATAGTTTATCATCTACTTTGTATATTTCTTCTTCTTTTACATTTATATATTTTGAAATTAGTTCTTTAAAATTTTCGGGGAAGAAATCATTATCAATCATACATATTTTCCTATTATTTATTGCACATAAAAAATCATATAGCCAGCTACCCTCATTTAATTTTGATATATGTTCATAATATTCAAAAAACTCATCAACTTCTTCTTTTTTAGGATTTTCTTTCATATAATATCCATCACAAAATTTTATTTTATAACCAGTTGTAGCTCTTTCAAGAATGTCATTACACGTCTCCAATATATTGGCGACATAAACTTCATCTTTATTATCTTCATCCGCAACACTCGACATTTATATTTTATATTATAATTATAAAAAATATGCATGTTTTTTCCTATCCTCGTAAGGTTTTTGATATGAAGTTGTTAAGCGCTGGATTTTATTTTCTTACTGATTTTCTAGGTTTTCTTACCGATTTTCTAGGTTTTCTTACCGATTTTCTAGGTTTTCTTACCGATTTTCTAGGTTTTCTTACCGATTTTCTAGGTTTTCTTACCGATTTTCTAGGTTTTCTTACCAATTTTGAACCAAACCGAAAAAATTCACCAATTTTGTTGGTGATGTCTGGTCCTCCAGGAAGATTGATTATCATTCTTTTAGTAATATCACGCATTCTATCTTCATGTTTTTTTATCATCTTTTTTATATCATTATCAGTTGTCGAATCATAAGCAGTACGTCCTTCGTTGTTTTTTATGTTTGTTTTGGCTCCAACTTTCAATAACAATTGAACAATACTTGAATAATTTTTTTCAGCAGCGTGCATCAAAGCTGTTTTACCCGTGTGGTCTTGTATGTTTGGATTTGCATTATTTTCGAGTAAAAACTCAACCATATCATAAATTTCTTCCTCTGTTTTTGTTTCAGCTTTAATCGCTGCCATAAGAGGTGTCCATCCTGACACATTTTGTCCATTCACATCAGCTCCTTTTTTTAATAACGCATGTACAATCTCCAGAGACTGTGTTTGAGAAGATACTGTCAAAAGGGTTAAGTCAAACATCCCTTTCTTGTTAATTATATATGAAGGGATTTCTTCTACTTCTTCTACAGGCAGACGACGATGATTCAGCATTTTGAGTATAATTTCGTTCATCTTTTTTTCGTCCATCTTTTTTATAATATAAAATAAAAAATAAGAAAACATTAAGAATTTTATAAGTGAGCTTATAAAATTAGTATTTAACTTATAAAATTAGTATTTATATTACTTTCTTTATATTTTCTTTATACTTTTTATAATCTTTTTCAAATTTTCAAAAATGTACCTACTCCTTCTTCGAGAACAGTGTTTATCGGCGACCCAGAATATTTTCATTCAGAGAGCGCTCGAAAGGACCAACGGTAGTACAATGGGTTGGCGAAGCGCGTTCAGGGCCTCATCCAGGGCTTGAGCGACCATCGCAGCGCTCTCTTGTCTCGAGAGGATACCAGCATTCATTCGCAGATCCTGGGTCAATGAAGGGACCGCGTGAAAAAGAGCGTCGTATGCGCCCTGTCCCTGGATATCGGTGGTCGAAATTGCCCGAGAAGGACGAAGAGGTTCAAAAAGTGTACTAGTGGAGGAAACGGTTGTCGATGGACGAAGAATCTCAAAGGGATCACGTTCCGGATCGAGAAAAGGTGTGTCAATTGCCATAGCCGGGCGAAGAGTGAGAGCAGAAATAGGAGGGGGAGGATAGACATGGGAATCTTCTGAATGCAAAAGTCCGGGCAGGGTGTGAGGAAAGAAGAAACGGCGAGTTGCAGAGCCGCGAGTCGATTGATTTTCCATATAAGTGTTGATTGCCGCGTTGCTTTGACCACGATTGAGGTCGACGATGAGCTGGTGAAGTGGGCTGACGATGTGGTCTTCTTCGTTTTCTTCTGCTGCGTTAATGGCGTCGTGAACAGGTTGGCGGAAATGTTCGGGGATGTTGTCGTAGAACTCGTTGAGCATATTACGGAGAGCGTTCATTCTTGTGTGATTGTCTGTGTGATGCGCGTGATATTTTTTTGATATAGAAATATCAAAAAATCAATTTTATTTTTTTATTTTATAAACGATAATTTTTCTTTTCTTCTTTTCTTCTTTTCTTTTCCTTCTAATCCATATATACTTTACAATCGTTCATTTCGACGGTCACTTCGAATTCATCGACTTTAAATGTCTTTGTATCAAATGAACAATCACTAAACCATACTCCTCCAATTAGCAGTGCGATTTTTGCTTGTTCTAGGGTAGATGTCAAATCCGTTTGTTTTTGTTTATAGTCTTTGATAGAGTTGTCGATCCAATTTTTCTTTTCATCCAATTGCGAATACTGCGAATATTGTGAATGTAAATCGATTAACACTGACTCAGAAAGCGTTAATTTTGAACCCTTTGATAATTTTTCCAACAACTTGTCATTGATGGTTGGAACAGTAGAACATTTACTAATTTTTACTTGTAATTCATTTGCAGTGTAAAAGTCCCGTACAATATTAGGGTCTTTTTTAGCATACTCTCGTTCTTCTTTTTTCTCTTCTTTTTTGTCGTCATCTTTTTCATCCTCTTTTTCTACCATTTTTTTAAGGTATTTAAGATATTTAAGGGATGCCTTTGTCTTAAACAAATCAATGTGTTTTCGGCAAAATTCTACAGATGAGATCGGGGATGAAACCATTTGGCGATTAACGACAGGTAAATCTGTCAAATCAATGTTATAAATTGTTCCCTTTTCGTAAGGGGTAGAAGATGTAATAGACGAAATACAATTTTCTTTTTGAAGTCGTGTAAATGTTTCTTGTGAAAATGTAAAAGGTAGAATGGTTAGATTTTTAATTCCATCTTTTAACACTGTATAGTTACGATAAGCTGTAACGGGTGAAATTTCGTCGTTTTCATCAATTTGATGTCCGTACACTTGACAACCAAAGGAAAGATTGGCGCGAGATTGATTTGATACAAGGGTAAAACGTACACCTACATCTCGGTTAGGAAAAAATGTCTTTTCTTTTTTAACTTCACGTGAAATTCGATTGTAATCAACACGGTAAGGATAAAAACGAGCTTTTTCATCTTCTGAAAGAAGATTAAGAAGTTCAATAACGTTAAAATTATGATTTGGTTTGTAGTTTAAGTCAACGCCTTTAAGAAAGGCAAAATCTGACGGATTTTTTACACAGTTAGTGATGTGTTGTGTTAGATTGGAGTAATCTTGTTTAGAGAAACATGTCGAATAGAGTTTTGAAATGTGTACATCTCCAAGAATGTTTACGCAATATTCCATCATATTTTTTGACTTTGTATGAAGAGCGTATAACATTGTAAGATAAACTTGTTTGACAAGGTCGGAATGTTTGTCTCGTTCATCCGTTTCAAAGTGAAAAGGTTTCTCGTCAACTTGCCATACCTTTTCTATGTGGTTTGGGATATTGATAAAGGTTTCATCATTTTTAATATTTTTGAAAACCAACGTGTCGTCGTCAAAATAAATGATGGGCAAGGTAGTATCGAACCTCCGTGAAATAGATACACGATTTCTCATATAAGTGTCAAATGTTTCTTTAAAAGATTCAAAAGTTTCGTTAAAAATAGAAATACCATTAGAATATTCTGCAAGACGTTTTAGGAGGACTCTATCACAATAGTATTGGTATTCTACAATGATTGTAGGAATTCCTGACATTTCACGAAAGGCGTTTTCGCATTCATTGATAGGCCATGTATTTTCACCTCCATCCGATAGAAAAAATACTTGAGGCAATTCATTGTATTTTTGAGATAGTTCTTTACATAGACGAATCGGTTCGACAAAACCGGTTGAACCCACCGTACGAATGTATTTGTCGATAGATTGATGAATGTTTGATAAGTCTGTAACGTCATTGATAGAAATATGTTCAAAGATGGTTCCAAATTGGCCTTTTCCAGAGAACCAAACTAGAGAAAAAAAGTCATTGGGTTGAATAAGTTTAGAAATTTTATTTTTAAGTTGTGTTCGTAGAAGTTCAAGACTCTCTCCCATTGAGCCCGAGCAATCAATGCAAAAAATACGATGAGTATTTGAACCAGAATATTCTTGTTTTTCGTCTTTTTCTAGGATATGTTCAATAAGCATTTTTATTAAAAATTCAAGTTAAATTTCCCTTAAATTTCTTTTATATTATTTATATAATTGAGCTTTACTTTAAACCTTAATTATCATTTTTATAAAGTGAAATTAGTGATAAAGTAAAATGAAAAACTAACTCTACAAAATAAAAAAAGTATAAAATGAACCTCCTCTCACATGAACTTGACTTTCCTTTGAAGATGTGGTCAAGTTAGACGGCCGCGATTCACCTCTAGACAAGGTATATCTAAAATATCCTATTTGGAGGATTTTGTATAAAATAATTTCTCACATTTTCGTGTATATTAAATATATTTTTACTAGCTTCGTCTGTGATATCGTCAATATCAAACCATTTAAATATATCGTGTTGGTTATCTCCTTTTATATTATTAGTTTCTATATCATTCACATTACAAACGTATGCAAAAACAATATAATTTGTTCCAAACTCTTCATTCTCAAAATTATCAGGATAATGATGAAAATATACTCCATTTTTTACACAATCTTTTAGTTTTATATCTAACCCCAATTCAGTTGAAGATATACGTTCACATGCTTCCTCAAAAGTCTCATTTTTATATACACGAGATCCAAAAGTAAACCACGTATTTTTAGCCGGATTATTATTTCTATATCCAAGAAGCACTTGATTTTTTTTGTTTACTATAATCAAATCTAACGCTACTAATTGCGTATGTTTAATAACTCTTAAATAATCTTCTTTAGGAGTCGACATAACCTTACTTTTATTATACAAGTCTATAAATTTATTTTTATAAACAAACGACAATACGACAACAACGATGACTCGACAAAGAGAGTAAAGATGAGTAGAGTATAAACTTAAAAAATTTGGAAAATGCCAAATTTTTTATAGATTTTTTTAGATTTTTATAGTTATGTGATTTTAAAGCAGTAAAAATTTACTCAAGATGCTTTCGAAAAGTAAAAGAAAAACGACTTTCCTTGATTTTTTTTTCAGCAGGAATTTCATGTGTAAATTCTTTTTGAAAGTTTCCGCGCATTTGAATAATTTTATTATTTTCAGTCGGAACATCCAACACAATTTTTCCAGATTCTTTTTCACGGATTCTAAATTTTCGAACGGCGCCGAGAGAACAACACACAACGCCGGTTTTCGGGTCAAGAGAACGTTCGTCGTCAGAATGTTTTCCAATAGTTTCCTCGCCCGAAAGATATTTATTAATCAAAATTCCGTTGAAGTCAGATTCAAATTTTTTATTGATGTAATCCAAAAGTTTTTTCAGATTTTCCGAGAGAGGCTGAGACGTGGCAATTTGACCGCTGTAACGATAACCAACAGAAGTGTCTGAAAAAAACCCAATGCTACGATTTTGCTGGCAAATTTTTCCGTAAATTTTAATTTCAGGGCGAACAAGAAGTTTCGAGTCAACTTCATCGGCACAATTTTGAAGAAGTACAATTTGTTCATTTTCCAACTCGTGCAAAACAAGCGCGGAAAATTCAGTTTTGATAACTTCGGACATATTCTCAGAGATTGGCTTAAAATTATCTAAACCATATCAATAAAAATCGATTTTATTTTTTGTTTATAATATAATAATATAAACGTTATTTATTTTTTATTTTATTTTAAGTTTAGTGGGTGTAAATATGAAAAAAATAACTTTAAAAATATAAAATAAAATGATTTCAAATAGCGTTAAATTTTTTTGTTTATCAATATTACTTATAATACTTATTTTCTTAGTTTATAACTGTGATAACTGTGAAAATACATCGGAAAGATATACTGATTTGTTGAGTGTTCTTAACAATTCAGTTACTAAGAAATTTTCCGCGCTTGGTACAATCTATCAATCTCCTAGTGAAAATTTTAATGTCAATTTTGGATTAAATGTAGGTGAAATAATACAAAAAGATGTTTTAGATAATGTTGGTCTGTCTAGCTTTTCTAGCACTGTTTTAAATAAATACTTGAATTTTTCGTCGGATTTAAATGTACAAAATTTATCGTTAGGAATATATTCAGATGCTGATTTAGCTTTATCGGCCATTTCTACAAATATTACTTATTCAGGTTCAATCGCGATGAAACTAAAAATGGGTGTATTTTCTTTAAATAATATAACTATATTTGGAATTAACTTAGGCGATTTTAACTTAGATAATTTAGAAGTTGACGTTTTTACAAAATTAACGTTACAAATGAGTCCAGCGCTAATGGGTAAAGTAAGTAATGATTTGAAAATAAGTACAAAGATAACTTTTGACAAACCTCAAATCGTATTACCTGCTAACCTATTCCAACAATTTATAGATAAAGTCGCACCAAGTTTAGAATATCAATTTTCATGCCCTGATTGCGGAGGATATAATTGTCAACATTGGTATCAGTTTGAGTGCTGGGCTGATTATGGTTGGTGCGAAGCCAAGCGTCAACTTTGTTTGGGAACAGATTGGGGTCTAAGACAAGCATATTTATTAACAGAAAAGGGAATTTTATCCCTTCTTTTTTCGGAAATCCCAAATATGATGTGCAGTTTAGTCAATAACGGAATTTCTTCTTCTTTAATTTCAAAAATAATCAATGAGATCCCGGCTATCTCTTCTGCTATTGGTACATTGTTTGACAGTGATCCAAATATTCAATCAACTGTAAATACTCTTATGAATACTAGATATGTAGCCAATACTGTATCTTTAACAGGTTCAGGAACAATTCAACCTCTAACGAATTTAGGATATCCATCTAACACAATTATACAAATAGAACTTATGGGAGGAGGCGGAGGCGGAGGTTCCTCTATGAATGCAGGTTTCTATGGAGCAGCAGGAGGAGGAGGAGGAAGTGGTACTTATGGCAAATACATTTTACCTATCACTTCGTTTTCATCTCCTGTAAATTATAGCGTAGGACAAGGAGGTCAGGGAGGTTCTCCGGCTACTTTTTCAGAAGCGAGTAGCGGAGGGCAAACTACTTTTTCTACATACTCGGCTGAGGGAGGTCAAGCAGGAAACACCGGAACCGTTAATAATATTAATGGCGGTAACGGAGGAGGTTCAGGGGGAGGTTCTGGTGGAATTAACGGTGGCAATGGAAGTAATGGAGTAAACGGAGGAGGAGGTGGCGGTGGTGGATTTAATAATAATGGCATCAGTAATGGAGGAAACGGAGGAAACGGATACATTACTCTTACTTTTTTAACAAATGGTCCAATAACTACTCCTATTAATTGCATGTTGGGTGCTTCTTATTCATATGGCGCTTGTAATGATGTCAACGGAGCGTGTCAATGGGGTATTAATAACTATGTAGAAGGTTCACAAACGGGTACTGCTCCTATTTTATCTCCATCGATCAATGGAGGTTCTTGCGCGTCAACAAACACGCAGTCATGTTATTTAACTTGTCCTAATACAATTACCCAAGCACCTTGGGCGATTGACCCAAGCCAACTTGGATTTGGCTTATAAAAAAGATTTTTGAAGAACTGGAGGTGTGAAGTCCTCTATAGACGTTTATTTTAAATTTGATTTTAAATATTTTATATTTTATAAGTAGAATATAAATATGAAAATTATCATCAATGATAATGATATTCAATATATTCAAAATAATGAAAATAATGAGTTAACCATTATACAAAATTCAGTAAATGCAGATATCTGTAATAAACAATATCATTCATTTTCTAATATGCTTTCCGTCTTGTTAGAAAATGAATACCAAAATGTAAACACTCTAAATCTAATAAAATTAAACTGCAATATGTTTGACGAATTAAACCGTGAAAAAGTGTGTAAAATAGAAAATCTAAAAATTTATTGTTGTGATATTCACGAAAATGACATGTTATTAGTGGGACCATGTTTTAGTCATGTGAAAAAAATATGTTGGTATATGAATCGTTTTGACGAAGCATTATTTGATCAATATATTGATCCATATTTTGATATAAATTTTAATATGGACTATGAAAATGATGATGGATGGTATCCTGGATGTGAAATATGGGGAGACGGACAATCACTTCAATATAAAAATCATTATTTTTATCATTAGGTAAACAGTTTTTTGTACGTTTCAAGGCTTCTAAATTTTCTACTTGATTTCCACCGCATGATTAATTTTATAAGTAATTCTTATAAAATCGGCGTTTTACACCTTTGGAGATTTAAAATCGGCGTTTTAAATTTATAAAAAAATTAGTCTTTTATCTAACTTTCAATATCTTCGATAATTTCTCTCATTAAACCGGTATTAGCGTAATAAAATTTGTATATTTTGTTATTTTTTTTCTTATTTTCTTTGCAAAGTAAAATTGGTAAATTCAAATCTGTAACATCAACTTGGCAAAAAAATAAATTTTTATGCAATTTTTCTTGTTCTAAAATGAATTTTGATATGAGTTTACAGTCTGATTTTTTTTCATTAAAATAAAAAATAACATAATTTGATTCGAGTATATTTTCATGACTATATTCCATTTTACATTTATATTACATTTATATAAAGAAGAAAAAAGAAGAAAAAAGAAGAAAAAAGAAAAGTAAAATTGATAAATATTTATAAAAGTTATTTTTTATATAAAAATATGATATCCTTATCATCCTTAAAAAAAAATAATTTAATAGAGCTTTGTAAAGAATATAACATTAAATATAGTTCAAAGACGAAAGATGAATTGATTAAACTTATTAAAGAGAAAAAAGATGAAAATAAAGAAGAGAAAGACGAGGAGAATAAGGAGAAGGATGAAGAAAGTAGTAAAGAAAAAAGGATTAAACCATTGTTAAAATGGGTAGGAGGAAAAACACAAATTATAGATAAAGTTATATCTAAATTTCCTTTAAATATAAAGAATTACCATGAACTTTTTTTGGGCGGCGGAAGTGTTTTATTTACATTTCTAAAATATGTCAGGGAAGGTAAAATTAAAATATCAGGAAAAATTTATGCCTACGATTTAAATGAGACATTAATAAATTTATACAAAAACATTCAAACCGTCCCAAACGAGGTGTTAGAAGAAATAAAAAAAATGATAGATGTCTATAACAAAATTAATGGAAGTAAAGTAAATCGAAATCCTAACACTACAGAAGAGGCAAAAACTTCAAAAGAATCTTATTATTATTACATAAGAAATGTATTTAACCGTTTAAAACCAAATGAAAAAAACAAACCTATTGGGACGGCACATTTTATTTTTTTAAACAAGACATGTTTTAGGGGAGTATACAGAGAAGGTCCCAATGGGTTTAATGTTCCGTTTGGAAATTATAAAAATCCAGAAATCATTAACGAACAACATCTTTACGAAATTTCAAATCTTATCAAAGATGTTATTTTTATTCATTCTGATTTTGAAGAATCTTTTTTGAATATTGACAAAGAAGATTTTATTTATATGGACCCTCCTTATGCACCAGAAAATAAAAATTCTTTTGTAAGTTATACGTCATCTGGATTTTCCATTGACAAACACAATAAATTATTTGAATTATGCAAAGATTATAAGTTTCTTATGAGTAATTCTGACGTAAGTATGATAAAAGAACATTTTAAAGATGATTTATACACGATTGATGTTATTTCTTGTAAAAGAGCGATCAATTCAAAAAATCCAGAGTCAAAAGTTAACGAAGTTTTAATTTATCCAAAGATTTAGGAGTAAGATATAATAAGTAAATAAGATATAATGTATCTTATTTATCTCCTTCTACATAGAACCAATTATATTTCCTTCATAATCAAGAACAATTATATAACATTCTACGTTAGAAATATTAGAAAAGTCATAAAAAAATTTACGAACGTTTTCTTCTTTTTTT
>Ga0255156_1000295_pt1 | contig 17462 bp, 14 predicted proteins | sample Atl_Atlam_RepA_8_FD_186026 | JGI IMG/M metagenome (GOLD analysis project Ga0255156, IMG submission 186026) | Freshwater microbial communities from Altamaha River, Georgia, United States - Atl_Atlam_RepA_8h | ecosystem: Environmental > Aquatic > Freshwater > River | place: USA: Georgia... | reverse complement strand
AGGCATCTAAATCTTTTGCGTGTTCTCCCTTGTTATAGACCGGAAAAGAGATGTAGCATGAATCGGTGTTTTTCTCTATAATCTGACCAATACCTCCAAGGAACTTTCCATCTTCCGTCTCAATGTCATAAACATATTCATCTTCTTTTGTGTCAGGCAGGCTAATAATCTTTTTCACAGCGTGAGGATTCTTTCTAAATTTTTCACATGTATGTAAGGTATAGATATTGTCCTTTTTATTTTTCGTATTAATGGCAACCAGATGACCAAGAGAATAGAGAAGGGTATAGAGGCCGTGAGCTCCAATTTTTCCCTTAATATCAAACTTATATTGATGAATACGATTGAATGTATGTTTGTCTCCATCTCCTTCATAATATCCGTCGAAAAACTGTTGTTTTAGAGAATCACTTCCGTTAAGAATAAAATAAGGGACTTTCTTATATCCTTCTCGGTCATAAAATAAACGTCTCCATTTGTTCACAATATATTCTAGATGTCCTTGAGGAACAAGTTTATAAACAGAGCTGCTTTCCATTGTATCAAGAATTTTCCACCCAAAAAGAGGTTCGCATTTTTCAAGAATGGTTTTACATTTCTCTAACACGACGATATTTTGATTGTTGATCGCCCAAGAATTTTTAGTTCCGATTTTACATTTATAACTTCCACACGATCCTTCTGCAAAAAACATTCCCCACACATAAGCGAGATCATCACAAAGATATTGCGAAGGATTTCGTGTATACTGTGTCTCTGATACGTATTCTTTATTATGAGTTTTTCGATCAACATTTTTTCGGTTCTGGTAAAAGACACATTCTTTACAAATCTTATAAACAATTTCATCAGATTTTTCTTTATTTTGATAAAACTCAAACACAAGCTTGTGTTCATGACATTTTGCGCATTGATATACTTTTCCTTCGATCATTGCATCTTTAATTTCCATTTCTAGAAAATCTTCTCGTGGAGGGAAGCTATGATAGATTTCTGACCCAACCTTTAATTGACCAGGTTTAATCTTATTCATATCCTTATCAAAGAGACTGTGATCTTCGGTTACATCAACGCAACCAGTATGTGTAAGGACACGATACATTTTTTTAAGTGTCTTATGACGAATCACACGTCTCACTCTGCTCCATTCTTTACCAGTCCATACTTCAAGAATGTTCATGACACGAAAATTTCCACTAGAAACAAAAGGTAATGTTTGTTGTTTTTCTTTTCTGTTCGATTCAACGTCATCACTCTTAAATTCTTCGTAAGGCTTCCACACTTCACCAATTTCATCAATTCGAAGGATATCAACTGTATTATCTTCGTATCGAACAAGGATAGGTGTATCCGCTGAAACGCTATCTCCATAAATCAATTTTGCTCCATAATTTGAAACTAAAAATTTTGAAGCTTTTTCAATCGATTCTCGTCCACGTGCTGTTGTACACATTGCACCGGGTAAAAATGGTAAATACCCCTTCTTCACACCCATTCCTCCATACATTGAGTTATGTACAATTAAATCTCCAACTCCTGCTGCAAAATGATGATTTTCAGTTTCAATGTCATAAATATATATGTTTTTGTCATTTTCAATAGGAGTGATTGATTGAATTGATGTTTGATTTTCAATTTGAATTTGTTGCAAAGAACATTCCAGCTCAAATTGACCTCTAACAATTACATAATATCCAATAGATTTGGCTAGATAATGTAAACAAGCTGTATTAATCTGAGATGTTGTTTTTATAAAAAAGTGTTGAATATTGTTAGGTTTGGTATAATCCATAAAAAACGAGTATCTAGTTTTAAAATTTGAATTTAAAATATCATTAGGAATTCTATTTGATAATACATATGATACGGATTCATTTAAAGTATCTTTTGGCAGAGGTAATGTACAATGAAGTAATTTATCTCCTACAGAAAGATCGATTGTCCTAACTTCTTTTGCATTTTCATCTAAGAGAGAATGTTCATCAGTTACATCAACACATCCAGTATGTGTTAAAACTCTTTTTAAAGGTGTTCGGATAGGATGACGAATAACATATTTAATTTTTGTAAATCCTTTTTCAGTCCACACAGATAATCCTTTCAACGGTTTTGAAACTTCATTTTTTTCGTCATCCGAAACCCATAATCCTTCGCTTATTTCTTCAATTGTTAAATACATAAATTTTCCATTTTCATCAATACAAGGAATAGGTGTATTTGGAGCAACACTATTTGCACTAACTTTATAGGACAATTGTCGTTTGTCCAACACGGTGATCAAACGTTCAGTCAATGCTTTCTCTTCTCCTGACATTGTCGGCAGTTGTGCTTTTAGAGCCTTCATTTCGTTGTTTGTCTTTTTACGCGCGTCAAGAAGATTCTTTAGGAGAGTTGGAATAACTCCAGCGGGTTCTTTCAAAAATCGGAAGCGTTGTTTTCCGCACATTACTACATTTTTTTTGTTTCCTGACACCACCTTTGTATTTGGACACGCACAATTTTGATGATCTTCCCACTCAAAAATATTACACTTATCATCGGGAATCTTCTCATCCAATACCAACGTCGAATAATCAATGTTATACGCAATAATTGTCGATGGATACAGACTGGAAAAATCAAACGATACGACCATATCATACAATCCAGGAACCGGAGTAAACACATACGCGCCCGTAAAATGATCGTTCTCGTTCACAATAAACGAATCCTTATCGATAACTGTATTGTCATCCAAACACTTTTTATATACTTGCGAATAAATCTTCAACTGCTGACCTCGTGTAAAAAGATCGAAAACAGGTGTGTTGCATGTGTTTGCCATCTCTGTCAAACCAATCCATATTTGAAGTTTTTCAAAAAGCTTAACCACCAGCTCTGAATCCTTCACGCAATATTTTGCAACAAGACTCATACTCTCTGGAGTAAACATACGATAACATTTGAAAATTCCTTTGTGAGTTAAAGGATCTTTTGTTTGCCCCAAAAAATGATCTGACACGGTTTTCAATTTATAATTTTCTAATTTATAATCACGCTGAATAATAGGAAGCATATCAACCCACAATCTTCCATGCGCGTCAAGATACTTGAAATGTTGATTTTTATAAGCGCTGCTACTCCAGTTAATCTCTTTCTCCTTACAATGTTCTCCCTTGACAAAAGACAATTGATCAAAATTTGAAATAGAAGCAGTCAATTTTGAACGATCGTACATATAAGGAATATCAAAAGAAAAAATGTTATACCCACATAAAATATTTGGATTCTTTTCACATACTAAATCTGTAAATCCCGTAAGAAGCTCGCTCTCTGTCTGGTACAAACATATCGAAACGTCTTCTCCTACATCCTTTTGATTCAATTGAATGATTTTATCCTTATTTTTGCTTAGAGAAAGAATATATTTTTCATAAGTCTTTTCATCCTCTCCGTTTCTGCAAAACACACAAGAGATCTGAAAAATCTTATCGCCAGGAACATTCACTTGCGGCGCCACATTTGGATTTGTACTATTTACCTCAATATCAAACCCCATAATAAGAGGAGCTCCCACAATATTTTTTTCGATTGGCTGACAGGTCTGATACTTTGCAACATACTCGTGTTGACACAAACTCAATTTATCGTCTTCATCGTCAATTTTTTTTCCTTTAAAAGTAAACCATCCGGCTGGCTTGATTTTTTTAATACACATAAACTGAAGAATAGGATTTGCATCTAATTCATGAACTTTGAGATTGAGAACGCCAACATCCGGAACATATAAAGGCTTTTTAATTCGAAACGAAAAATTTTTCAAGTCTGTCGTGCACCCAAACGCGCACTTTAAAAACGGATAAAACTTATCGACATACTCTCCCTTCTCGTTCTTATCTTTTTTTGCATAATAAAGTTTACGTTTTTTTTGAAAGGTCTTTTGAACCGGTTTACTTCTATCACTAATTTCGTCGATTTTTCTTGCAAGTGTTTGTACACGAGACTCTGTCCAAGAAATAGTATCAGGAAGTTCTACATAAAGATAAGGCGTGAAATCGGTGATTAACAAAAAAACACTCTCATTATTCTTGTTTAATCCAAAAACTCGAATACCAATCGAGTTATTTTCCTCGTATGTGTGCCAGCTGTAAGGAAAAATCTCCATATTAAAGATATTCAGAATATTTTATTTATAAGTATTAGCTTATAGATATTAATTCATTTTTAATTATTTTTCTCTTTTTCACACAGACTATCAAACAAACTATAAGAGTTTCTATATTCTTTTAATAAATTTAGAGTATTTGCTGTGAAATGTTCAATAAAAAATCTCATATTAAAAATTAAATTTTTTAGATACCATTCAGGGGCATTATACTTTTTCTTGAATATAATCTCGTACATCTTCACTCCGAGATCTCTCTTTTTTAGACGATCTGCGACAATTATCATAATATATGGAAGATAAAAGTCTCCAATCGACAAATCAATAAATAATTTATTATTTGAATCGTAAAGATAACCCTCTTCAAACGGGTTCTTAATAAGCTCGTAAAAAGCGTAAGATATCTCATTTTGATTCTCACAACAATAATGCGTAATCAATTTATGCATACATTCCAATCTTTGTTGGTCGTACGCATATGATTTTATTAAATAGTAAAATCCCTCTTCTCGTCTTCCTAGTTTTTCTAATGATTCATATATACGTAAACAACTTATATACTTCTCTTGTACCCATCCTTGATGATCTAATGTTTTTTTATACCATTTCAAAGCTTCTTCGGTATACCCTGCATCTCTAAAGCTATTTGCACAATAAAATACATAACGATTTGCAATTGAATCATTTTTTTCGATGGCAACCTCGTAAGCCTCTTTTAAAATAGTAGCATCTTTCACGTATTTTTGAGGATCTTGACTACGTGCACCTAATCTCCTCGATTCGACAGAATAATCTCCTGTTAAATACATTGTCGTTGTTTCTATGTTCTCGTCCTTTTCTAGATATTCATGCAACACACCGGTAAATTTCCACTTACGATTGTTATTGATCAATAGGGGGCGATAATATTGCCCGCCCGACATTTTTAAATAATACATATCATGAATTAAAACCGGAGGCAATATAAAATTACCTCTAAAACAATCATCCGCGTCAAAAATAAGAAGATAATCATCCTTTTCATCCTTGTTATCCTTATTATACGCTTTTCTCAAGGCATTTGTTCGGTTTGTTCCAAAATCAACCCATGGGTCGTGATAAAGTTCTCCGGGAATCTTTCTCTCCTCAAAAAAAGAGGTGATCAATAGAGGAGTGTTATCGGTAGATCCTGTATCACATATTACCCAATGACTAATGGGGACGTTTTCTAAAATATTTGTCAATGTGGAAACGATGATATGAGATTCGTTTTTTACAATCATATTTAAACATATTTTAGGGGGCATATTTTACTATTTTTATATAAACCAATTCTTAAATATAATATTTTAGAGAGATTTTAGAATATATACTTATAAAATAAGTATATAATTTTATAATTTCTTATGAACGATAGAAAGAGGAACAGATAAAGGTTTATAAAACAGCACAGTATCGTTTTCATTAAATTTAAATTCTTTTTTCCAATCTTCTCTAATCCGGAAAGGATGATTACGATAAGAAATACAGTAAACTTGATCGCATCCGTTTTCCCTCATCTCTCTGACAATACCAATTTTTTTATTTTGATACTGATGCTCATACCTAATTTCACCTGTATAAAGACTGTATTTTACGTGTGCGACTTTATTTTTTTCATCCCTATAGATCAAATCAACATTCTGAGAAATATCGTCATTATCAAATACCTTATAGGTGTTGAATACACGAAGCGGAACGAATGATCGGAAATATGATCGGAAATATTTATTGAAAATACGTTGCATACGTTTATAAGTCAATCCTCTTTCCCTTTATTATTAAATCATTTTTAATTTAATATCATTAATATCTTTAATATCTTTAATATCATTAATAATCCTTTGACGAAAGATGTTCGTACAAAATTGTACCTCTTTCAAATGGATGAGTCTCGTTTACCTTTTGAATCAAGTCGGGATTCAATTTCTTTTTATATCCTTTTTGCTGAGGACAATCCCATACATATAACTCTGTATCTCTATCAAAAAAGAAATGGGAAGGAACATTTGCTTCAATCGCCTCGTAAATACTTGAAGTATCACGGAGAGCCATCTTATTATAATCGCTCTTTTTTACAGACAATAACTTTTTAAGACGGTCGTGGCAAAAATTTTCAATACACTTTGACATACACAATAAACAACACAACAATTTTTCCCAATTTATTTTAGGATTACAAAATCGAACCACCTTATCAATCGATTCCAGAACTTTTTCTCTAAACACAGACACTGCATTTGCTCTCTTTTCTCTTACCACGTAATCATTCTTCAACGATGACGCTGTCTCAATAATATTTTTTAAGATGTACATATTGTAAAAATCTTCTGAAATATCCTTTTCAATCTTTAAAAACTCAGTTATAAGAATACCAGCCAAATCGTCAATATTATCTTCTGTTTTTCGATTTGTTAATGGCAAATCAACCAAGGTCTGTAAGAGATCTACCACGTGATGTCCCTGTTTTTTAAAAAATTTAGAACGTCTAAACTGGTTGCTCATCTTTTTGAGAAGCTGGTCGCTAATACTAACATCATCTTCTCTTGTATCCCAGCCACACTCTAAATCTACCTTACATTTACCATAAATATTTTCTACAAGTGTTCGAAATGTGTTTGATATCTCGCAGTCCTTGTACTTTTTCATCTCATTGCTAACACTTGTCAAAAATAACTTGGCATCAGAATGCTGGTCATAAACAGACGGAATAAACCCGATATCAGTATGGGCAAGAGCTCCGTACATTGGTTTATGTTCACAGTTTTTATTAAACGAAAAGCCAAAGTCTATAATTATTGGATAATAGCCATAAGTTGGAACCAAATACGTGCGATTCTCATCTAATATATAGAGAAAAGCAGAATTGGGCTGGCATTTTTTAACCAATACGTTATTTGAGTGCATATCATAATGAGTAAAACGCGTATGTTCGCCTGCAATGATATTTGCAATAAGCGTCTGTTTTACAATAGACATTACAACTTCGGGCTGTATTGAGTCATTTTTAATATATCGATACATTTTACGAGCATCTTCAATATTTTCCATCACTAACACGTCTGTCTGAATAGCATCTTTTTCTACATCAAATGGATTATCCATTGTTCTAAATTCTTGAACAACGTTTGTCTTAAATTTACCATATGTTTTACAGAAATGTGGACAAAATTCTCTTATATCGTTTAGACCATCCATAACAGAAAATTCTTGGTCTGCTAAGAAATTAAGGTATTGACTGATCTTGTAAACGTATTTTTTATTGTTGTCAACATTACTTAACAACCCCAAAATACCTTGTTTACCTGACTTTGGAAATGATGAATGGAACTCTAAAAATTCAGGTAATTTTTCATAAGATGGCTCAAGATTATTTTGAAAAAAATCTAAATCATTCTCTGTTTCCTCGTTAAATAACAGAGGATCTCCTGTATATGATGGCGCGGGACTTTTATATGACATATTTTTTAACCTATTTATTTTCTAATACGATCCATTAAATAGTATTTATTATGTTTATTATGTTATAAAAAGAGAAAAAGAGAAAAAGAGAAAAAAGTAAATAATATTTATAAGATATATTTACTATTAAAACAAGAATTAAATATGTCGACAAACTCAAAAAAAACCTACTTGAAAACTATATTTGAAGAAGAAGACACAAAAGGATATGAACCAGTATATGATGAGAAAGAGGTGGCATACGATGAAAAAGGCGACGAAAAAGGAGATGAAAAAGGATACGATAAAGATGTAAAAAAAGACGAAAACGTGAAAGAAACTCTTCGATCAAAATGTATAGATTTTTCAATCTCTTTACAGAAACGTCTGAATTATCTTGAAACATATAACCAATTATATGGGGACGAAGTCGGTGAGTGTATAGGTAATATTATCGGTCTTTATTTTTTCTCTAGAACAACCAATTTAAGAGAATATCTTATCCATATCTCAAAAACAAAACCGATCCCTATTCGATGCAGAATCGAATGTGCAAAAAACATAGAAGACGGTCAAGAAGGATACATTCAAATCAATCAAATGTTTCTCGACGAAACAAGAGAACTTTATTTAGCATCTACACCTATCTTTATTAGTACTCTTTTTTATCTTATGCACAACATTGCTTTTAAACAAGAGAGCTTGTCTTACTTTTGCGATTTCTTAAAAAACACAAATATTGATCAGCTTTACCGATACAAAACGTATCAAAGTTTAGAAAGAGAATTCAAGGATAACAAAGAGATGTTTTCTTTCTATTCTAAACAAAGTGGTATATCCTTTATAAAAAATGAAAATAACCTTTTTACCTATCGTATTTTATGTGGTCAATATTTGTTTGAAAAATGTGATCTAGATGACGAGGATAAAACATATATTGAAAATTTACTGTTGAGTGTAGCAGAAGATCCTCATTTAAGCGAAGATCTTCGCGCTGATGCTTGTGATATTATTTTACAATATACATCAGAACAATGCAAGGAATCTGCTAGAAAAGTGTTATTTGTTCTTGGTGGTGGTAATATGGCTAGAAACAATATATTTAAAAACGCTCAAAATGTACACGTTCGTTCAATTGAAGAAAGCGTACAAAAAATTATTGATAAATTAAATGTATATTATCCTCTTAAAAACATTGTGTGCAATTTTGAAGAATCCCGGGACAAGATCTTTGAGTTTGTAGACTCAAATTCGTATTCTGACGATGATAAGAAATCGGTAGAAGGTGCTATAACTCGTATTATTATTGACCGTTCTGTCTATGGTTCAACTAATATGACTTTGTCAAGTATCTTTGCTAAAGTATGGACTTATATTGAAAATTCAGATTTTTGTCTTGAGCTAAAAAAGAGAATGGTAGAGGAACTAATTGAATCAAACAATAAGTGTGCATCCGGTTATGCTTCTCGTTTGGTAAACACGCTTTCAGGATTTGACGAAGAGATGTCTATCACAATATCTTTTGCCGATCAGATTATATCTAATCTTGAGGCACGTCTAAACGAAAAGATAAAACGAATAATTGACGAAGATGAAATGGGGTTTATTTTAGAAGAAATGTATGTCCCACCAAGCGATTACACCAAACGAACACATTTCCTTAAATTTTTTAGAGAGAATATTTCAGCAATTCGTGAAGGAATGTACAAAGAATTTTGTAAACATATGTCTGACCTTGATTATGATATGTATTTCCGAAAAGCAATTATTCATTATGAAGGATGTTAAGGGATGTTAAGGGATGTTAAGGGATGGTTTAAAGAATATATAAAGGTTATATAATATTATAAAAATATTATAAAAATATTATAATTATAAATGCTCATTAGAAGTATTCTTAAGTCGTCAAGTAGTATTTTTAAGCATAAAAGAAATTTATCATATAAATGCAGTGAAGATGCAAATCTTTTTTCAACAACAATTAAAGTTAATTTTTTTACACTTCTGTCAACCCTATTTTTAAATTCTCTTATTGTTTCTCACCATATTCAAATGAAAGAGGAATTTAAAAATCTTAAAGAAAGATTAGACAAAAATTAGAGAAAGATTAACTCAATCATCATCATAAATACTTGATTCTAAACTATCGTCTATTTGAGCAATCTCAATGACAGCTTTATTAATATTTTCGTTTTTGTATCCTCCAAATATTCCATAAATATATTCCAACGATTCAATGTTTTCAACAAATTGCAACTGTTTAATATCTCTAACATCTTTTTCTACAAATTTATATGTTCCCACGTAATTAAAATATTGATTATCAAACATATTTATACCTCCACCGATTGTCAATTCTAATGCCATATTAGAATTGTATTCTTGTCCTGTAAACTCGTAAGGATTTCCATGGTAAGCAACTTGGGGATGGAGACATATTTTTCCTTGACATACATCGTCTGGATGATCTCTAACGTTCTTTATATACTCAAAAGGTAAATATGTGTTTAATATAAAAATATGTACATAATTTATATAATCCTTCTCCCTCATTTCCATCATTTTCTCCTCATTTAGCTCTATGTTTTCTATATTTTTCCAGATAGATATACTAGGCTCTAGACCAAAAAAAGTAATCTCTGGCATATAAGTGCTTTTAATTAACTCCTCTTGAGAATTGAGACTTCCGTGAAATAATAATGTTCCTGGAGGAATAAAATTGGCTGGATATATTTTTTTTACAAAATTTTCCATATTTTCTTCAAATTCTTGGAGTGAAGAAAAATAAAAATCAGGGGTGTATTGTCTAGCAGAAAAGTCTTCTTGTTCAGAAGCCGAAGAAGCCGAAGAAGCCGAAGAAGCTTGTAAAGGATGTAAAAGAGCGCCAAGAGATGAATCAGAGTAAGATTCGTCTTGCATAACTGAGGATGAAGAAGGATTCATTAAATCTTGAGATAATGAAGACCACGACGATGAATAGATCATTGGATCGTCAAAGTTGAGTAATGATGACATATCTTTTATATCTTTTATATTATTATAATATAAAATTTAATATATTACCTTACGAGAAGAAACAGGGGACCAGCGATACACTCCTGTAGAGAAAGGTACGGAGACATAGTTTTTGCCGTCATTTCCCTTCTTCTTTTTTCCCTTGCAGTCTTGTGCGGGAAAAGGAGGAGACGGACGTCCTTGATATTTTTTGAGCGCAGAACGTTTACATGTCATTTCTGATAGGTTAGAAAAACGTCTCACCGACTTACGTGCAGATTTTCGAACGGACTTACGAGCAGCCTTATGTTTAAGTCCTGATTTATTACGAACTGTCTTACGTGATTTACGCGCTGACTTTCGAGTATTAGTAGCACGCATACGCAACTTCGGTATATGTGTCGGTGGTTTAGGAGCAGCAGCACGAATAAGAATAGCTTCCATTTCATCATCATCAGCTATTTCCTTTTCCAGCTTACTTATTTTCGCCATTGTTTCTCCAATCTTTTTCCGAATATTTTCCATTTTATTAAACGCTTCTTTTGCCATATATGGGTATTTAGAAATAATGTCATGATTTTTTCTAAAATGTTCTAAATATTGCGCTTGAATATCACTCAAATGCTCAAGTTGACGCTTTAAGTTATCTAGTTCTTTTTCCATATTCTTTATTTATTAAACTTATTTTTTTAATTATTTTATTTATGTCTTCTTGTACTTTTCCTTTTTACCGAACTTTTTCTTGACGCCTTTCTTGACGCCTTTCGACCACTTTTCCTTTTTATAGAACGTTTTCTCGATACCTTTCTGGAAGCCGTTCGGCCACTTTTCTTTACACTTCTCTTTACACTTCTCTTCTTTTTGGGCATAAGTTTCTTTACCCCTTCAAATAAGTCCTCAGGTAATTCTTTCGTAAAACGACCAATTCGTGGTAATAGATAATAGGGGGTGGGTCCTGAAACACTCTTTGGCGGCAAAGACGGAGGGGATTCTCTCACAAAAAAATCTTCGTCGTCGTCTTGTAAAACAAATTTTGAGATACTTGTTGGAGGTGAACTTTTTGGACCTGATTTAGGACTTTCGTAGAATGGCGGTCTAGATTTTTCGTCTTCTTCTACAAATCTTGAGGGTAAAGAAGGCAAAATCTTTGGAGCTGATTTAGGACTTTCATCGTCTTCTACAGTAAACTTTCTTCCGAGATTTCCCACGACGACTTTTCCATATGACATTTATAATTTATAATTAAATTAAATTTGTGATTTTTTTCAATTCTATAAATATGGTTATAAGATAGATATATCTTATAATTTGTCTATATAATTATTTAATTATTACCGGACTTAAATACTCTCTCTCGATAATAGTAAATTTTTCATTTGAGCTTTCAAACATTTTTTTAAGATATTCTTGAATATCGAGATAAACGTCGTTGTTCGGGTATTCTCTACACGTATAAATATCCATTGACGCATAATTTTTTTCTGGAAAAGTATGAATCGAAATATGAGACTCTGATAACATGTAGATAATTGTGATTCCTTGAGGTTCAAAGCAATGTTGTACCTTATGCAAGATATTGTAATCATATTTTTCGCATATGTAATCAAACATTTTTTTCAAAGCATCTACATCATTCAGCAAAGAATGATTCTTGATATTTTTTATATCACAAATAAGATGTTTACCCGAAGACATTTTATATATTACAACATTTCTTTATATTTTTTATTTAGCCTGTCAATTATAATATCTATATCTTCTTCTTCCTCTTCTTCATTTTTTATCATATATACATTACATATAACATTATATAAACGTTTCCATATCAGAAAGGATACAAAAAGGACAAATATAAAAGCGGTGTAAAAATATATATCAAATATCATAGTTCTTTTTTATAAATTATACTTACTTTTAAAACTTTTATACCTTTATAAATAAAACAAAAGGTAAAAGAAAGAAAAGAAAGATGCAAGTTAAAATATCAGAAGCTTTATTTTTTGGACTCCTTGTATCACTTATAGGAGCGATCTTTATGTACTTTACAAAAAAAATTTATAAAATTAAAAAATGTTGTAATGCAGAATGTCCCGACTTGGATAAACATTATTTATTTAGAAGAATGATTGCTCTATTTTTAACAGGATTTTTTTGCTATATCTTTTACGCCGAAATAAAAACTTTGGAATAATAGAAAAATAGGAAAAATAGGAAAAATAGCTTAAAAAAATAAACTAAAAATGAAAATAAAGTTAAAATAAGAAATAAAAGGTAAAGAAGAATGGACGAAAAAGAAGAACTTGGAGTGTATGATGGAATTAGAGGACAACCCTTCTCTGAATTAATAAAACATATATTAAATGATACTTTGCCGGAGGAAGAACATAAAAAAATTTCCATCGTTTCTAAACCAAAGTATATAGGATTTTTTAACACAGCTTTTAATGATGTAAGTTATGACTCAAATAATAACAATTATGCAATGTCTATTCTAGGAAACCAGACTTTTGAAAAAAGTCTATTATGGCACTTTAGAAACAAGTTTCCGATGATAAACGGTGATATTTTGTTTAAAATAAAAAATAAGCTAGTAGAAACACGTTCTGTTGCTAAATATATCGACGAAATCTATAATGTATGGGACTATATATCTATCTCTAATAATCAAAGAGAGTACATTAAAAATAACCCTGATAAATCTCATATCAAATTTGATATTATTCAAAAGGTGTTTGATGCGTTTTGTGCATCAATAGAAATTATTCTAGACTCTATTTATCCAATCGGAGTTGGGTTTGCTTTTGTGAATAAAATGATTGTCTATATTTTAAATCATATGAAAATATCGTATAAACACGAAGATATATATGACCGTGTTGGTATATTAAATGATCTTAAACAGACAATCAAAAATACTTTACACGGTGAGATTATTTATGAAGACCAAGAATTAATCTCACCTCTAGGAGACAGAACTTATAAAGTAGAAGCTTACTTCTCTTCAAGAGGTTATAAAACAAAAATAGGAGAAGGTGTTTCAATTCTAAAGGGAGACGCAAAAGAAATATCAGCAAAGCAGGCATTTTTATATATTCAATCGAGAGGTGTATATTATCATATTCCAGAAATATTTAAGACTTTAGAAAAACTATAGAAAGACCGTTAAAATTTTATCATCATATTATAAAAATAATATGATTATATCTTAATATATCTTATCTTATTTTATCATTATATAATAAAATATGTTAAAATTTATTTTAGGATTATCTCTAATATTTCAAAAAGTTATATTAACCGTGTCAACACCTACAACAATCCCTCCTACAAATGTACCGACTATGCAACCGGCGGCTTTAATTCCTCCAAATTGTAATATTGTTCTCCCACCATTTCCTCTTTCTTATCAAGGTCTAATTACTCCTTATCAACTTCAAACAATTGACCCTAACACTCCTTGTGCGATGAAGACTTTCCCGGCATTTGCAGAGGCATTGATTTTTGATCTTGACACACATAGCTTCTCCATTTATCATCCGCTTATTGTAGATTTTCAAACAACCCCTCTTGTCCAACCTCTCACATTTACAATGCCTCAAAACAGTATTGTCTCTATTCATTTTGGATCTAACGGAATGGCAATTAAACTATTTCCTCCAGCTTCTGTACAACAGGGAAATTGTGTTTATGGAATTGGAGGCACAACATCAATTGATCAATTTGGACAATTTTCTCATTGTAATGCTGTAGATTTTTTTGAGAAAATAAAGACAATTTTGTTAAGTAATGTACCCGGTAATGTACCTTTAAATCCTCCTATTCCTGATCTTGGATTGGCTTCAGATGGATTACCTTGTCCTACTGTAAGAGATTTTTTTTTGGTTGATATGGATCCAAGTGATAACGTTTTAACGACATATCTTGTGGATATGAATACTGGAAGAACTGCTCAAAATAACCTGGCAAACCAGCAAGCTAATCCGCAAGCAGTTGTCTTGAAAAATGGAAGCGACAACTTATTGCTATCGACACTTGATAAAATTATGGGTTGTAAACCTTATCAAGTACCTAATTTGGTTGATATTAACAATCCTCTCAATTCTAAAATATCGTCAATGGCTCTTGACGAGATTCACGCCGCGATACGACAAGAAAAAATATATGCTTATCTTCCTAAAGGAGATCCTATGACAAGAGTTATGGTCAATAATGCTCTTCAACCAAGCCTTTTAAAATTAAATTTATATAGACAAGGAGTCTTTCAACCAATGGTTAACGATTTAAAAATGGCTGATACAACACTATTTTGTGTTCACTTTTCTGAAATTCAAATACCGCGTCTCCAAAAAAACAAAGATTTATTTATCAATCAACCTTCACCTGACCCTGCTATATCCCCTCATATGTTTGGATTTTTAGCAAACCGTTTTTCTGCAAGTTATATCGGTCTTAATTGCCCTATACTTTTAGATGTTCCAAACCCTGTCACTCTTGTTATGAATAATCAATTAGTAGTAGATGCTATATTTTCTCAAATTCAACCATTTCCAAAACAAGCGGATGATCCTTATTTGTTAAGCTGGGACGAATATCCCTCATTCGCTCCAGAAACTCCCGAACCAACCACACAAATACCTGAACCAACTACACAATCACCAACTCCTGAACCGACAACGCAATCGCCGACTACACACGTACCGGAACCAACTACGCATATGCCTGTTCCCACAACACATACACCTACAACCTCCCCCGTTCCTACAACTAAATCCCCTGAAAATAATTCATCTTTCAACCTTAATACTATGCTGTATATTATTTCAGGGTGCGTGTCCGTTATTCTTATTCTTTCGGCGGTCATATGGCATTATTGTAAAAGACAACCATATCAACCTGTAGAAATTCCTCAAATTCCTCAAATAATTGTCGAAGAATCTCCTTCATTGTCTCCTCCACGAACCCCGAAAAATAAACAGTTGGCAAATCCTCTTTTATCACGACCAAGAACACCTATAAAAGAAAATAAGACAAGAAAATAAGACAAGAAAAGAAATACCTAATTATATAAATATGTCAGACTTATTTATATTTCATCGAGATTTAAGAATTGTTGATAATCTTGCTTTAAACGAGTTATCTGTATTTTCAGATGATATCATACCTATTTTTATTTTCAACCCTCAGCAAATCTCTCCAAAAGAAAATAAATATTTTAATGATAATTCTGTTCAATTTATGATACAATCGTTAGAAAATTTAAAAAAAGAGACACGCGGTAAATTACAATTTTTTTACGGAGATCCCAAAAAAGTTATTTCATCTATTTTAAAAAATAATGATATCTCCCGCTTAGCATTCAATACCGATTATACACCTTTTGCAAAAAAGAGAGACAAAGCTTATCTTTCCGTTGCAAATAAATACAATGTCGAAGTTATTACCAAACAAGACTATACACTAGTCGACATGGAAAAAGTTAGAGACAAAGAATACAGCGTATTCAATCCTTATTACACAAAAGTGTTATCGATCGGTGTCCCTGATCCTATCAAGAAAAAGATTCATTTTTCAGGGAAAAAATTAAAATCATCTTATAACTTTGATTCAAGTAAATTACACTCTTTTTACACTGAAAATAAGGATGTATTGGTAAAAGGTGATCGAAAGGAGGCTATGAAAATATTAAAAGAGATAAGAAAGTTTAAGGACTACAGTAAAAAGAGAAATATTCCATCAATACAGACAACTACATTGTCTGCTCACATAAAATTTGGAACTGTAAGTATAAGAGAGGTGTATCATTCTATGAAGAGAAATAAAGAACTTACACGGCAATTGATATGGCATGATTTTTATGCTCAATTGATGCACTATCTTCCTATAAAACAAACACTTGGAGGAGGAAATTTTAAAAACAAAAAAGTGATTTGGAGGTCTTCGTCCTCTGCTTTTAAGGCGTGGTGTGATGGAAATACCGGATTTCCTATTATCGATGCTGGTATGAGACAACTCAATCAAGTGGGGTGGATGCACAATCGCGTAAGACTCTTGGTAAGTAATTTTCTTGTTTTAATATTAGGTATTGATTGGAGAAAAGGAGAGAAATATTTTGCACAACGTCTTATCGATTATGATCCAAGTAGCAATAATGGAAATTGGCAGTTTTCTGCTCAAGTTGGAATTGACCGAGTTCCCTATCTTCGAATATACAATCCTTTTACACAGGCAAAAGAAATCGATCCAAAAGCTGAATACATAAAAGAGTGGATAGAAGAGTTAAGAGATATCGATCCAAAAGATATTTTAAAATGGGATAAAGTATGCACCGATTTTAATATTAATTATAAATGTCCAATGGTAAATCTTCAAGAAAAAATGAAGGAGGCAAAAAAGAGATATAAACATAATTAACTTACTTTCCATTTCTAATCACTTTGAAAGCCATAATAAAACAAAATAAAACAAGGCAAACTATAGCTATTTTATAATATGGATTTGTATCATCATCTCTTTTTCTTATTACTCTTTCTCTTTCTCTTTCTCTTTGTCTTTGCATTTCCTTTTGTCTTTCTCTTCTCTCTTCCTCTTCGTCTCTATCTTCGTTGTCATCTTCATATTTTTCATCTGTGTCTTTTAATGATTGATACTTTTTGTTTTGACTAAGATCGCTCAGTTTTTTCTTTATATCCCTTTCTTTCTCCCGCTCTCTTTCTTTTTCTCGTTGTCTCACAATTTCTTCTTGGTCTTTTTCCCTATTTTCTAAATTTCTTATCGGAGATTTGTTTTGGGTATTAACATTATTAACATTATTAACATTATTAACATTATTAACATTATTAATAGGTTTGTTTATTTTTTGAACAGG
>Ga0255156_1000294_pt1 | contig 17616 bp, 27 predicted proteins | sample Atl_Atlam_RepA_8_FD_186026 | JGI IMG/M metagenome (GOLD analysis project Ga0255156, IMG submission 186026) | Freshwater microbial communities from Altamaha River, Georgia, United States - Atl_Atlam_RepA_8h | ecosystem: Environmental > Aquatic > Freshwater > River | place: USA: Georgia... | reverse complement strand
TGATTGTATTGCAGAGTACAAAGGTAAACTTGCAGTAATTGATTTTAAAACTTCTGCAAGATTAAAATCTCGTGATGATATTCATGGATATTTTATGCAAACATCTGCTTATGCAGTTGCGTTTGAAGAAAGAACGGGAATTCCTGTTGGTAAAATGGTTGTCATAATGGGTGTTGATGATAACGATCCTCTTATCTTTGAAGAAAACAGAGATGACTGGATTGGTGAATTTAAAAAATTGCGACAAGAATATAAACGTGTTAAAAATATTTGACATTATTGAGAAAGTAGGGTATAATGTTATTACAAGCTGAAATTGCACCAAATATAATTATATTGCAAGAACGCACTCTTCCTGAAGGATGGAAAGAGGGAGATATATTTAAAGTTATTATTGGTGCGAATGGACAAGTTACACTAATCAAGTCAACAAAAGATGGTGTAATGTAAGAATTGCTGTATGAAGCAATGAGAAAGGTGTTCTGGACGTGGGTTCGATTCCCACCACCTCCACCATAGCATACTGGACGATCCGTTCTGGAAGCAAACATTATATAACGTGAAGCGTAATATGAATGGCTAGTGTGCTATGTTGGGGGTGACTAGGTTTCGACAGGGCAATGAGTAACAGAGTGGACAGCACGACACAGAGAGTCGTAAAAAGTGAAAAACGTAAACGCAAACGACGCACAGTTCGCATTAGCAGCCTAAACGCTGCTTAGGGTTTCGGTAGGTTTCCTCGTAACAGAATAACCTACCACGAATTAGTAAGTCTTTGCTACACAACAGCAACCGATATCCTTTGATATCTTGTACTGTAATGATAGTGACGAACTGATAGTAGATGTTAACTAAACTTTTATGAAAAGGGAAATACAAATGAAAGCATTACTAACTGCAGTACTAATGATGTTCGCAACAGTTTCTTTCGCAGCAGAACCTGCAAAGAAAGCAGATGCTAAACCAGCTGAGAATACTAACTGCGTCAAGAAAGACAAAGATGGTAAGTGTCCTCCAGCACCAAAGGGTGACAAGCCAACACCAAAAGCACCTGCTAAGAAAGAAGAAGCAAAGAAATAATTATACCTAAATAATTATACACAGAGGGTTGGGAGAACCCTACAAAACTCCCATTTTACACACAACACAGAAAGGAAGTAAAATATGAGTAACATGACTCCGTTCGAGATTCGCCTTGAACTACTAAAAATGGCGAAAGACATGCTTAACGATGAATACTATGGTAAGCGTGAACAAATTAGCAACGACTGGCACGTAAAGGTCGACTCTGCTAAAATTAATGGTGGAACTATTCCTGAACATCCTGGATTCCCACCATACCCAAGTGAAGCTGAAATCATTGCGAAAGCAACTGCTCTCAATGGTTTTGTTTCCAACATCCCACTAGATACAAAGACTAACAAGAAGTCCACCTGATAGGGATTGGAGTGTGCTCACGCACACTCTTTAACTTACTAAGGAGATTTATGCAATTAATCCGAGTAACACTCATTTCAATAGCAGTAATGATTGCTGTAACTGCTGCTGTTACATTTTATGATAAAGGATATACCATACTTGATATTAAATATGGTCAATTGACTAGCGATGCTAAAAAACAAGTAGATTGTCTAGCAGAAAACATTTATTATGAAGCTGGACACGAATCAAGAGATGGACAAATCGCTGTAGCGATGGTCACTATGAATCGAGTGAATGATCCGAGATTCCCCAAAGACATTTGCAGCGTCGTTAAACAAAAAACGCAAGGTACTTGTCAATTTACATGGTTTTGTGAACAAAGAAAATCTATTAACTCTGAAATTTATAGAAAAAATTTAGAGGTTGCATTACACGTTTATGCAAATTATGAAAATCTAACGGATAATACATATGGCGCAAAATTCTACCATGCAGATTATGTAAATCCTAGATGGAAACTAGAAAAAACAGTAGTTATTGGTAGGCACATTTTTTATAAGGATTGATGGTGGCAAGTATGATGCAAAAATTGAATTTACAGGTTAAAGAAGAACAGACACGTCATTCGTTTTTTCTTTTAATGGAAGAGGTATCTCTTGCTACAACTAAGCAAGCAGTTGAATGGGTCTTCGAATGTAATTTTCAAGAAGAACGACCAGATATGCTAAACTTAATTATTTGTTCTCCAGGTGGAGATTTAAATGCAGCATTTGCTTTAGTTGACACAATGCGTGGGTCTGCTATTCCTATTAGAACTATTGGTCTTGGTCAAATTGCATCAGCAGGTCTTATGATTTTTATTGCTGGTGAGAAAGGTAGCAGGATTCTTACACCAAACACTTCCATTTTATCACATCAGTATTCATGGGGTGCGTTTGGTAAAGAACATGAATTATTTGCAACAGTTAAAGAATTTGATTTAACTACTAAGCGCATGATAAGTCATTACAGAAAGTGCACAGGGTTGTCTGAGAAAAAGATTCGTGAGGTTCTCTTGCCACCACAAGATATGTGGTTATCCGCAAACGAAGCAAAAGAATTGGGAATATGCGATGCAGTTAAAGACATTACTTAAATATGTAAAATATTCAGGAGTATGGGTTAACTTTGCTCTAAATCCATTTCATTGGTCATTTAGATCAGAGTTTATGCATCCTGATGATTTAAATCCAAAAATGCGAGGTATATACCTAGTTATTGGATTTATTTCTGTCAGGATTATTATTGATGATGGAAGTTGGTAAAAGGAGAAAATATGCCAGAATTAACTAACAACAAAGACAAACTTGGGTTTATTATTGGCGCAACGCTAATTGTAATAACAGGAATTATTTGTTTGACATTTTATAATTATTATCAAACATTGGCAATTAAGTCAAATATCGAATCGGCTATCGTTAAAGGAATTGACCCAGTAGCAGTAAAATGCGCATATTCCAGTGGCGATGTTATGTGTGTAGCCTATGCAGTGGCTCATGGACAAGGAAATACTCCTAAAAAATAACCCTACATTCTAAGGGGTTATCTAACTCGTTGATTTTATACGAGTTTTTTAGGGGGTTTACAATAAATCAGTTCTAGGGTATAATAATACTATGACGATTGAAAAGGAACTGTTATGAAATATCGTGTTATTGTAAATGGCGTCTCGTTCTACACTACTGGTGCTGCAATTAAACGTGGTGTTGGTGATAACGTGTCAGTAAATACTGTTGTAAGACAATTGTTTGAAAATATGTTCAACGCAATTGGCATTGCTTCTACCATGACAGTATATGACCATAAAATGGACCGAGTGAAGTATGACGTCCAAATATCTAAAGTATAACTTTACTTTAATTCAATAATCGAGTATAATTATATTATGATTCTTATTCACACTGGTCTTGGTCGATCCAAGAAACGTAAGCCAAATGCCAAGCAGCGAGAGTTGCAAGCATCATGGGATGCCATGCTAAAGAAGTATGCCACGAAGACTGTTGCTCCTAAAAAGCAACAACTCAGTGACGTATACTCACTTGGAGTGCCTGCTCGTCGGGAGACGCCTAAGATTCCAAGTCTTCCCTTTACTGCTGGTCCATGCACTAAAGCACCTGACAAGGTGTATACTGGAACTGCTATCAAAGGTATTGGTACCATGCACAAGTCAAACGCTGTTCCGATCTTCAGTGACGAACAGGCTGTTGACATCGCTAAGATGAGGAGAGGATAATGGATAAACGCTATCGCTATGTGCATCCGTCATATAAAAGTATAACATATACTGTGAATGATGGAAGTGGTACTGTTGATCTAACTCAATTTCTAAATCAATTACATTCTACTCAGTTAGATTATATTGATGAAGCACTTGAGAAATCTGATCTCAAAGAAGCAAACGATGTTATCGCTTATATTAAAGGAAAGATAAATAATGAACCCCAAGTATAATAAACTTGTTGCAGCAAGTGCTGCTGGTGATGTGAAACTTATGCAGGAAATTTACATCAGTTTGTTGAACGACAAAATGAAACTTGATAAATTTTTCAGCATGTATCTTGACAAAGTCGGGAATAAAATGGATCCCGAAAAGACGGATACTAATATCTGGAAATTATATCGTGAAAAATCTAATGAATACTCTGAACTAAATCATGCTATCAACTCAGCCAATTACTACATCAATAAACACGCTAAGAATGTTTAAAACATCAAACGAATTTTCTCTCTACATTGAACAGGTAGTGAACCAGAAACGCATCACGCATATGGACGCTATCCTAGAATATTGTAAAGAAAATTATCTTGAGCCAGAAGATATTGCTAAATTAGTCAATAAATCTTTGAAGGAAAAGGTAGCTCTTAATATGCAAGAGCTAAATTATCTACCAAAAAAAGCACAGTTGGATGTTTAAATCATATTTTTTTATTGGTGTGTTCACTATTCTTTGGGCATCATTTATTATATTTTTAATTATGATTCAGCCCAAACAAGGTGTTCAAGTTATTAATTGTTCTATCTCTGAAATATCTCCAGATTTTACACCTGCGATGAGAGAAGCATGTAGGAAAGCAAGAAGTGGACGGATTTAAAGCGTATAAGTATTACATAGCGGTCAAACTCCATTTCACCAAAGATAATTTCGATGTATTTAAAAATCGTGGTAACCTAAAGGGAACACGAGATGCATTTAATGCAAGGAACGATCGTTTAATGTTCGAGAAACTTGCAAGAAAATTTCCAGTTGATAAGGATTTGATACAATATTATGTGGCAAACTTTGCTTATGGAAATGATACTGCAGTTTATTCTATGGAAGAAGCAGATAGTAATTTGGTTGAGTGGAATCGCAGAAAGCAAAGTATTACCAAGATTTTCTCTGACGATTGCAACAAAATATTATTGGATGCTTGCAAGAATAAACTTAAATACAAAGATATATTTAATTTGACAAATAAAGGATATTGTAGTATACTTAAATTATTCCTAGGAAATCAGATATCACTTGAAACTGTCAGAATTATCGATGACTTTCATCCTATGATTGATACTTGGAAAAATAACTCATCAATGCTCTTACTTTGGGAAAATGAAATACGTAGGATAGAAAAATCTAAAGGTTTTGTGAAATACGATAAACGTAAAGTGGAAACTGTCTTTAATACATTTTTGGAAGAAGTAAACGAGTTGTAAAATGGGTAAAACTTGGACTAATCATTCGAAGAAATTCGATGATGAACAACCCAGTAAGCGATCTGGGAAACATGCTAAACACTCTAATAATAAAAAGAGTGGAGGTATGAAAACGCTAAATAGTTATGTTGAAGAAGATTATGATGATCCTTTCGAGGATGACATTGAATTAGATGATGAGATTTTCATACAACATAATACTGATAATACTAACAATACTCCGTAAATACGAAAGGTAATAAACATGGATATTCAAACACTTCGCAAAATGCGCAATTCTGACTTCGGCAAAATCGCTGGAGAGTTCGAGAAAATCGCAAATCCCCAAACCCAAACTAAGTCATATGCTGACGATCGCTTCTGGAAACTAGAAGGCGATAAAGCAGGTAATGGTACAGCTACCATTCGCTTTCTGCCACGTGTAGAGGGTGACGAGTTGCCATGGGTTCGTATCTTTTCTCATGGGTTCCAAGGTCCAACTGGGAAATGGTATATTGAAAATTCTCTCACTACTCTTGGTGAGAATGACCCTGTTGGTGAATTGAACACCAAACTTTGGAACAGTGGTTCTGATGCAAACAAGAAAATTGCTCAAGCACAAAAGCGTAAACTAAGTTTTATCGCTAACATTCTTGTTGTTTCTGATCCTAAGCATCCTGAGAATGAAGGAAAGGTATTCCTATTTAAGTTCGGTAAGAAAATCTTTGATAAGATTATGGACAAAGCACGTCCTACTTTTGAAGATGAACAACCAGTTAATGTGTTTGACTTCTGGGAAGGAGCGAACTTCAAACTGCGTATGCGCAAGAAAGATGGTTTTACTAACTATGATGAATCTGCTTTCGCTGAACCATCTACAATCTCCACTGACGACGAAGCAATTCTAAAGATCGCTAACTCTCAACACAAACTTTCTGAGTTCCTAGATCGTAAAAACTTCAAGTCTTATGATGAATTGAAACGAAAGCTCGAGGAAGTTCTTTCTGGTGATTCTTTTGCGAGTAAGTCTGCAGCAGAAATTGCTGAGGAAGATCGTCCAGTTGCTGAAGCACCAAAGATCGCAAGTAAACCTGCGCCAGCTATGGCATCAGCAGACGATGATGAGGATGTAATGTCTTATTTTGCTAAGATTGCTAAGGAAGATTAAACTAATCCCATGCAAGTGCGTGAGGGGAGCTTCGGCTCCCCTTTTTTATGTTGCGAATCGTGTTTTGATATAACGATTCATTGTTTGTTCTTGATTACGAACAGGTAATTGAACAACTTGATTGTTTGTAGTTTTGTTATTTGTTACTGGAGCAACTACAGTACTTCCTCCTCCACCAGCTGTTCCCATGATAGAAGTTCTTGCTCCATCATTTGCAGCAGATTGATTAGAAACGAAGTTTGCTTGTCCCATAGCTGCACCCATAGCAGCAATTTTTTCAACTGGTAATGCAGCAATGGCTTTAATATTTTCTGGTTTAATATCAGAGAATAATTTTAAGCCAGTACCAAGTTTCTCAACTCCAACACCTGCTTTTTCAATATTTGGTCCAGCGTTTCCTAATGCTAAAATTTGATCGACAGGATTTTTCTGTCCACCCATGAATGATAAGAACCCACTTACCAAATTACTTAATCCCTGAGCCACGTTGGCAGCAGCGAAGGTAAGCATACCACCAGATATAGCAGCCAATCCTAATCCAACCTGAATCATATTGGCACCATCTAGTTTCGATAGACGTTCAATAGAATTTGTTATAGCATCGATAGTTCCAATGATAGAATCTGCTATTGTTTTAATAACACCCATCACTACATCACCAACAGCTGTTATAACATTTGGTATTTGTTCTATCGCAGACACGAATACGTTTTGAACAACGTCTGCTACTTTAATCAAAACTGGAGCGAATGCTTCCATAAATGGTGCTGCAAATTGTAATGCTTTACCAAGACCCATTAGTGCTAGAACTGCTACGCCCAAACCAATAGCTACTTTTGGATTAGCAAATGCACTAACTCCCATAGCAATACCTTGAATTATTCCAGCAATACCTTGTCCTATACCTTTACCCAGTGCACCAAGTGCTTTGGAAAGAGCGATAACACCATTAGCAATACCAGTTAAAATACCTGCTACCGCACCACCAGCACCCTTACCGATTGCATTTAATCCAGTACCCAGTGCTGTCAGCCCAGCACCGATTCCACCCAATAAACCACCACCTGCTGGACTCGATGGTGCAGCTGCTCTTGTTTTGTCACCACCTAATGAAGATGTATTCTTTTCAATTTTTACAAGTAATGCATTCTGTTCTTCTTCACGACGAATAGATTCTTGTTCTTCTTCAGAAACATTTACGCTGTCGTTTTGTTCTTTATTGGTTAAAGTAGTTCCAGCTGCTTCTGGTCTAGCAACTAATGTTGCACGTAAATCAGTTTTGGCAAATGCATCAGAAAGCGACTCACGTTTAGATAATAGACGCTGTCCTTCTTTGGTTCCTGATAATTGTTTCTCGCTTAAACCTGTATCTTTTCTAAATTTCTCGATCTCAGCTTCATTAGCCTTAATATCTTTTGATACTTTATTTCTTTGAGCAAAGTCTTGACGCAATTCTTTGTCTGATTTATCGCTACCAAGTTTTCTTTGCTGGTCAACGAATTCTCTTTCAGCGATTTTCTTATCAAAGAAACCACCCACATTAATTGCTTTTAGTGTAGTGGTCGCTGCTGCACGCATTGAACCAAATTTGGTAGTTATACCTTTCATTGCATTTGCAAATCTATCTTTGATAGAGTCAAAGGTTTTTACAGTTTGTGCGAGGTTGGTTAATGCTTCTGTTTCTTCAGCTTTGATACGTTTTAATTCTTCAGCTGAGACTTTGCTAATTTTGACAAGTTTTTCTTGTTCTTCTAATTGTTCTTTTTGAACTTTAAGTAATTCTTCTGTTTGCTTTGCTGGCGCACCAGATTCGATTAGAGTCTTAATTGATTGAACGTGTTCTAGCGATAACTGTTGAACTTCCAACAGTTTTCTAAATTCACTAGATTGAACATGGACCATCATTGGTGGTTTAGCCATACTTTACCTTCTCTTTTGTGATTCTAATCTTTGTTTTTCTTCTTCTAAGTACTTAATTAGCATAGCAACATACACTTCTCTTTCAAACGGAATCATATCCTCAAGTTCCGTTAACGAGTATTTGTGGTACTGCATCAAAGCAAAATTCATTTTATAGTAGTTATACAAACTATCATGACAAAGATTCATCAAAAAAAACTTTGGAGACCCTCCAGCACCTTGTGGTGCTCTTTTCCACAAACAGGACACTTATAGTCAACTTCCTGTTTCAATCTTGGCATAGTCTCGAAGAATTTTTGAACTTTAGCAAACTGCTCAGAAGTTAAGTTATTCAAAAACTCTAAAAGTTCTTCTTGTTTCTGTTCTTTACCATAAAATAGTTCGCTACCTTGATAAATGTAATCAATACATTCAGCAACTACTTTGAATAAATCATCAAGATTACTTGTATCTAAATTTTGTAACTTTTTCAACACTTGCATTGTAGGATATTTCATAACAACTCCTACGTCACCGAACAATGAAATTTTATTTTCATGTCCTGATGGTTTTTCTACTTGCAGTTTAGTGATATCAAAAGAGATTTGCACTCTGGCTTTCTCATTATCAACGCAAACGTCACATGGGAAAATTAAATCTACAGTTTCTCCTACAGACTTTGCTCTTAACTGAGTAAAGATATACTCTAAGTCAAACGTAGCGAGTTCTTCTGCGTTAAAATCACCAACAACACAAGACTTAACTACATCTTTAAGTGTATTAACCATTACCATTGGGTCTTCGCTCTGTTGAGCCATCATTAATGCTTTTTCTTCACGAACCAAGAATGGTCTATATTTTACTTCTTTTCCATTTGAAGGAATAGTCAACATATATGTTGGCGTACTGCTCATAGGTAAAGCCATATTCAATCTCCTTTAGTCATATTCTTAATAAGTTTATTCAACTCAGCTGTGCTACCAACAAAGATAGCATTATTATTTGTTACCTGCTTCGCTGCTTCAGCTTTGGCAGGAGCATCAAGTTTTTGTTTCTGCTGATGTAAGTCCATCAATTGTTGGTTTACATCTGCTAATTGTTTCATCAAATTTCCAACAACCTCAAAAGCACGTGGGTGCTCAGATTGTTTTGCAACTTCAAGAGCATCAGTTAAAGCAACTTGTCCTTGCTGCAGTAATACACGAAGATTGTTTCTGGCTACTGTATAGTCATCTTCAATCTTTTCATTTACTGGAGTTATAGCAGTCCCATTAGAATCTACGACTTCAACTGCAGTTGTTTTTTCAATTTTAACAGTGTCGAATACTTCTGACAACTTATCATCAATCTTCATAATAATCCTTTATTTATGCTCTACCGCTGTAACTCATCTGGTTGTAATCTTGTTGAAACCCTTGGAAGTTATCATTATATTGTTCTGGTACGCTAGGTTGACTAGTAAGTTCTCTGCCATTAATAGTTGGAACTTTTAAGAAACGATCCCATGGAGATTCTTTAGTTTCTTTAGGTGCAGCATATGCTTTTGATTTCCAATATTTGTATTGCATAGAAACTTGTAATTTCATAACTTCTTTTTGGTCATATCCAACTTGAATCTGTCCTATATTTTTAGGATAGCATTCATGCATGGTTATTTCGTATCTTTTTCTATCTTTTGTATCTTCAACGTCAATTTTAATTTCTGTTGTATATTCATCATAATAATTAAAATTTCTTGTAACTGGATGTTGAATTGAATTCATCCAAGTATCAAACAGTTTTTTAACTTCCATATTATTATCTACATAAAAAGTCATATTTGCATTATCATACATTTTTTCTGTTGGTGCTTCACGAATTTCTCCATGAATTCTTAACTGATTAGTAGCTAAAGTTATACCAGGGATTGTTATATCAGAACAATATAAAAGAACTTTTCTCATATTTGGAGAAGTTGTAATGCTTCTTGGTAATCTCATAGATACATTGTATCTGGAGGTTCTCATTAACCCCTCTGTTTTAACCATAGCAATGAAGTTCTTTAAATTACCGTTTTTTGGTTCAGACATTTTTATCTCATTTTTCTAAGTGAATCTGCCCAGACAGCATCTTTAGTTGATCCCATAAATCTTTCAACTGGTAGTAACATTGCTGTTGCCCAATCATTAGCAGGAATTTCTTTAAATGGAGATCTAACATGGTCTAGCAAATAATGTTTGACGCAAGGAATTGCTCCATTAAAGCGAGAAACTCCATCTATAAGTGCCCAAGAATATTTGATTCTTGTAGTTTCGTTCATTTTATCGTTACTTTTAAATATCATCAATCTATCCAATAACCTTACACGTAATTGGTAAGGTAAATAATGCATATTTAATCCAAGAAAACCACCTTCAACTTTTCTAAATGGAAATACTAAAGGGAATCTATCATAATAAGGTAGAGTTTCTTTTAGTTTTGGATCATAAAAATACATATAAAGTTTTCCTGGAGTTACACTAGATTTTAATGCTGATGTATCTCCTTGTAACAACTTTGGTGGTGTTACTCTTTGTTTAGATAATAACAATACCTGTTGTTCAAACCACGAACGAGACTTTTTTGCTGCGCTCGTAAGGTCGTATTGATTCTTATCAAAAACGTCTTGTAAAGTAGTTGGTTTTTTAGCCATATTATTATTTAGGCATTATAAGCCAAGTTCGTTTTCCGTAATAATCTTAAATTCCCAGCCACGATCTTTGGCATATTCTGTGGCTGCTTTCCATTTTGCTTGATTTTTTATAAACATCATAGACTCAGCTAAGTATTTTTGAGTTTGGCGTCCTGGATATTCTGGTGGTTGGGTTTGTTTGAGTGGTTTGACTTCTATAAGGTAGGTTTTTAATAGCCCATCCTTTTGTCTAACTTGAATCTGAAAGTCTACAAAATAACGATGAATTCTGTTATCTGTAGGACATCTATATGGAACTACAGTTTCCTCTGACTTCCATTTAACTACAGATGGGTTTTTGTCGCACCAAGACGCAAATCTGGTTTCCCAAGAGCTGCGCATGATGATGTTGGTTGGATCTCCAGAGTATTTTTCTGGAAACACTGGTTTAAATAATCTTTTGTGAAACATGCCTAAATAATATGATAACGATCAACTATTTAGGTCCAGGAAACAAAATATGTCATATACAGACGAGATGGGTGTTGATTATGGTGATGCAGCCACCCAAATGAATGGTGGAACCACATCTACTCCAGCACCACAGCCACAACCAACTATACCACCAAAACCATTGGTCGGAGATCTGTATCAATCTAGAGCAAGAACTACATTTAGCGATAAACAATACAATATACAACAACATTCTTATCCTAAAGACCTTATGTCAGAAGAATATGGTGGTAATTATGTTGTATTTTATATTAATGTTGCTGTTGAATCTAAATTGTTCAATGATAAAACTGTTGAAACTGTAGCTGATATCCCTGCTAGAGATAGAGGTCCAACGATAGCTATGAATGAAAAACTTTATGACGACCCAACAAGTGGAAAATCTAAGTTGGCGTTTACAGGTTTAAACGCAGCTGGACAAGTTGTTGAGGGTGCTATCGGTGGAGGATTATTAGCTGGTAAGGGTGGTGCTTTGGTTGGAGCCACTTTAAATGCTGCACCAGCAGCAATCGGAATCGGCGCAGCAGCAACTCAAGCAGCTTCTGTAACTCGTGCGCAGAAAAGATTAAAAACTGCAATTGCGTTACACATACCAAATCAATTAAATATTCGTTATTCTGCTGGTTGGGGAGAAGAAGATACATTCACATACCAAGCTGCAGCAGCTGGAGCAGAAGCAATAATTAGAGCATTAAAAGATGGTAAAGATGTAAAACAACTTGGTAATGATGCTGCAGCTATAGTTGGTGCTATGGGATTAAAGAGTGATAAACAAGGTGCTGCTGCTAGTGCAGCTTTTGGATTAGCAGCAAACCCAAAGAAAGAACAAATATTTAAGAATGTTGATTTTAGATCTTTTGCGTTTGATTATATGTTCTTCCCAAGAAATAAAGACGAAGCAGAAAATATAATGCGAATTATTTATGAGTTTAAGTACCATATGCATCCAGAGTTTAAAGATGCTAACGAATTTTTATATGTTTACCCATCTGAGTTTGATATAGCATACTATCAAAACGGAAAAGAAAATCCAAACTTACATCGTCATACTTCTTGTGTTCTAACAGAAATGAATGTTAATTACACACCAAACGGACAATTTAATACATTTGATAATGGTATGCCAACGCAGATTAATGTAACATTAAGTTTCCGTGAACTTTCACTTCTATCTAAAGAAAAGATTAAGGACGGTCTATAATGTATTTCGAAGATTTCCCAAAGTTTTTATACGATTTCGATATTAAAGGAGAACGTAGAGCATTTGTTATTACAGATATAACAAGAAATATTCGTTTTCGCAGAGACGTTCTAGCAAATATCACTTTATACGACGAATATGATGTTGTAGATGGAGAAACTCCAGAAATAGTTGCCGAAAAGATTTATGGTAACGCTGAATATCATTGGGTTGTTATGTTGGTAAATGAAAGATTTGATTATAGAGCTGATTGGGTTATGGATTACCCAAGATTGTCTGTATATATTCAAGATAAGTATGGAGTTAATGCAGATTCTCCACATCACTATGTAGACGATAAAGGAAATATTGTTCACTCTTCTGCTCCTGGAGCAGTTTCAATTTCAAATCGTCAGTATGAAGAAGATTTAAATGAGAAGAAAAGAAGAATTAAACTTATTTCTCCAGAATTGTTAAATAGAATATTAACCGATTTCGATGAACTATTATAATGCAGTTACAACAAACATTAAGATTTGCTGGTGATGTATCAGTTGGTAAAATACGAGTAACATCACAAAGCGGATTCTTTCAAGATATTGCTAATCAAGTTATAGGTATACAAATTTTTGAAGATTTGTTATCGCCATTCATCACAGGAACTTTAATTATTAAAGATTCTTTGGATTTGGTCAATTTATTTCCATTTGTTGGCGAAGAGTATGTTGAATTAGATATTAAAACACCAACTCTAAGAACTGGCAATATTTCTGGTAAATTTTATATTTACAAAATGACCGATAGGGAATTGACTGGAGATAAACAAGTTGTTTATCAATTACATTTCACTTCGCAAGATGCTTTATTGGATTTAAACAAAAGCGTAAGTAAAACTTTTAGTGGTAAAATTTCTGATATTGCTAAAACATTATTAATTGATAAAGTTAATGGTATGCAAGTCAATAAAGCAAGTATTGTTGAAGATACATTTAATTCAACAAAATATACTTCTAATTTCTGGTCTCCAGTTAAAAATCTTTTATTTTTAACAAAGCACGCTATCAATAAAAATAAATCCCCAGGATACTTATTTTTTGAAAATAGAGATGGATATAATTTCGTTTCTTTAGAGTACTTGTATAAACAAAAGGTTAGTGCAGAATTCACTCACGATAATTATACTAGAGATGAAAGACCATTATCTGGTAGCGTTAAAAATATACAAGAAGATTATAAACGAATTATTAGTATTAAAATACCTACGGGAATAGATTATATTGATAGAATAACTTCTGGTGTTTATGGTTCTAGATTGTGGACTCATGATGTTACTTCCAAAAGATTTTCTAGTACAAATTATGATATGTTAAAAGACCCAAGAAAACAGGTTCGCTTAAATCAATACCCAGCAGCATCAAAGAAAGTAATATATCGTTACATTTCTTCTGTTATGTTTAAACCAAAAGCATATGGAACTATGGATGGTTTTGGGGATGTTACTAATACATCTATATTACAAGAAAGAATATCTTTACTTAAACAAGCAGAGTCAACCAAAATAGAAATTGTGGTTCCAGGTAGATGTGATTATACTGTTGGAAGAAAAGTTTATGTTAAACTTAACAAAATAGAACCTACAAGTAAAACAGATAAAAAAACTTTGGATAATATGTTTTCTGGCAATTATATTATATCAGCTACCAATCATTTTATTACAAAAGAAAAACACGAAACAACTTTAGAGTTAATTAAAGATTCTTTATTAGTTAATCTTGACAAGGTGAGATAATGCAATTATACACAGGATGCGTTGAAAACAGAGATGACCCACTAAAGATTGGACGATGTCAAGTTAGAATCGTTGGTATCCACACCCACGATAAAACAATTCTACCAACTGAAGATTTACCATGGGCATATCCTATGCAGCCATTAACTTCTGCTGCAATGAATGGTATTGGTTGGTCGCCAACTGGTCCAGTTCTTGGAACTTGGGTCATTATTATGTTTAGAGATGAAGACCAACAACAACCGATTATGCTTGGAACTATCGGTGGTATCCCACAATCAAAAAGTGCACAACTTGCAGCTGAGCAATCTACTGAAAATATATTCGCAACACAAGGTGGCGTATTAGTAGATAGTTCTGGTAATCCAGTTGTTGATGGATCAGGTAATCCTATTGGTGTTGGTAGCAGAGAAGCAACAGGAGATCCTAATGCTCCAACTTCTGCTGCAGCACCTCCACCAAATATTACTGAGCAACCAGTTCCCAATGAACCACCTGCTGCTGCATTAGCAGCTAAAATTCCAACAAAACCACCAGCAAATTCTACACCAAATCCAACAAAAGCTGAAGAGAATATAAAATTATTATTGGAAGCGTGCGATCAAGTTGGATTAACTAGCAAATATGCTAAATGCGCCATCCTTGGTATTTGTGGTGGAGAAAGTGGGTGGTTACCTGTTGAGGAATATACATATTATACTAAAGAATCTTTAATGAGAGTTTTTAAAGCATCATTTCCTCCAGGTTCTGACGCAGAAGCTGAAAAATATGCAAAATGGGATTTTAAAGTTAAAGGTAGAGAAGATTTCTTTAGAAAGTGTTATAGTCCTACTGGTAATGGTAAATTTGTAGGACATAAAGATCCAGATGATGGAGCCAAGTATTATGGAAGAGGATTTAATCAGATAACTGGTAAATCTATGTATAAACAGATTCAGGATTATTTAAAAACTAAAGGTATTAATATCGATTTAGTTAATAACCCAAAATCTATTGTAGATGACCCAAAAGTTTGTGCACTAGCCACTGTTGGATTTTATGCAACACAAGTTAAACATGATCCAAACGATCCAGGATATTTTATTGCAGCAAGAGCAAGAACTGGAGCAGATGCTGGTAATGGATATGCTAAGAAACAAAAGTTTTATGAGTATTTCTTAGGAGGAACAGTTGCTGTTGAACCTACAAATAAACCAGCAGCAGATACAACTCCACAATATAAACCTGCTGAAGTTAAAGAATTGCCACCAGCAAAACAAGCTGCGCTCTTAGAAAATAGATCTGATGTGGCAACAGTTGGATTTAAAGATCCACACGGTAAATATCCACTAAAACATTTATTAGACGAACCAGATACTAATCGTTTAGCACGTGGTGTTATAAAAGAAACTGCAGTTGAGTTTAAAGATTCAACTAGATCTAAACAACTGCCAACTGCAAACAGTGCAGAAATATGGGAACAGCCAATAGCACCATTTGGTGGAATGTATCCATATGCAAAAGTTTATGAGAGCGAGTCGGGTCATTTGTTCATTATGGATGACACTCCAACCCATGAGAATATAAGTTTATATCATCGCAAAGGAACATTTTTAGATGTTGATGCTAACGGAACTCAAGTAAATAAAATTGTAGGCGATGGCTATACTATCATTGATAGAAATGGATCCATTTATATTGCTGGTCGTGCTCAAGTTACAGTTGGTAATGGTATTAACCTTTTAGTTCAAGGTAATGCTGACATTCAAGTTAATGGAGCATCTACTATAAACTTAAAAAATAATGCAGATGTAAATGTCGCTGGCGATTTAAATTTATCTGTCGCTGGTAACATGAAAACTAAAGTTGGTGGCATTTATACACTTGAAGCAGCAAATACAAATATTAAAACAGCAGAGAACTTTAATTGTTTAACTTCTGGTAAGACGTTTATAACATCATCGGGTTCTATGGATATTAAATCTGGAGCAACTCTACAGGTTGATTATTCAGAAGGGCAATTTGGTAATGGTGCAAGTGATGCAACTGTAGAAACAACTGGATTACAATTCATTGAACTTTCAACACCTATTGATAAACAATATTCATATTTACAAACACCTGTTCGTCCTAGCCCACCAGTTAAATTGAAATATACAATTGATGAAGAAAACAATGCTAGAATTGAAGATTATGTTAAAACTCCAGAGAAATATGCAAACCCAACTGCTGAAGCAAATGAGTGTAAACGTAATTTCCCAGGAACTCCAAAAACTGATGAAAAAGGACCATCATTAATTTCAGATGCTGAGCCAGGAGATTTGTATCAGTGGTTAAAAAAACAAGTTGAGATTACAGAATCCAATTCATACTGGAGAGAAACTGGACAAAATGGTGCCCCAAGTAATATGAATATTGTTAGAATTTGGTCAGACTTGGGATATCCAAATACAAATTATTGGAGAACAGATCAAACTCCATGGTGTATGGGATTTGTTAACTATGCACTAAAACAAAATGGATATCGTTATTGTCAAGAAGCAAGTTCTTGGGCTATTCAAAAGAACCCATTAAGATGGAAAGCAACACAAGTTGATCCTGCTAGTGCGCAGCCTGGAGATATTGTTCTCTGGAATTTCGGACACGTAAACTTTGTTTATGAAAATGTTGGAGGTAAATTATCTTTCGTTGGTGGAAATCAATCACCTAAAAATAAAGGTAATAATCCAAACGATGGCGATGTGACAATTTCTTGGAAAGGACCAGCTTGGACACCGCAACGTGGGGGAATAGTTGGAATCTGGAGACCAAGTAAGGCATAATTATGGCTTGGACTCCTACAGAAACTTTGTTGGGAACTCATGCCGAGATGGCCACATTTAGCCATACGATAGAATATTATACAGAAGAAGCTGGAGATCCAACTGCTGTACCTCCAACTACTGGTAGTATAACATATTATTCTGTTAGAATAATACCACAGCAAACTAACCCATATACAGTTAGTATTTCTGGTGCAACTATATCAGGATACTATAGAGGTATATTTAATGATGGTTTGACAACCAGAGATTCCGTGGGTAATATAACAACCATTACAACTCTTGGGTCTAATGCTAGCGTATGGGATGCAGTGAATAGATCTAAAGTCCATGAGGTTATCGGGTTTGATCCAGATATGACTAGAAGTAGAACATTTACTTATTTGGCTGAAGCGTATAATCCTCTCTTACCCAATACAGTAATCGCTAGCCAAACTTATACTATTCTTTGCGAAGATAAAAATTGGACTCCAGGAATGCTT
>Ga0255156_1000253_pt1 | contig 19257 bp, 20 predicted proteins | sample Atl_Atlam_RepA_8_FD_186026 | JGI IMG/M metagenome (GOLD analysis project Ga0255156, IMG submission 186026) | Freshwater microbial communities from Altamaha River, Georgia, United States - Atl_Atlam_RepA_8h | ecosystem: Environmental > Aquatic > Freshwater > River | place: USA: Georgia... | reverse complement strand
CCGTTGGTCCAGCAACGGTGGATGCGGCACCCGTAGGCCCCGTGGGTCCAGCAGCGCCAGCAGTTCCATTTGCGCCTGTGGGCCCAGTGGGTCCGACATCGCCTTGGGTTCCTTGAATGCCTTGAACACCTTGCGGCCCCGTGGGTCCAGCAACGCCCTGAATTCCTTGCGGTCCGGTGGGCCCGGTAGCGCCGACTGCGCCTGTAGCGCCAGTGCTTCCTGTGGGGCCAGTGGGTCCCGCATTTCCTTGAATTCCTTGCGGTCCGGTGGGTCCGACATTACCTTGACTGCCTGTAGGCCCGGTGGGCCCGATATCGCCTTGTATGCCCTGAATTCCCTGCGGTCCCGTGGGGCCCGTAGTTCCAGCAATGCCCTGACTTCCGGTGGGCCCCGTAGGTCCAACATCGCCTTGAATGCCTTGACTTCCAGTGGGCCCCGTAGGTCCAACATCGCCTTGAATGCCTTGACTTCCAGTGGGCCCGGTGGGTCCGACTTCACCTTGAATTCCCTGAATTCCTTGTACGCCTTGTACGCCTTGCGGTCCTGTGGGTCCGACACTTCCAACGCTTCCTGTGGGACCCGTGGGGCCGACATTACCTTGATTTCCCGTAGGCCCGGTAGGACCGACACTGCCTGTGGGTCCAGCATTTCCTTGGGGACCCGTGGGTCCAGCTTGTGTGTATGTTGCTTGTACAGCAGTAAACACCACAGAAGGAATCCGTGGACTAATAGGCGTTGTTCCTGCTGGTGTTGTAGTCAATGAAACTTGTGTGCTGGTTGTTGCCCAAACAAGTTCAACAAAATCACCAGCAACAAATGGCAATACAAAATTAACTGTGCCAATGACGTTTCCGGGTGTGCCGCCATGACTATTAATAATGCTGAATTTGCTATCAGTATCAGGCAAATCACCAGTGCTGCCAGAATCGTTTTTACGCAACCAGACGTTAGCATCATGAATTTGCGTATCAGTATTGGTAAACTGAATTGAGAATGTCAGGCTATAAACGCCATCATGTGCAAACGTCACACGGCTACCAGAAACAATGCTTACGCCATTATTGGCAGAATCAGCACTGTTTAAAGTAATTGAATAAGGCGTATTGATTGCGGCAGCAGTTTGAGTTGTGGTATCCCAAAAAGAACCCCAATAAGCCACGGCACCACCAGCGCCGGGTGCGCCTTGTGGACCTGTTGCACCCGTGGGACCAGTAACAGATGGGCCGGTGGGCCCGACAACACCTGTGGGGCCCGTGGGTCCAGCATTTCCAGTATTGCCTTGCGGTCCCGTGGGTCCGACATTTCCTTGAATACCCTGAACGCCTTGTACGCCTGTAGGTCCAACATCGCCTTGAATGCCCTGAACGCCTTGCGGCCCCGTAGGGCCCGTGGGTCCAGCTACAGTGGAATCTGCGCCCGTAGGTCCGGTAGCGCCCGTGGGTCCAATATTTCCTTGTGCGCCTTGACTTCCGGTGGGCCCTGTGGGTCCAGCATTTCCCTGAATGCCTTGACTCCCTGTGGGTCCGGTGGCTCCAACCGCGCCTTGACTGCCTGTCGGACCCGTAGGTCCGATAGCGCCTGTAGCGCCAACACTACCTGTAGGCCCCGTAGCACCGACTGCGCCTTGACTTCCGGTGGGCCCTGCAATTCCTTGTATTCCTTGTTCGCCTTGAATGCCTTGAACGCCTTGTGGGCCAGTGGGCCCGTGATCGCCCTGAACGCCTTGCGGTCCCGTGGGTCCGATATTACCTGTAGGCCCGGTACTTCCTGTAGGTCCAACAATCGGGCCAGCATCAACCCAATCTGTACCAGACCATGAATAAAGATGCCCATTAGAAGTGACAATATAAGAATCACCGGGGGCATTGCCAGAAGAAGGCAAATCGCCAACTGTGGCAACAGTTCCCTTGATTGCGACACCTTGCCCTTGTGCGCCAGTTGGTCCGGTAGCGCCCGTGGGACCCGTGGGCCCACCATAAGGGCCTGTTGGGCCCGTTGGCCCGACAACGCCACGATCAACCCTAGCCTCTACGCGAGGCTGTGGGACAACTTCAAGAGTGACGTTGTTACCGTCAAGAACGGTGACTTTTAAATTGCTCATAGCACGATCACCCCATCAGAACGCACGATGAACAACAGGAAAATAATCATGTCATCTGCTGGAGTGCCGCCAGATGCAGGGAAAGAGACTTTGACGCGACCAGAATAACCAACCGGGTTCTGAGCATTGATTTCAAGTTCAGGGTCTGTACTCATTAGCGACCATGCGCCAGCATCAATCACTAGCGTGCAAGTGCCAGCAACAGCACTGACGTTTGTAATTGTCAGAGGAATTGCAGCAGGGGTCGGGGAATAATCAGCAATATCAAACGTCAACCCGTTGCGGGTATCCACAATGTTTGATAATTCTCGACGCACAATTTGTGCGTCCAAGGTTGCGCCAGTCAAATCAACTGGCAAACCATTGCTGGTAAAAGACAGGTTCCAATAGGTTTGTTGATCCCAAACCAGTTCACCCGCAAGAATCGGGTTATCAAATCCGCTTACTTGTGCAAGCGTATTCTTATTAAAGATCGCCATGTCAGTTCCCTGTACACAGTTAGAACATCCGTGATTCTCACGGTCCAATGGTGTCTTGTTTTATCAAATATTATGCCCTAGCCCTAATTCTGTCAATATAAGGCCACAAATCATCCAAAGAAAAAGAACCGTTTGGATATTGGTACATCAAATCGCTGAAATCTGTATTTGCAGGACGAATGACAGCACCAGTTTCTTTGTTCAAAACTTCTGATGCATCCATGATTCTGACAACTTCATAGACTTGAGAATCGTCAAACTTAAAAGTGCCATCAACTTCTGAGCCAACACCAATCAAGACTTGAACATATACCCCAACTTGAAAATCAACAGATTGAATAGCCTCTGTAATTGTTTTTTCAGGAATTGTAATTGTTCGCATGTTTTCTCCTTAAACGTATCCGGGCAAATACACTGTCGCCCCATCATTTGTTGAGATCAAAATCCAAGCAGCCCTTGTGGTCGGATTGCTTGGCGCTCCAGTATTGTTGACGTAATAAATGTACTTTCCATTGGTAGTGCCGCTGGCAATATTCACCAAATCGGTTGCATTTTTCCCATCCAACAAATCAGCATTCAAGTTGGTGTTGACCGTTCCATTGCTGACTGGCACTTGACCAGAAGAATTGCCAGCATGATAACCATCTACCCTGTCGGAGTTTGTGGCTGTATCGCCAGCACCAAGGAACGCAGAGGCATGATTGCCATCCAGCAAATCAGCGTTCAAGTTAGATACAAGAACCGTGCTTGTAATCTGCATTTTCCCGGCAACATACAAAGCTGTTCCAGTGCCGCCATGCGCTGCGTAAACGCCATAGGAAGCATTGTTGGATGAATAACCATAAAGGCCAGAATAGGTCGTGCCTGAATCAGTCCAACCAACTAAGCCAAAACCATAAGCATTGTTTGAATAAAACACTCCACCGAAATCAGCGCCTCCAGAACCATTCGCATCAATAGATGTATACCCATAAGAACTAAGAGTGTCTGAGCCATCTACTTTTACAACGCCACGAGCATAAAAAGCATTGGCAAACATTCCACCGTTTGTGCGGCTGATGTAATAACCAGTTGTGCCCCATGAAGCAATATTGGATGCTACAGGTGGAACTGAGCCATTCCAGTTATCGGATTCAATGTCTTGGAAAATGCTTGCAGCAATTGGGCCTGTCCAAGCAGTCGTATTTGGTGCAACACCATCAATGGTTGTAGAGGCATTGCTGTTATATCGACCTTGGATGTACCACATGACTTGACCGACACTGACGGAAGGAGCAGTAGCCGACCATCCTGTTGGCAACGCCGATCCAGTTGTAGGTGTTGTGAATGTAGGGGTGGAAGCAGATTGACTTTGAACTTTATACGCATTGATAAATGTCAAGCCATTAACACCAGATGTTCCAGAACTACCTGTGGCTCCGGTTGCCCCCGTTGGGCCTGTAATAGATGCGCCTGTTGGACCAGTCGGGCCGGTTGGCTGAATTGGTGTCCATGTAAAAGATGCGCTGATTGAACTGCGTGTAGATTTTGCAATGTCATTGCCAACCACGTAACTGAAGTAATACGTGGCACTTGTGCTTGCGCCCGTGGGCAAAACTTGATTGGCAAACACATAAGTTGTGCTTGGCGTAACAGGCGTTCCATCAATAGTGCTGGCTGTGGAAAGCAGCTTCCAATCCGATGAAGTAGGGATTGCTGCGGTTGTGTAATACAACTCGGAATATGTCACCCTTCCAGTTGCGGGAATAGTGATTGATACATTGAAATTGGGGATAGCACTAGAAGGATTGCTTGCAGATACCGTAGGCGCAGACAATGGGCTGAAATATGAAACGCTTGGCAGACTGCTGTTAGGAACTGGCGTGTATTGCGTGATGTTGAAATCGTCATAAACGCCTGCGCTGTACTCTGACATTTCCAGACGCGCACCCAAAGTCCCATCAGGCAAAGATGCCTCATTGACTTTGACAACCCTAAACAGCTTATTAGTCCAGCCGTAATCCGAATTAGTGACACTTACAACTGCTCCAGCATCAACTTGAATGCCGTAATAGGTCGTATTGAAACTGACAATCAAATCTTCTCTAGCTTGCTCAAGAATCCTATTGGCAAGATATTGTGATTGCACAGATTCATTGACCAAATCATAAGTAGCACTGTATTTGTTAACCGGCTCATTTGGATATAGCAAACCAGATGGCGTTGCAAGATTGACGTAATCAGGTTGGTCACGATTGTTCTTGTTTGGAAACTTGGCTTCAACCTGATTGATAGACTGCGTAATGTCTGTAGCACTTACGCGAATGTCTCCAATGATGTTATTGTCATTGAATGCATATGTTGCGCTTTCTGCTTTGTTGATGACAATAGACCATTGACCAAGTGCAGCGTTATAGGCCATCCAGCTATCACAGCAAGTCATAATCTTGTCTAGATTGCTGAGAACCGTCTGTCCCGCATCAATCACACCATTGATGCGATATCGAGGCTGCGTAGATGGACTTCCTGTGTAAGTTTCAAATGTAATGACTTCATCTGAATACGTGTTCAACGAAGTCACAGATGTTGAATCAACAAATGCACTATCTACAGCGCCGCCGTATTGATCGTTTGTGATGTAGTCATACCAAACATCACCGGGTTTTGCTACACCAGCGCCATTTAAATATTGGCTTGCATGAAAAGTAATTGGTGAAAGGCTAGTAGTGCCAGCATCAGCGTTGTAATTTAGTTTGACAATAGCAAAAGCCAAACCATTCATTTGCCGACCAGAAGAAGGCCAACGCAATGACACATCAATATCAGAACCACCCATTACAACATTTGGTGCTGATGCCCCATTCAAAGATGTAATGGTTCCGCTGGCAGATGACTTGTACAAATTGATGTACAAGTTGCCACTGATTTTTGTGTCTACGTTTCCAGCTTCATCTGTTAAACTGACAACTTTGGTCTGGTCTGTTCCATCAAATGTAATTAACCGATCACCATAATAAAACTTGGTAGTATCAAAAGTAAATTGACCGTTAGGGCTGATACAAGAAACAGCCATGACGTAATACATTGTCTTTTGGTTTGTGGTCAACACCGCATCCACAAATGTGCCGCCCAAATAAGCGTCACCATAAACGATTGGAATAGCATTTACGTTAGATGGAGGAACTTGCTGGCGTGTTCCATTGTCTTGTGGGCCTTGCTGACTTTGCCCAAAAACTCGGGTCACAATCATTGAAACAGCAAAGTTCACAGCAAATGTTGCCGCTGCTGTAGAAAACCCTATTGTCTCCAACGCCAAAATGATAGACGTAACCATTTTTATTCCCTAACAAAAGATGCGCCCAATGCCTTGTACCCGCGCTTGGTGTAGTCAATCAAAGGGCCATTTGCTGAAATGCTTGTGACAACAAAATCAATGTCGCCAGCTTTAAGCATCGCTTTAGCCCTGTCATCAAATGCTTTCCATAGCCTTCCACCAACAGTTCCGTTTCTGTGTTCAGGCTCAACCCACCACAACAATTCATTTAATTCCTTCACTTTTGGTGCCCAAATGTTGCCTTGTTTAATTGCCACAATTGCGCCACGCATGTGTTCATCAATGTAGATAAAACCTCGGCCAGCAATGATGCTGAACAACAATTCCTCCACATATTTTGGGAAATGATTGTGTTGTCTGCCAAGAACCTTGATTGGATTTTCGTAGGCATATGCTTCAACGATTTCCAATAGTCTTGGGATGTCATATCTTGTTGCTAGTCTTATCATCCAGCGCCGCCTATAGATGTTGGCTCAAAAGTTGTATCTGTTGCTTGTGTTTCAACTTGTGGTGGTTTGCCAAAATCAAAATATGTGTTTGAAATTGTCGCAACTCTATCCATGCTGGTATCGCTAGGATAAAAAAATTGCCAATTGCTTTGGTTTGTTTTCAGACCACCTAAACGATTTTCTAAAATGCGACGCATTGAAGAACAAGCAATTGAACATGTGGCAATCCTTGTTCGTGCTTCAATGTTGAAATCTTCAGTAATTGAAACGCTACTAATGATGCCTTGATAGCGTTTAAAGAATTGTGTAGTCGGGGTTGTGATGATCTGGTTATCAGAATCAAGAAATCCTCGCCACACCTCAACCAACGAACCTTTAATTTCGCTGCCAAGAATGATGCCAACGTTAGTTGGGTCAATTCCTGTTAAAGCAATCGTCATGTCATCGCTGGTTGCCCTCATATCTCTTTGGACATCGCCAACCGAAAGTAAAGCCCCAAGATTGCTAAATGTGATGCCGCTAACCGTCACAGGAGCAGCAGCATTGCAAAAGGTGTAAACCGTAGCGGCTGTGCCAACCGTCATACGGACAAATTCAGCATGTCTAATGCTGGCGCTGTTTACGGCGTTGATTGTTGTCATGTGATGTACTCCCGGAAAACAAATGCATCATCCCATTGGACAAAAGCACCATTTGTCATTGGGTTAAGAGTATAAGTTGGGCAGCGTTCGGCAACAACATTGAACGAACAATCATTGCCAACATATACCGTTGCGCCAGATGCAGGTGTTCCGATCAATGGCCTATGAATAGGCACAGAAGCCACTCCAGTGCCTCTTAGAACGTCTTGCGTTACTTTGTATGTATACCCACCAACCATGCAGAAATCACCGGCCTTAAAAGCGTATCCAGCGCCACTGGTAACGTTCATGGATAGTGTCTGCGTGTTAGGCGTAGGGGTTGAAGCCAAAGTAAAAACAGGGGCCACAACATCACCTTGGTATTTGGTAAACCAAGACAGATTGCTGCTATTGAAAATAATGGTTTCAGGCAGTTGACGGTCTTTGTTATCAATGGTCTGAATAATGTCGCGCACTTGCGGGTAATACAAATAGTTGTGAGGCATCACAGTAAAAACCCAAGGCACAGCAGTCAGGTACTGAGCCACTGTAATGTATCCAGACCTAGCAACCTGTTGTCCAACAACTCTGCGGTTGTTAACCGTCATAAATTGCTGAATTTCAAATATTGTTTGAAAAGACATTATGCGCGCCTCCCATTAGATGCAAGCGTTTTGTTTGCATAAGTGTTTGCAGCCCAAATCGTGTTGGAACTTTCAAGCAAACGCTGTTCAAACGATTTGGCATCAATTGCATTGATATATGTGTTATTCACAGTAGTGCCGCCCAAAGCGCCAGCAAGTTGATTGTTGGGAATGATTGTTCCCGCTGTTTTTGGAACAAACAATTCCGGGCCACGCTCACCAACCAGACTAACTTGACCAACTGGAGGGTTGCCACCATCAGCGTAACCGCCACCCGGCTGCATTGGAATGACAGTGTTTGCGTTATACGGCACCAGCATATTCTTGAAAAAACTTCCAAAAATTTGCGTCATCTGTGCGCGTAATTGAATTCGAATCAAGTCTTGAATGATACTTTTTGTCAAATCCTTGAATGACAATTTGCCTGTTTGCACAAATCTATCCAATGCGCTTTCCATGCTTGCCATAACGGACGTAAACATTTCTGCGCCCAACTCCAATTGTGTTTTCATAGAGTTGACGTATTCAACCATTTTGTCTTTTGCGCCTTTAAGCAAATCACCTTCACGCGCTTCTTTAGTCAAACGGTTGCGCTCTTTAGCCAACTCAATGGCTTTTTCTGCAAGTTCATTTTCTTTCTTAATTCTTTCTTCACGATCAGACGCAAACAAACTCATGTCTTGTTGAAGTTTGTAAATATTCTCAGAACGCTGCGCCTCAATTTTTACAAGTTCAGTTGCAAGTGCATTGTCTTCCTGACGGTTGTATTTGGCTTGCAAGTTGATTTTGAAAATGTCTTGTTCCTTTTGCAAAGTTGTTTCAACCAAGTGCTGACGTTCTTCATACATTTGGTTGTTCTTTTGGAACATCGCCATTTCGCGCATTTTTTCATCAAATACGCGCTGTCTTTCCCGGCGCATTCTTTCGGCATCTTTATCAATGCCCGGTGTTACAAATCGACTACCAACTGCGCTTGCAGGCTTTCCTTCAGGTGTGCTGGACGCGCCGCCACCTTCCATAATTTTTTTCTGGAATTCATCCAAACGTCGCCTAGATTCTTCAGCTTCTTTGACATATTGGCTCCACTTGCCTTCAACATCAGTGCCGGGAATAAAGGACTTAAACAACAGAATGGTTTGCAAGGTCTGTCTGTAAATGCCTTCAATAACGAAAGCAACATCAGACATAACAATTGCAACAGTCTGAAAACCTGTTCTCAAAGACTTGGCAAAAATATCGCTTTTATCTGTCAATTCGCTGAAATATTCAACAGTTGCTTTCAGCGGCGGTCCAAGTTCAACAGCAATAGTTAATGCGGTGTCACGCGCTTTTTTCTCCAGCATGTCAAACATGTCAGCAGCGGCTTTGATTGCTTCCGCTTGCTTTTGCGTTATTTCATTGGATTCATTTAGCGTGTCATTAAATCCAACAAGATCAACACCGCGAACCGCTTTACCAAAGATTTCAAAAGCCCGCGCATTACGCATAACGGGGTCATTCATTTCGGAAAGACCTGCCGTTGTTTTGGCAAACAATTCATCAATAGACAAACTGCCAATATCGCTAAGACTTACACCAAGGGATTTGAATGAACGTTGCGCTTCAAAAGAACCATCTGCCGCTTTGGCAACAAACGTGTTAAAGCTAGACATTAGCCGCGCAGCGTTTTCAGCCTCGCCGCCATTTAGCGCCAGCGCCTCGCGCAGTTTAAGAATTGAATTAACAGCTACATCGTTGGCTTTGGCAACGTCTGCAATATCGTCAGCATATTTAAGCGCAGCCGTTCCAGCGGCAACCAAAGCCGTGGCAGCTATCTTGCCGTATTTTTCCACAGAATCGCCAAATTGTTCTAGCTTTTTGCTGGCTTCATCAATGCCACGGGTAAATTCGGCACTGTCAATTCCAAGCAAAACACCCAAACGGGCAATCATGTTAGCCATCTTGTTTCACCTTAAATCTGTCTTTTTCAAACCCCGGCGCTTGGCTCATAAACGCAAGTAGACTGTTGCTAACTTGTTGTTTTTGAACTTCTGGCGACAATGGTGGATAGATGTAATCGTAAGCGGAACCAATAATGTTGGCTAGCTTATATGGGCTAGATTTTCCTGTGTCACGGATATAGTTAAAAACACCCGCAATAAGTGTGCCAAGAAGCTCAATTGTTTTTTGGTTTCCAATGATTCCGTCGCCATACATTGCTTGAATCCGCAACATGGTAACTTCATCAAGTGCCGCTATAGATTCTGAAGTGTGCCCATTAAAGACCATAGCGGCCTCGACTTGCGCCCTTAATGAGCCTATCAGTTTCCCTTTGTTTCCTTGTAGGTTGGGCTGATAACTTCGCCAATCTTTTCACACAAGGCCAATTGGACGTTTAGCGGCCATTCAGCCTCAACATCAGCATAAGTGATGTCGGCTAGGCTGTTTTCGGGGTTTTCTGGCACCAACAAACGGATGTATTCAACAATCCGCTGTTCAGTCATAACTTTGTTTTTGGCGGCTTCCCGCATTGACTTTCCTTGAACAAAAATGTCGTTTTCAAGGAACGTGAACCCGGCCTCGGTAGCCTCTGCATCTTCTTTGAATTTCAGCAAAGGCTCCGTCAATTCGTTATATGCCGCATCAATCAATTCGGGGGCAGGATCGGTAATCCGCTTATACAGCGCATCAGTTTCAGCCACCAGCGGAATGCGGACTTTGAACGTAAAGCCACCAAGTTCAAATTTGCGGGTAAGGATTTCCCGGCGCATCTGTTCATAATTTGCGCCAAGTGCAGAACCTAGTCTTGTCATGTTTTTGCCCTAAATTTTTGAATGTATTTTTTGAGTTCCTCTGCAAGCCTGTTTACAGTTGATTGCGATTGGCTTTCAAGTGCTGGCCTCAGATACGGTTGTGACGGGTTTCTAGCTGTGCCAAATTCTTGGGCTATTGCCCTAGCATCGCTTTTAAACCCCATGAAAGATGCCGCTTCTTCAGCGGTAGCCCCCATTTTAAGAAGCCGTTTACGGGTACGGGCAAGCCCCTTACCTTCGCTCATGGCTTTCATTTTTTTACCGGATGCAGTGGTTACAACTGCAATCACGGTATCAGATTTGGTGATGTATTTAGAACGCCTGTCACGGCTTGTGGGCCTTCTGGCTTCTATTTGCAACAACGTCCTCAAAGCGCCAGTTTCAATTGGGGCTTTTTGTTGTGCCAAATCTAAAACTGGTTTGATAGCGGCTCTGGCAGCGGGAATAAGAACTTTGCTTCTGGCTTTTTTGTCGCCGATTTCTTCCGCAAGTTCTTCAAAGGCTTTCATTGCGTCACCGATGCCTTCTAGCTTGATGGTAACGCCGCCCATGTTATGCCCCCGGCTTGATAATCTTTTGGAACAATTGATTGTTCAGTTCGCTGACATATTGGACAACTTCGTTAGGTGTCATCTTGTCTGCGTGTTTTGCCGCTATTTCATGTGCAAGGCTAATTGCTGTCAACTTTTGCTGTTGAAACCCAAACCAGTCCTTTCTAGAACCGGATTGGGAAATCAAATAACTTAGCAAATCGTTTGTGTCTTTTATTGTCGTATTCATAGCTTATTCTGTTGTTTCTTTGACAGCAGTATATGGGTTGTATTTCTTCAGAAGTTCCAGCGCAATTGCTTCTGCTGTATCAGCTTTTACTTTTGCGTTTGCAACTTCTGAAGCAGAGACTGGCAAACCACGGGCAATCAAGTCTAGATCGCCATATGCGGAAACCAGCACATCAAGGGCTTCAGACACTTTCATTATGTGTTGCTCCAGCCGTATTGATTACCACGGGGGTGAATTGTGAAAGTGCATTTGGCTTCAGCATTAGGCGATGCGTCAATCTGAAATTCACTGACACGGCCATTAAATGCATAAGCAACGGTACTTGCTCCGTCCACAGCGGCAATTACAAAAGTCCGATCAACAATTCCGCTATAAGCATCAGAACGAATCTGAAGCAAAGCAGTATCGGACGGATTCCAAGCAGCCGTAATGGTCATGCTGGTTGGTGCCGATTGTGTTGGGATTTTGTCGGACTGGCGAGAACCAGCAACCGCAAAGTTTGCAACAGCATCGTCCTGACCAAATGCGGGGATTGCTTCAACGGGCACTTGCACACCAGCAGAGCCAGTGCCATTCGCAGTAGTGCCAACAATAGTCGCAACCTGCCCACTCCAAACAGAAAGGTTAGCCGTGGTCAGTGCCGTAGGGGTTGCAGCAGATTGCATCCAAAGTGATGCGCTAAAACCCGGTAGAACTTTATTTGGTGCAGCCATGATTACTCCTTAAACGTTGTTGGACCAACCATATTGGTTGCCGCGTGGATGAATTGTAAAAGTGCATTTCGCTTCTGCGTTAGGCGATGCATCAATCTGAAACTCGCTTACACGACCATTAAAGGCGTAATAAACAATGTTTGTTCCATCGGTAGCAGAAATAACAAATGTGCGATCAATCACGCCAGAGTAAGCATCAGCCCTCATAAGCAGCAAATTGGTATCTGAAGGATTCCAAGCTGCAGTGATTGTCATGCTGGTGGGGGCAGATTGCGTAGGAATCTTGTCAGATTGACGCGAACCAGCAACAGCGAAATTGGCAACGGCATCATCTTGGCCGAATGCAGGAATAGCCTCAACCGGCAAAAGATTGCCAGAAACAGCGATTGCCGCAACGTTAGCCAATGTTGCAAGTTGGGTGTTTGTCAATGCCGTAGGGCTAGAACCAGATTGGCAATAGAGTGCAGCACTGAATCCGGGCAAAACTTTATTTGGAAGCGCCATTTTGAATTTCCTTCAAGTTGGTTAAAAAATTGTCTTATGCCTGAATGTATAGTGTGCAATCCAGAAAAACTTGTGCAAGTTTGTCCGTGTTGTCATAGCTGTTGTACAGCCACTGAATATCTGTCTTGGTTACCCAAAAAGCATCAGCGCCAGTGCCGTAATTCCCGCTATAACCGTGCAAAGATTGTAATATTTGATTGGAAATCGTGAAACCATCTTCAATGCCTTGGGTAAAAATACTTACCTGAAAAACAGGCGTATCTATACCTTTTACGCTTTGAGTTGAACCTGTATAAACAGGCTGATGCACATTCCTAAGATTCCATGTAATAAATTTTGGCTGTGTTGCAAAATTTCGGTTAAAAGCAGCATACACAGGAATAGGCGACACAACTGATTCCAGTTTTTGCTGGAATGCCTTGCCATATTGAACGACGCTGTTTTGTGATGCCATTTATACCGCCGTAACAGGGTCTGTTCTATAGCAAAGCAATGTAACTTTCATTCTGTCATTGCTTTCACGAACGTCTGTAATTCGCCAATCATGGTTGCGCCATGTGATTGAATACAGGTTCTGATTATTGACAATCTCTCTGGTGTTTGGCGTAAAGTTCAAAGTGAAATTCACCAAATCCTGATAGACACGGTATTTTTCAGAAATACGCAGACTGTTGGCAACGTCATGCGTCAAAGCGCGTGTCTTGAACCATTCGGTAATAGTCGTATCTTGTTCACCAAATGACGATTTGGTAAAAGCCAAATTATTGACCGTGATTGATTCGTAACGCGCAATTCCCATTTACATCACCAGCGGTTTGTAGGGACGCAAAAGAACATCAAAGCCCATTGGGATGGTCTTTAGATTCATTTCCGTGGTGTTGCTTCTGTTGTTGTACAGATGCGTAAACAACAGCAATGCCGCCTGCTTGATTTGCGGATACGTCTGAAGTGGATTAGCCGCTGTCGTGTATTCCACAAAGATAGGCGCGGTCATTGACGTATTAAGGTCCGTTGGCAAGTTTTGCACAAGCAATTTGTTCCCGGACGGATCATATTGATAGTCTGAACTTGCCAGCAAAACCTTTGTTGCCGGAAAATCATTGTTGTAATAACCCACAACATTGATTGTGACACCCGGCAGACTTGGATATTGATTCTGACTAACTTCAGGCAAATCAAGGGCCACAGGGCTTGCAATCAGGCTTTCTGAGCCATACCAAACACGATAAGTGATTGGGAAAATTGTCAGCCCTAGATAGTCCTCAACCGCGCCACGCACAGCCAGTTCCAATCCCTTCAGATAATCATCCTGCGATTCATCACCCCAATTGTTCATCTGATTGGTGATTTCGTCCAGTGTCAGCCATTGCGTAACGACATCGCGGTTGATTTGCTCAACCTTGACATAGTTAAACGGATTACGGGTAGCACCCGCAAACGGATAACCTGTGTTAATTTCTGAAGGCATTTCGGCTCCTATTAGGCAGCAGAAGCACGGACACCAGCAAACGGGTTTCTGACGGAACTAACCATACGTTTTTCAGCAAACATGGTCACAAAGCCGGGGGCTGTTTGCTCCATCATCTGGATGTTCATTTCCTCAATGTCGGCAATTGTCAGGAATTCATCCCAGTTTGCCAAATAGATCGGGAAATCATCAGACAAGAAAGCGTTAGCAATCACAGGCCAGCCGAAAATGTTGCCAACCGCAGCGCCATCAGCCTCACCCACTTCAAGGAACAGCGGCAAGCCTTGGCTGTCTTTCAGTTGACGCAGCGTCTGAATCATTGTGGGTGTCATGTGCCATGCTGTACCGGGCAAAGACCAGTATTGCGGGGGCAAGGCATTGGCAATGTTTGTTACCTTGTTATAGGTAATTGCCACGCCACCAAGGGAGACTGTGGAAATACTGTGGATGCCATCGGTAATTGCCGTACCGCTAGAACCATACGCACTTGCGCTGGCACTGACATACATATCAAGACCGCGCAGACCATCGGTGCCGCCTGTTGTTGTCGTGGTTGAACCAGCTTGGTCATCATTAATCGCCATAGAAGCGGCTTCTTGGGTCATAAATTCCAAGAAAAGGTCTTTAACCAATGCTTCTTGCAGGCCATTTACATCGGACAAAACAGCCGTTCGGATAGGCAATTGCGCCGTAAGAACGCGCACAGGCAACTGCCAAATGCTTGTGTCGGTGCTAGGCGTACCGCTGTTAGGCGTAAACGTGTAGCCCCAAGGGTTTGTTTGGTTTGTAGCGTTACCAGTCTTGGCAACAAACTGTACATCTGAACCAGATGCCATGATTTGCCTTGCGCCCAATCGGAATGGATTGCCTCGACGCAGCGCAGAAAATGCTTCATCAAAGAAAACGCGACCACCGATGCCAGAACCGGAACCAGTCAGAGCCGACGCTTCTGCCAAATTGATATTCACCTTGCCGCCTTCGGCAATGGCTTTTTTGATTCCGTCTAGGATTTTTTCGGTGATATTCATGGTTATTCCTTAGTGCTTGAAAAAGGCAGGGGCCGTAGCCCCCGCCAAATGGCAACGCATTAGGTCGCAGTGCCGGTGGAGCGATAACGCACCAACGAAAAGGGGTCACGAACTGAATTACAAAGTCTCTTTTCCCCATAAAATGTAATAAATCCGGGGGCTGTTTGGTCGTATCTCCGCAGAACCATGTTCAGGCGATCAACGATGGTGTGAGCCTTTTGCCAGTCGCCGAAATACATCGGATACAGGCTAGTGGTGCCAGCGGAACCAGTGGTAGCTTGGCTCGGGTTATCAAGATATTTGTTAACCGTAACATCAAAACCAAGCAGGCGACCAACGATACCGTCGGTTTCACCGGGGTGCATACGCTCAAAGATCGGAGTACCGTTGCTGTCCTTGAGGCCACGAATCTGCGACAGCAGAACGGGGTTAATCATGAACTTAGCGGTAGTGGTCCAGTACTGCTGCGGCAGAGCATAAACCATGTTCACAACGTCTTGGTAAGTGATGTTAGCTGCGCCAACAGTGTTACCGTTCGTGGTGATCTGGTCATAGGTTGCCAGAGAGTGCAGACCGCTGCTAGAACCGGTTCCAGAAGAACCATAAGCAGCCGTGCTGGTGGTGCCGCCAGTGTAGGTAGCGTTAGCGCCGCCGTATTGGTCCAGACCGCGCAGACCGTCTGTGCCGCCGTAGCCGCCAGAAGTCTGGTCGTTGTTCTGAATCATAGACTGTGCTTCAAGCTGTGCAAATTCCAGCAGCATGTCGCTAACCACGTTGGATTCCAGACCATCAATATCGTCCAGTGCGGCGGTACGGATGGGGAACTGGCAGTTCATGTCTTTCAGGACAAGTTGCCAAATGGTTGTGTTTTCAGTCGTTGCCGCGCCGTTGTTCTGGATGGCATAACCAAAAGCTGCACCAGCATCGCCCGTTTTGGCCCGGAACTGATAGCTAGAACCATCGGTGGCAACAATGCGGCTGATGTCGCGCAGGGGGTTAGCCAAACGCAGAGCCACAAACACCGGGTCATAAGCGGTACGACCGCCTTTGCCATCACCGCCACCTGTCAGAGCCGATGCTTCTTTCAGGTATGCATCATATTGAGCATCGCTTTCAAACAGCTTGATTTCTTTTTCAAGCATACGGCCTTGCTTGGCAAAATCAGCCAGTTGCTCTTTAACCATGCGGTTAACGTCTTGATGCACAGATTTGGCTTTTTCGCGGTGAACCACGGGGGCTTGCACAGCGGCCACTTTGGCTTCCAGAGCAGCAACCATTTCCGACATTTCAGCCTTCACGGCTTCAACGGCAGCGGGGATTTGTGCCTCAACGGCTTGGATTTTCTCAGCTTGGGTAGCTTCGATGGCATCCAGTTTTTCAATGATTTCTTTAGACATGATTAGCCTTTCAAGCGTTTGTCTAGGAGTTTAAGAAGTTCGCGCTGTTCAAGAGCAGCGAGAATTTCCGCTTCGGTTGCCTCCGCATCAGAATCACTCTGAATTGGCGCAGTTTCAATCTGTTCTTTTGCAGCGTCACGCTGTTCAATTACAGACTTGAACACGGATGCGGCGGCAACCGCTTCCGATTTGGACAACCCTGCATCCCGCAGAGCCGCTTCCAATACTTTCAAATCAGCAGAACCATCTGGACGGAAATATTCCAGCTTGCTGACTTCGGCTTTTGTGTTGTTGGGGTGAATTACCACGCTAACTTCCGACAAGCCGCCTTTGGTGATTTGAAAATAACCTTCATCCCAATAATCGCCAGAACCTGCGGGGAAAGTATCGCCATCTTCTTTAACCCACTGATATTCCTCAGCATAAGCGCCAACAGAAACACCGCCAAACATCATTGGCGATTCTTTCATTACGGCATACAAATCTTTGCCTTGTTGGGTGTTCATGTAAATGCGGCCTGAAGCGTTCATACCGCTTTCAGTCATTTCAAAGTCAGTCCATTCGCCAACGGGAATGTTGCTGCTTTCGTGATTCACGAACATAGGAAGTGGTCTGCCTTTGGCGGCAAATTCTTTTGCCCATTCCATAAAACCTTCAGGCTTGTAGAAGAAACGTCGACCATCTGCGCCTTCCCGTGCGCCCCAAGTCGTTACTGTGGCTTCAATCAAGCCGCATTCGTTTCCTGCCTTTTCGGCTACCAGTTTGGCTTCGCAAACCAGCGTCAAGTGTTTGGTCATGGATAACCCCTACAGTTTTGGTCAGGTCAATATCTTGTATTTTAGGGGGCCTGCCGCGCTTTTTTGGCGGTTCAGCATTTGGCTTATAAGTTGCCAAGGATGCTATCACTAATTTAAAAATAAGTGACACTTTATTTGCCGATGTTCATTTTCCGGGTTTGGTTGCCACCACCGCCACCCGTGTCTTGTGGGCTAGAGCCTGAAATTGGCTCTGATTTTTGGTTTTTTGACACCAGTTCATCGCCTTCGGCGTGTTCTGGCATTCCAAGATATTGCCGCGCTTCGTTGGGGGTCATAATTCCCGCCGAAACGCCAGCCGATGCAAAATTCATCTGGTCAAGTGGCGCACCTTTTAAGAAATTGCGCGTATCAAACTCAACCGACAAATTCGGATATCCGGGGAAAAGGTGTTGCTTGAGTTTTTGCTGAACATTCACCAAAAGCGGATACATAGTGGATTTATAGAATTCATCCAGCATAGTTTGTGTGTTGTTATATTTTTGATCGGCGATTCCAACCATTGCCGGGGGAACGCCAAACACGCCACACAGACGTTTCATGGTTTGTAGCTTCAAGGCGGCTGCGTCTGCGTCCTGAAGGTTCAACATCTGAATTGGCTCATACGTCATGCCATTATCAAGCAACATTCCTTGACCGGCTTTGGACGCATCGCTGTCCTTGCTACCAGTCATTTGGTTCCATGCCTCTTTCAGACGGGCAGCAATTTCCTTGTATTTGCCATCAGGGATAATTGCCTCGGTACGGAACAAACCAGACGGTTTTGCGCCGTTTTGCATGATGTAGTTTGCGTATAGGTCAATGTCTTGGTCAAGGCCAACCAGTTCAGCGGCCAAAATACCTTTATTGAAACCAGCGGAACCTTGCCACGCTTGGTCTGTAACGTGCATGATTTGGTAATACGGCAATTGATTGCCGTTTTGGAACCCGTAATAGTCAGGCGCACCCATCGGGGTAGACAGACGGTATGTCGGGTAACGGGTAGGCGTAACCGTGGGGGCAATCAAAGTGCTGTCCAGCACATACATTTCTAGCGGGGTTTGTGTGCTATTTTCTTGGTCTTTGCGCCACCAAAGCGTAAACGCCTCTCCAGACAACTCGTGCCACATCAGCCACTGATACCAGAACTCGTATTGGCTTTGAAAATTGTTAGGGTTTCCAAGCAAACTTAGTACAGATTTTGCTTTGGCTTTGTCGCGGGGGCCTACTTTGTCGGAACGCACCGCATCAACAAAGGTTCCGTTATCGTCTTGGTAAACAACCCTAATAGGCAATTGAGCCAAAGAACGGGCTTTTACGCCAACGCAAGCCATAACGGTGCTGTTGCGCGACAGAACCGACATATCCACCGGACGACCAGCATTGGTGGTGCTGGCGGTGGTAACGTAAAGGATTTGTTGGGCAACTTGTGGGCCTTTTTGACCAGCCGCCCATAAAACGTTATTTCCAAGGGCTGTTTGTCCAAAAAGCGTATTGCTTTCGGCCTTCTTGGTGTCTTTGCGCTTGAAAATGTCAAGAATTGCCATGTTTTACCTCAGAAGGTACGAAACCCAAAACCGCTTGTAGCGGGGTTGTCCAAGGAACAGTGCATGGCAATAATCATTGCAATGATTCCGTCCACCTTGGCGCTTTTATCGGCTTCATTCTTGCGAATTTTGATGTTTCCATTCACATCCTCATAAACTTCACAGTTTCCTAGCTGCCAGCCAACGAAAGCGTTTCCATTATGCCTTATTTGATAATTCATCAATAGTTTTTCGACATGCTTGCTTGGATTGGACAAAACAGCCATTCCTTGCCCCACTTTTTTGACTGGCAAGCCGTTTTCCACCAATCGAGCCACCAAACTTGCAGCGTTATAGGCATCAAAGCCAATCTCTTTTACATCGTACTTTTGGCACTGTTGGACGATGTAATCGCTGATTTCCCTATCGTCCATAACGTTGCCTTCGGTAATGTGCAGGATTCCTGATTGCCTTGCAACCCTAAATATGTCCCCGTAATGTTTAGGAATGAGGCCATAACCATCTTCTGGCAAAAAGAACTTAAATTCAGCTTCGTAATCATCCTCTGCATATCTTTTAAGCGTACAAACAGCGTTCAAATCTCGCGTTGCCGCCAAGTCAAACCCAATAAACACCGCTTCAGGCTCAC
>Ga0255156_1000232_pt1 | contig 20470 bp, 16 predicted proteins | sample Atl_Atlam_RepA_8_FD_186026 | JGI IMG/M metagenome (GOLD analysis project Ga0255156, IMG submission 186026) | Freshwater microbial communities from Altamaha River, Georgia, United States - Atl_Atlam_RepA_8h | ecosystem: Environmental > Aquatic > Freshwater > River | place: USA: Georgia... | reverse complement strand
GTTTTCAAAGCAGGACGCAAAATCCATCGCAACCATGGTGTGCGTGGGCTGTATACAGGGCTCGGAATGAGCTTATCAGAAGACATCATCGAATGGGATTTGCGCATACGCTTGCATGCAGCGTGTTCTCAAGCGATGGAACCCTTTTTGCCATCTGGTCCACAGCGCGGCCTTGTCGCGGGCGCAATCAGCGGTGCAACCGCCGCGGCGTTGACGACTCCATTCGACACAATGCGCGCCATCATGGCAGCACAATCTGCGACGACACGCGATCATCGGAGCGCTTTACAAACATTGCATGGTGTCGTGCATTCCTATGGGCCACAAGCCCTCTTCCGCGGCTATGAATTGCGAGCGGTAGCGACGGGAATAAAAATGGCGCTGTTCTATATGTTCATGGAAATGATGTGATACCGGTCGGATTCCTGTTTGTGTGTATCTTAGCCGCCAGCGAATGCGTTTCTTGTCGGAGGAGCAATTAATGTGGTAATCTTACCATCTTTCCAAACGCTCCTAGCATTTCCTGTAGCAGACGAGGATGTCTTCACATAATACACTCTTGACTCGTTGTGGTTAAAATCGCCGCTTACCAACACCATTTTGTTGTCAGATTCTGCAAACGAATATGTTCTAAATATCCTTTCTTCAAGTCTTGTGAGATGCGTGGGAAGAATGAGTGGTGTCCATAGTGTGCCATTCGGAGAGAAGAAGATTCGTTGCCCTTCTGAAGGAGATGATGCGTAAAACATCTGGCGTCTCTCCGACCAATGAACACGTGGTTTGATCATGTCCCCTGACCACTCGAATTCTCTGTCCGATATGGAAGATTTCGTCCATGTCTTGGCGTCGGCCGAAACAAAGCAGACCAGTTTGGTGTAAAGTAACGTTTTGTCATAGCCATAGCTGAAGCTCGAGTTCGACGAACGCACGGGTATCGTTTCCTCTCGGATGACTTCAAATCCGATCGCAACATAGATGTTCTTTTGCGCTGACCAACATACCGACGTAAGTTGGTACTGACCTTCAATTTCCTTTACACATTTCCATGCAGTTCCATTCTTTGAGCTCAAAACAAACGACCGATGGACACCTTTGCTCCCATTCATCCATACGTCTTCATAATTGCACCCGACGCCAATGAGCTTCTTTTGTTTTGGCGACCAACACAATGCTTCTACGCAAAATTGACTCGTTCTGGGTGATTCGCATGGCAATGAGTGTTTTTTCCAATGCTCGCCATCGCGAGACGTCATGATAACATCGCCAGCTGCTATGAACTTTCGTAACGGCGCGCACCAGATCACGGTTTGTAGGTTGTCGTTGTCTTCCGACTCGCGCGGTATGAAATGTTTCCATTTGGATCCGTTTCCTAGATCTTTCACGACGAACCCTGAACGTCCAACTTCATCAAGACCGACAACTAATAATTTTTGTAGCTTGGGAGACCAACATATGCTCGTCCAAGCAAATGTGGAATCAGATGACGAAATTTCGTTAGGAATGAGGTCTATCTTCCACGTCTCTCCGTCAGATGACACACCAAAATTGCGGCCTCCAGTCGCAAAGAATTTTTGAACCTCGGGTACCCAACATACACTCATCACCCCTCCGAGTGGCTGGACGATATGACCTTCCGTTGTCAGCACCATGTCTTCATCAAAATACTTCGCGTCTCGAACAGCTTTTTCAATTCTCTCGAGACCTCCTGTACCAAACCACCAGTCCAAAACACGCTTCGGTAGTTTCTTGCGGGTTGAGGGATCGGCAGGTGGTGCCGGCGGACGTCCGTATTCAACGGGATCCGGGTCGGTATTCGCGTTTCCATCCAGATCTGTTTCGTACATCGCTTGTTCAATGTAGAAGTTTGTCATGATTTTATCCAAGGTGTCCATAGACAACAACGTAATAGGACCTCGATAATCTCGACGCCCAGATGGCGAAACATCGGCTCGGTCGTCTCGGTTGAAAGTTACGTACTTGTCTTTTTCATTGAGCATGACGTCATCGAGTACGTCATCGTCCGTGGCATCTACGTTTTTGCGAGATCCGTTTCTGTTTCTGATGGAAATAGAGGTAACATCCCGCGTTCCGCGTATTTGTCGCTGTTCCGTGCCATCTTCGTCATCCAAAGGTAGGCCCATCCAAACACCACCATGCATACGATTGGATGTCCTCTTTGCCATTGGTCACGAGGGTTTACACATTGCGCTGAAAATTTTTTCATACTCACACGAAAAATATTTTACGCGCTAAATGTAGATTCATCGGTCATTAAATGCCTCCAAAAGCCATGGACAAAGCAGCATGCGATGCCTTCAAAGCAGATCCACGACGTAACCCACTCACCGGTCGTGAAATTGACACTGCGGGCGCGACATTCAAAACTCTCGTGAAGCAGTGCAAATCCTTTGGTGTGAATGTGTCGCCCAAGGCCAAGGCAGCGCAACCAGCACCCCCAGCTCGTCCTGCTTCCGCGCCACGTGCTGCATCGGCCGCCCCCGCGCCCACGGCTTCGGGCAAGCGGGTTACAGACCTTCTGCGTGATAAACAAATTGTTTTCACAGGTTTCCGCTCAAAAGAGCTCGAGGAAAAGCTTGCTACCGTGAATTGCAAAGTCGGCAGCAGCATCACGAAGGCGACTGCGCTCGTGGTCGCAAAGGACGTGAATGAAACATCTGGCAAGCTCGATAAGGCGCGTGTAGCTGGAATCCGAATCATGTCGCGCGAGGAGTTTGAAAACAACTACATGTATGGCAAGTCGCCGCGTTCTTCATCAGCATCTTCGTCTGATGTTTCCAGCGCATCTTCCGTGTCATCTTCAGCCTTTCCAGAGCAAAGTGTCGTACTTTTGAGAAACTTTGTGGATACGGTCGAGAAAGCCATCACCAAACTGCAGCCCGCATTCGATAAATATCAGCAAGACCAAAAGCAAATGTACGAGAGCTTTGAAAACCTTTTCTCTGAATTTGCGTCGTCGATTGATCTCGGCTTGAATGATGATCAGGTGGCGGCTTTGGAAGAGTTCCTCGAACCACTTGACATCGAACGACTTTCTGGAATGGCGGAAGAAATCCAAGAGCGTACCGAAATGTTGCAGAGCTCTTTCAAGGGATTCAAGTATGTCATAAAAGAGATCAAAAAGGGGCTCGGAAGCGATAGCGTGAATGCGCCTCTTGAACCGACTGACCCCAAACGAAAACCAAAAATATGGTTCTTCGATAGCATGAGTGGAGAGAGTGACGATGCGTATGGAAAGAGATTCATAACACGAAACGCCAACAAATTGATTCCTGGCGACGTGGTCGCTCCGGAAGGAGGGCACCGTGGCGATGGAATTTTCATCATGGGCAAGAATGGAAAACCAGTGCGACCCTTTTTGCACGGAAATGGCGAAGTATCTCTTCCGCCGTGGGTAAGCAAAATGCTCTTGGCGAAAGGCATGACTATGTCAGAAATCACGAAGATCTACGACGAGGGTATCTTCCGATTCATCATCTATCCCAAATCGGAACACCAACCAGAGGAGCTCAAGAAAGGTCTCATTCGCGTTTTTGATTCACGGGACGCCGGTGGAACTTACACCGTGAGTATTGAGGATGAGGAAGACTTTGCAGACTTGAAGATGGAATGATGGAATTTCTGACCCAAAAAATGATCGCGCCTATGATATGTAACACATGATGTCTGCGATTCAAAATTACCAAACTAAAAAATGCTCGCCGCCGCAGTTCCGCCATCCAATCGGATAGAATGGCTCCTGAAAAAGAACGTCATGAATGCAGTGGTTCAGGAAGGTGGCATGGTTTTTGGCGGGGCTGTGCGCGATTTCATCTTGCACGATTCTCATGCGATTGCGTTTTACAAGAAGAACGAACGCCGTGACCCGAAGGATGTCATGGCATTGTACAGAGATCGCAATTATCTGCCAGAGCTAGACGGTCGCTTTGTTGTACCAAATGACATCGACGCTACCATCCACGAGACTCGCTTAGTTTCCTTTCTTGAACGCCTACGATTCATGAACTTTGAAGTGCAGCTTCTTTTTCAGCGGGATCCCAAAGAGTATTTTCCGGATCTGAATCTTCAACCCAACACCGTTCGGCATGAGCGCTACGTCATCCATAGTTTTCGAGCCGCATCTTTCAAGTCCATCCTGCAGCGGGTACTGCCCCACCCACTGCTCAGTGAGGTCGAGGGCGAAATCGAGCAGCTTGTCGTCAGAATTGCCAATCTGTCTCGGCATCGCATCAAAATGGATCTCATGGTAAGCACGGTGCCTCTTCACGAACGCCAGCCCGAGCCTCCTTTCGGAAACATCGACTTCCAATGCAATGCTCTGATTTATGATCGGCGCGGCATTTCGCTGTCGAATGAACTGTGGCCGACCTCGATGTTTGATCCTGTCTCAAAAGCGAGCCAGATGAAAGAAATTATGGATGACATTTTCTATCGGCGGGCGTCCGTTTGCTTTCTGAGCGCACCCAAAGAGCACCGAATTCGCAAGATGGTTCACAAAGGCTGGAGCATTTGCAGTCCACTTGTGAAGGAAATACGGGACGAATCTTACGACGGACACTGCATCATTTGCCAAGGCAGCGTCCAGAACAAAAAACACTATAAGTTGGTGTGTTGTGATGCTCGCTATCACATTGAATGCCTCAACGACGCATTCGACATGGGTCCAAGCGCCATGGGCAAGACGTGCCGGTGCCTCATGTGCAAGAGTCTCATTGTCCGGCCTTCCCACCTCAAAGCGTACATCCAGTCGCAAATGACACTTGAACTAGACGCACGTGCATAATTACGGCGTTGTCGGTCGCTTTAGAACCGCACTAGAGGCAAGAGGCCATTCCACCAAGTTTCTTTGCGGAAAACTTACAAAACATAATTCAGCATGGCGTTATACGGCCCTTGCATAGAATGTTCGCTCGTATAGCTTGAAGAGGGTTCCTTCACCTGGACGTGATGCCCGATGAAACCATACTTTCCATACTTTCTCTGCCAGATCCCTTCGGCGCGCCGCATCGCGTTGTGGTTTCATTAGGTAAATTCCACGCAAAAATGAAAGCACATCGCGGACGTATTTTGACTGCACGTTTTCGGGAAAAGGGAGATCCTCTCGTCCAAGAGCCCAAAGTAGATCGAGAAAACAAGCGTACACGCGCACAGCACGATCGATTGAATGCTCGTCATAAGACTCGAACATACGACATCTGATGAAACCAGTAACATAATTGATTTCTAAAACGTCCCAGAAGTCCATGAAACTATCTCTGAGGGGGTGCTTATACTCACACTGGCGGCATGCCCGATACGCATAAACTCTCTCCACTGCGCTCAGAGGGAACGAACGTGTGTCAGGCACTATGATCATGCCTCCGTTAGCAAATGTAGTGATGCGTAGTGGTATATCGCTTTCATGGAGTACCATGAGAATATTGTGAAATAACTCGCGACCGGGTATGTCGTTTGCGTCCATGGTGTTTACTCTTTATGTTGCTCGATTCAAGGTTGAGGCTTTCTTCATTTTTTTACAATTGTCCGTTTCTGAATCCACAAAACCGCACAGGTGGTTTCGTTTTGGTTACGCAATGAGCGCCTGGAATTCGCGCTCGTACAGTTTGAAGAGGGCACCCGTGCCAGGCTGGGATGCTCTGTTGAACCATACGCTCCAAACGGCGGCCTCGAGCTCCTTCGTGCGTTCCGCGTCGCGAGGTGGCTTTTTGTTGTAGACCTTGCGCGCAAAGTAGAGGATCTTGCGCACGTACACAGAGTTCGGCTGCGTGAGGCCTTCGGGGAATGGGAGCCACACCTGACCAATGGCATGGACGAGTGTGAGGAAGCACGTGTAAATGCGAGCCGCGCGATCCACCGTGTGGTGGTCGTAAAAACGGTTCATGACGCAGCGGTCAATCACACCGTTGGCCATGTCGGCCAACAGATAGTCGCCTTGGATCATTTCGGAGAGGAAGTCGTCGCTGACGGCCGCCGCCACAGAATCGCTCAACAGGAAGGCATCCAGGCGAGGCACGATGTAGCAATGATCAGGATCCACATCGTTCTGCCGATACCACGGGCTGCGGATGCAGAGCGGCAGATGGAGTTCATCGATCGTTTTCGAGATGAGATCCCGGAACTCACGACGGCGGAGGTGCGTACGCGTCGCGAGCGGATTAGGCTGCTCCATAGTTGGCAAGAGGGCTAGGGTTGGTGGGTTCTGCGGCTCTGTTGCTCTATGCTTGAAATCAAATTTTTAGTGGTTCATGCGTCAGAATACACAATATGTAGCCACAAATTAGATTTGTGAAATTAAGTATAGAGTGTCTGCGTTGCCATGCACTACGAGTATGATGTTGTCATTGGTGGTGCGGGAATCACTGGGCTTTATGCGGGTCTGTACTTTTTGGGCAAGGGTTTTCGCACATGCATCATTGAGAAATCTGACGAAATTGGCGGGCGTATTCAAACGATCCGCCGTAGTCCGACGATTTCGTATGAGGCCGGCGCAGGTCGCTTCAATTTGAATCACGTGCGCTTGCTAAAGCTGCTGCGAGCCTACGGCCTGGGCGACGCGATCTTCCCCATCTCGACAGAAAAACAATATCGATCAGTGGCGACTCCAGCAACATTTACAAGCCCGGCAAGTGCTATTGCACGCACTCTTGACCGCGTGATCGCATTCAGTAAAACGCAAGCAGCGCGCGACCTCAAACAAATGACCTTTGAAGCGCTGTGCAAACGCGTCCTGGGCGATGAGGCGGCCCTTGAATTCAAAAACGCATTTGGCTACAATGCCGAATTTGAGATCATGAACGCCTATGATGCGCTACGGATGTTCGAACGCGACTTCAATACGGACGCGCAATACTTCTATTGCAAAGGTGGTCTGTCGCAATTGACGCGCGCCATGCACAGCGATTTCATCGCTAAGGGTGGTTCGGTATTCATGCGCGAAGCCATTGCGGACATTTCAACGGATCCGATCACGGTACGCACAACACGGCACAATCTTCGTGTAAGGACGGTGATCCTTACCTTTCCGCAATCTTCCCTCTTGTCCATCCCATCCTTTACAGACGCTGAGAAGGTTCTTCTCGAATCCGTCGCACCTGTGCCTCTTACCCGGATTTATGCAGCCTTTAGCAGCAAGGGCAACCGCACCGACACCGCATGGTTCGAAGGCATCCCAAAAACCTCCACCGATTCACCTCTGCGCCAGGTCATTCCGATCAATCCTGCGACTGGTCTCATCATGGCTTCGTATTCAGATACACACTATGCAACAGAATGGGCGGCACTTTCGAAATCATCAACACGCCGTTTCAAAACCAAACTCGTGCAACAATTAGAGCGCCTTTTCCCTGAACGCGCTTCCCTACCACCCCTGCCAGCAAGCAAAGTGTTTGTTCATCATTGGCCAGAAGGCGTCCATGTGTGGAAGGTTGGTGCAGATTCAGCACGGCTTTACCGTCGCATCATGCAAATTAAAGGTCCCACCGTTCCACTCTTCATCATTGGCGAAACGTTTAGCAAAAACCAGGGTTGGATTGAAGGTGGCCTAAACATGTTTCATGATGCCCTACCAAAGCTACGCCCATTTTTGACTTGAATAAAAACTTTCTTAATGTAGGAATAAGCGAAAAGGCAGACATGGTCAAAGATACCATCTATCGGGAGAAAGCTATACCCGAGATTCAAGAACGCTTTCGGGAACTTCTGAAAGAGCCGCATGTAGAGAGAACGGCCGTCATAAACTACCTCTCGCGTCGCAGTGTGAAAGGACTGTTTCCGATGACGTTTGCGACGGACACAGGGGCATGGGTTGTGTATGGAAGTGGTTTTGAGTACTTGCGAAAGAAGGTCGGCGACTATTCTGCGATGAAAAAACCGGTCGCATACATCATCCCGATGTTGATGGATGGAAAGTATCTGGATCCACCAACGGTTGATACCATACAAGTTGATGATATTATGCACTCAGGCTACGCCTATCCGAATGTCGAAAGTTACCGTCATCAATTGTGGGCGTTCCGAAAGGCGATTGAGGAAATAAATGAAAAATATAAGCAACATCGTAAGATAAAATCACCCGTCGATGACAGGTTACAGGGCTACGGGGTCGTTGGCGTGAATATTCCGTACGACGAGCCGGAATGGGTGACGGCCATTCAAAAGGGAAAGCCCGCCCATAATCCTGCACGCGACGATAAGGGCGTATGGTATTTTGCTGAGCAAGCGATCCCAATTGAAAAAGTTAGGAAAGGCATCCGTAAGCTGATCAAGCATGACCCAGATACATGGAAGGCCTTAGCAGGAGCCATCTTTATTCGAGATGTCACCCTAGGTATTCCTAAACACAAAGTTCCGGATCTCCGAGATGTTCAGCAATCGTTTGTGCGCAGCATGAAGAAGTTTTTGAAGAACGCAAAACAAACGGTATGTGAAGCGGGATGGGATGGTCACGCGCGTTTGTTGGTCAAGTCTACGCCTATAAACCCAAGCACGGTGTGGGTCGTAGATCCATGGATGTCGCCTGAGAGAATCATCGCTTCGCCGACGTATCCTCGCCTGCGTGATGTATTTAAAGAACATTTGAATGTTACTCTCGAACCTGCCATCAAGCCGGCCGATCAAGGAGACGAAGGGTCATGTGTGATTGCTGCCTTTGCACGCGCTCTATGGATTGCACGAGAAGGAATTGCCGTGGCTACTCAGCATCCAATCCCAGACGATTACGCCGTCGTCGCGTTGCGTCTATTGAAGCCGCGCAAAGCTGTGATGCCGGTGATTGTCGTTCAAAAGCAAGAAAATAAGGTGCGATCGATACCGAGCCATAACCCAATCGTCATGCGAAAACGTGTGGGAAAGCCGGCAAGTGAGCCGCGCCGGCGATACGTGGAGGATATGGTGGCTGATTTACCATGCATGTCGTACTCCAACCGCGAACTGCTGTCCCATCAAAAACGCATCATCCAGTTCATGATGTCGACGCAACAGAAGGGAATCATTCTATTCCACAGTCTTGGTTCCGGGAAAACCATTACGGGCATCGCCTTGAGCCGATGTTTGATGTACGGCAAACCCGGCCTGAAATTCGTCGTGGCCACTCCTGCAAGCGTTCAAAAGCAATTTGAGAAAGAAATCAAAGGAATGGGCGCGGCGGACTTGGATGGGCGTTATACTGTCGTCACGCATCATGGTCTTGCGCGACACGAAGACGATCTGGTCGATTCCCGCACTATTTTAATTATTGACGAAGCTCATAACTTCAAGAATCCCAATGGCGTGCTTACCCAAGGAGCATTGCATGCTGCCTCCAAAGCGTACAAGATTATCCTCTTGACGGCAACGCCTGTCATTAACAAGACGACGGACATGGCGGTGATGTTGGCCATGGTCAATGGAATCGAGCAGCCAACCGAATTCATGAAACAACTCAGTGAGCCCACGGTGGATCCTTCACTTATCAAGTGCAAATTCTCGTATTACCATACGCCGTTCGACGTCCGCAACTTCCCTATTGTTACAGAGCGCTACCAAACATTCCGAATGACGCCTGAATACTACAAAGATTACCTCGTCATTCAAAGAAATGAGATTGAGGATACGAGTGGAGACTTCCGAGACTTCACGGGTACTCATTTGGAGACATTCATGAATGGCATTCGACGCGCCGCGAATCTCATCGGCGATAAGCCGAGCCCAAAGATGGATTGGACGGTAGAAAAGACACTGGACGAGGTCTCCAAAGGTCGAAAGGTTGTCATCTTCAGTGGCTTCCGAACGAATGGCACGCGAGCCATTCAAGCACGCCTATCAGAAAAGGGCGTGTCGTCTGTGCTGATCGATGGGTCGATCACACCCAAGAAACGCGCCGAAGCGGTGGAAAAATACAACTCGGGTGCAGTCCAAGTCCTCGAGATTACGATGGCAGGTGCAGAAGGTCTAGACTTGAAGGGAACTCGGACGCTGATTGTGGTCGATCCTTGGTGGAATCTAGGAAAAATGAACCAAATCGTGGGGCGTGTGGCGCGATATCGCTCGCACACCGCTCTACCGAAAGAAGATCGTAATGTAGATGTTTACTACTTGGTGCTGAAGAAGCCGAAAGAACGTGCGGTGGGCGACACCATGTTGTCGTGTGACGAGCTGCTTTACCGGATGGCAGAGTACAAGAATGAAAGTGTTGTAAATCTGTACGACACGATCAAAGATCATGCAGCGGAAACGTGCATTAAAGAAAAACGAAATGAGGCGTGAGGCGTGGAGTGCGAGTTACAGGAAGATTCTGTGAAACAGCTCCATGAACCGGTTCGCCTTCGTCACCGTCCAGACGGGATGTGTTTTTTACAGCGTGTGACTTTGAATCCATCTCGTCTCCAATTATGTTTGTCTTGTGAGGAGAGCCATGGCCGAGAGTACATGCATAAAAGCGGGAGGATTTACAAAGTGTTTGTCATCTCCACCCCGGAGGCGTTTCATTGCATTTTTAGTTTCTCGTTGATCTTCGCTTAGCCGCTTGAGCAACCACCTCACATGTTGCTTTTCCTCGGACGTCGCTGCCGAGACCGCTTTCAAATTGTCCCGAACTGTGCCGAGAATTCTCAGAAAGACCTGCGCTTCTTCCATTACACAACACGAACAAATTTACTAAGCCACATATAGAGGATGCCGCAAAGATCGAGCACCGCCGCATGTGTGCGTAACGTGGCGAACTGGTCGGTTTTCAAGCCAGCTCACAAGTTTGATAAAACATCGTGGAGTCCTGAGGTCTTCCAATCGGATATGCAGGTCGCTTCTCCAAAATTGCATGCGCTCATCGAGCAGATCCGCAAGCTGGACGAACAAGATCAAAAACAACACGGTAAGCGCTTCAAGCACATGATCTATTCGGATGTCAAGACGGCGAACGCAGGTCCTAAAATCATCGCGGCCGGTCTCCTGTCGGCGGGGTTTAAAATGCTCTATGATTCATCGCTCAAACTTGATGAGCAGGCATATGGGCCAGATGCGTTCGCACTTTTATCATCCACCAAAATTTACGGCAAGGACATGGGAGTTCAATTCCGGAAGAAGCTGCTCCAGATCTTTAACGAGCGACCTGCCAACGTATATGGCGACCGACTGCGCATCATTCTGCTGGACTCGGGATTTAAAGAAGGCATTGATCTCTTTGACGTTAAGTATGTGCACATCTTTGAGCCCGCGTTGACGCCATCGGATGAGAAACAGGTCATCGGGCGCGGAACGCGCTTCTGCGGACAAAAGGGGCTCGAGTTCCACAATGACATGGGCTGGCCTCTACACGTCTATCGCTATGAGGTTGTCATACCGGAGGTTCAACGCCCCAAATACACGGCGCGCACACTCTTTGAGGTATTCTTGCACACAAGTGGCATGGATCTAAGAAATATTGTGCTGAGCAACGCGCTCGAACGCCTTTGCATAGATGGCGCCGTTGATCACGACCTGAACCTGGCGATCCATGACGCTGACTTGCTCGGCGCCCAATTATCGGACAGCCCTGGAACGCCTGCCATGCCCGCGGCTCCCGTCGCCCCTGACGCCGCGCAGCAGCAAGCCGGGGGAGGCAAGGCTCGCCGGCGTCGCCATGTGCCAAAACCTCCGACCAAAATTATGACGCACGCCAAGCTTCGCGAATACATCAAAGAGCGGTACGAACATCATTCCTGGCCACAAGCCAAACTCGAGAACAAATGCATGGACGCAAAGGTCGACAAGCGTTTCGTGAACCTCAACCCAACACAGAACTTTGTTCGCCTCTATTTTAGACCATCATCCGCGTACAAAGGTCTGCTCTTGTGGCATACAACCGGATCTGGTAAGACGTGTACCGCGATTGCGACGGCGACGTCGTCCTTCGAGCGAGAAGGTTATAGCATTCTATGGGTCACGCGCCATACGCTGAAGGCCGACATATGGAAGAACATGTTCAAGCAAATTTGCTCTCAAGTCCTCAAAGCGCAAATCAAGAAAGGCGAGGAGCAACTTCCAGGCGATAACATTGTTGCGCCATTGCGCATCTTGTCCGACCGGTGGTTGGCACCCATCAGCTATAAGCAATTCTCGAATTTGTTGCTCCGCAAGAACAAGATCTACGACGAAATGGTGCGCCGCAATGGCGAGGAGGATCCCTTGCGGCGCACGCTGATCATCATCGACGAAGCGCACAAGCTGTACGCCTCTGACTTGAAGGAGGTCGAGCGTCCGAATGTCCAAATCCTGCGCGAGCTGATCCACAAATCCTACGTGACATCCCAAAAAGATTCGTGCAAAGTTCTGCTCATGACCGCGACGCCATTTACAGACCATCCCATGAACCTCATCAAGCTCCTGAATCTGATGCGTACACCAGATACTATCCTGCCGGAAACACTCGAAGACTTTGCGTCGCAGTTCCTGGATGCGGAAGGTCGATTCACGCCGCTTGGAGAGCAACAGTTTCTGGATAAGATCGCTGGCTACATTAGCTATCTCAATCGCGAAAAAGATGCGCGCTCTTTCGCATATCCAGTTTTCCATTCGGTGAAGGTACCGATGTCTCTCAACACCGTCAAGAGCTTGAATACATCAACGCGTGAAATCGATGAGAGGATTGCAGCGCTTAAGCGCGACGCCGCTGTCACGAAAGAGCAAGAAAAGGTGCTCAAGGCAAAACTGACCGCGGAGCGCAAAGGCAAGCTTGCCTTCTGCAAGCAACTCCCGAATCCACCGGATCGCCCGCGTTGCAAGGGCGATGTGGAACATGAGATGGCCTACAAGAAAAACCTCTACACGAACGAGCTTCAAACACGCATGGCCGGCATCATGCAGAACTTGGACGCTCAGAAAGCGGCTCGCAAGCAAGCAAAACAAGATCAGCAGCAAGCTTCAAAGGAAAATTTGAGTCAGGAAACAGCACTGGACAATTGTTTAAAGCGTTAATGGCACATCCAACACAGTGGGAACCATGGATAAGAAAGATTTCTTATTCAAGTTCGTCGAGCCTAGAATCCGGGCAAAAATAAAAATGGACGAGGAAGCTTTGTTCAGTGTGACGGATCAATACACGGCGGATAAGATTTCCAATGAGATCCGAAAACGGATCGTTGCGCAGTCTGAGCAAGACGCTTGCTCGCCCAGCACCCCCACCCCCAACACCCCCAATCCGCTGCCCAATCCACCACCAAAACCACTGACGTCTATCATCGACGCCACTGCATGCGTGGGAGGGAATACCATGAGTTTTGCGAAGCAGTTTCAGACCGTACACGCTGTTGAACTCGATAGTACACGGCATTATTATTTGAAATACAACATGACGCTGCTTGGATTACACAATGTGGTTACGCATCACGCGGATATCTTGCAGCTCCTTGCGGAGCTCCCAAAGGCGGATGTCCTCTTTCTGGATCCACCGTGGGGAGGTCCAAATTACAAGTCGCAAGAGCGCGTGGAACTATTCTTGTCAGGGGTGCCTTTATACGAGGTCTGCGAGCGCATTGCGCGCTCTGGAAAAGCACGGTACGTTGTATTGAAGGTTCCTGTGAACTTTGAGCTGAAGACCTTTCACGAGCACGTGTCCCCATTTATGACACGCATCCCGTCGTCCACAAAGTTCCGGAAGCTGCTTCTGCTAATGTACAAAATTTCTGTCCCATAATTGTAGCGTATTGGCAATTTGATGGACATGGATTCAAAGCGTGCCAATTATGGGGATTTCGAGCCGGTAGAATCGCCGTTTAAGCGACTCTTGCGCGCCATGTTCGCAAAGGCATCTTTCATCGCGCTTGGTTTGGCGTGCATTGGATGGTTGATTGGCATGTACGTTGTCCTGAAGCTGCACATTGCCGCCCGCGTGGGCAAAACCAAGACTGAAGACTGTGGCAACGAGTACTTTGAGCAGGATGCGGTAGGTTATCATGTCGCTCGCGAATTCCTAGAACCCAATAACAATCGCGATCTAATAAAAATTGCGGTTACGTTTTTGATCCTCTCTCTGGGTGTTTGCAGTTTGGGACTCCTGTTCACCGTGATTGGCTCATTTGAGTTGTTTGTGAAAGCGTGGCGCGATAATCCACGTGAATGGAAAATTGTGCTAGGGTTTGGCATCATTTTCTATAGGGTACTTGTTTTAACACTGACGCTCTTATGGGCATACAACAAGCGCGATGAGCTTGTGCCGTTCTCTGACTACTCGGATTTAAATCAGACGCGCAAATCGCCATCTGAGACCAACAAGATCGTGTTTAATCAGTTCATGGTAACAACAACGATTTTGTCCTTGGCCATGTTCATCCTCACGTTTTTTGCCGTGATTGAGAGCGACGCCATGGTGTTTATTGCTTACCTGTTTACGCAATACATTGTGAACATGGTGCTTCCTGTGCTCACCAAATATGGTGTGGAAGTCGATAATATTTTACGCATGGATTACCAGGACGGTGTGAACAAATTAAACGCCATTGTGCAGTACTTTTACAATTCGACCGACGCTCGGACGAAGAAAAAGGTACGCAGTTATTTCTACAAGAACGTAAATCGCGCACGCACTGATCGCTCCGAACTCGTGCCACAAGCGGTGATTGACCGCATGCAAAAGGCAAACGAACTGTACAAATATTTGGAACATGGCGTTCACAAGTGGAAAAAGTAGCGTCTTTATGTAGTACTCCATGGCGGAAGACGGAACATGTCCGGTGTCGATTATGGCGCTTGACAACGCGCCTCAAAGCGATGTTACGCTGAACAGCCGGCCGGCAACAGATAGTCGCACGACAACCATCGCGCCTCCTACCGATCGCGATCTACAGGCAGCGATGGACAGCATGAAAAAGATTCATGACGAGGTTTACAACTCGACGGATATGTTTTTCAGGGCGTTCATGATTGCGTCTGTGCTCATCGTCATTGTTCCTGTGTACGTGTTCGTGCACGAACGATTCAAGATGGATGATCGAAAAGCAACATCCCTCATGGTGAGCACGGTCGCACTGATGATTTTAGGCATTCTTGCCATGCAATATTTCACATGATCGCCGCGAGCTCATTTGCGAAAAGGTAATCATAGAATCCTGAGAGATGGAACAAGGTATGAAGTACAAGCATCACAAATCCAATGATCAAATACCACCTGTATGCGGTGGATAGTTTGATGCCCTTGGATGCTGTGAAATAGAATATGGGGAGTGCAGGAATGGCAAACCATAAGATACATTCAAAGAGGAAGTTCACGGGATATTGTGCTATATATCCAAAATTACGAACAACGAGTGCCATCGCAAATAGATAGCCGATGAGGAGTACAAGTACAAGTAAGCCAATAATCTCGAATCCAAAATACATCGCAGCAGAATCCATGTTTTGCTGTCTGGTCTCTAGGTCGCTTTTGTTACAGATAGGATACAAACAAATTTCTATCCGTCGTCTTCACAATCGATCGGGTGCGCGGGCAAGGGTTTCGCGGCGTACTCGGCGTCCTCGGCGTCTTCCGCCTCCGTATCGCCGTCGCCTTCGCCTTCGCCGTCGGCCTGAGCCCCGGTCGCCTGTCGCACGGCTTCTTCCCAGGTGTTCAGGTAAATGGTCTTCTTTTTCACGTCGCAGGCCAGGCCGGAGATGATATCCAAGATTTCCACCGCATTCAACGAGTTCCGCTCGATGAGCTCTTCGGCAATTTTCTTTAGGTAACTCTCGTGCGTCTCCATGATTTCGCGTGCCTTACGATAGCACCATTCCACGCAGAAACGGATCTCGCCGTCTACGGCACTGGACGTTTCGCCTGAAATTCCGTAGTCCTCGCTCCACTGAGCAGGTCCCAAGGTCTCGTTAAACCCAAAATAACTCACCATTTGCTTCGCCGTAACGAACACTTGCTCGAGATCGCCGGACGCCCCTGTGGTCGTGTTCAGCTTCCCAAACGTGAGCTCCTCGGCGATGCGACCACCGAGTGTCACCATGATCTTGTTCAGCAAATACTGCTGAGAGTGCAGTCCAATGTCTTCGCTGGGCGAAAAGTAGGTGACGCCACCCGCCGCCCCACGAGGAATGATGCTGACTTTCGTAAAGGCGTCAAAGTCGTTCATCAGTAGTCCCATGAGCGTGTGGCCTGCTTCATGGTAAGCGAGCACGCGACGCTTGTAGTCGGACATGGCCACTTCTTCATTCTCCAGACCAAGTGCAACCTTTTCGAACGCGTACTCAAAGCATTCGCGCGTGACTTCACTCAAGTTCTTGCGCGCGGCGAAAATCGCGGCCTCGTTGCACATGTATTCAATGTCTGCACCGGAGAACTGCGCCGTCCATTTCGCGAGTTCGGACAGGGCAATGTCTTTGGCCACCGGCTTGTTCGTTGTGTGGACACCAAAAATGGCTTCGCGCCCGATTTGGGTTGGTAGTGCCACCTCAATTTGGCGATCAAAGCGTCCGCGGCGCATCAGCGCGTCGTCCAGGATGTCGGTGCGGTTCGTTGCACCAATGACGACAATTTGACTCGAATCGCCAAAACCATCCATCTCCGTGAGCAGTTGGTTCATGGCGTTTTCTTGTTCGGTATTCGCATTTGACGTGGAACTGCTGGAGCGTTTGCGTCCGATGGAGTCGATTTCGTCGATAAAGATGATGCATGGCGTATTTTTGCGTGCTTCCTCAAAGAGGTCTCGGATGCGAGCAGCGCCCACGCCGACAAACATTTCCACGAATTCCGATCCGGCGCATGCATACAAGGGAACGCCCGCTTCGTTCGCGATCGCTTTCGCCAACAGTGTTTTTCCTGTGCCCGGTGAACCAGAGAGCAGCACGCCCTTGGGGAGCTTTGCACCCAGCTTCTTGTATTTTTCAGGATTCTTCATGAAATCAACGATTTCTTCGACCTCTTTGCGGATGACGTCCATGCCAGCAACATCCTTGAAGGTGACGTCGCTCTCGACCTTCTTTTTGGCGCGGCTTTTTGCCATTCCAAAGACGCCATTTGCGCCGCCACCACCACCGCCGCCAGAAAACGATAGGATGATCATGCGGAGCAGGAAGCCGAGAAAGAGGAACTGGAAGAACATCCCCATGGCTTCCATAATGGTGCTGGTGGACATGGGCTTTCGTGTGTCCAACTCGAACGGAATGTCGTACTTGATGAGGTCGCTGGCGACATCGTGGTTCGCTGGTAGCGTGAAGACGCGCTCACTATCGTCCGTCAAATACGCGACGGCTGTGCGCATCTCTTCTTGTAGAACAACAAAGCTCACGCGTCGTTCTTTGAGCGCCTTGAGAAAATCGCTGAACGTCCAGGCTCTGCGTAAAGGCGTTGGCGCCTGCGCAGACACGGCCTTTGGTTCGGGGGCGGTGAGACCGATGTCTGGGAACGCCCAACCGAGTGTGATCGGCGCCTTGAATGCCACATGCTCCATGACATGCGATGGTGGCGCCAGCACATGCGGCAGCGCACCTGCCCGCGACACATAGCGCGCAAACGGTTTCGCAAGTTTTGGATGTGACCTTTGTTTGCAAATATGCCTCATGCTGTTTAACCTATATACTATTACACGCTTAAACATTTTCGGATATGTTGATAAGAAAATGCCAAGCCCATCCAGTCCATCATCACGGACACCTGTGCTACGCCCACGCATGTATCGTGCAATCGATAAGGGTGTGCCTATATCTTACATACCAATACAGATGTTGGTGTTTGACGCAGGCATGCAACATGCGTTGGCGCACTTTTGTAAGAAAACGCCCAAAATGGAATCCAAGATTGCCGCGCTCATGACATCTGGCCATGGCTTCCCCCTCGGTCGTTGGACAAGTGTGTGGGCAGGTATTGCAGAAAAACGTGCCGCATTTGAACCCGTCACTCTCTTACTAAGAGACGATGGCTATTATACGGTGGTGGATGGCCGCCATAGAGCGACGGCAAGTTTCTGTGTTGGTTACACGCATGTTCCGGCGATCATCCAACAAAGACCATCTCCTCCAAAACCCCAGTCGCGACCGAGACAACGGATCGAGTTCAACTTGCCACCTCTTCCCAACGCTTCCGCACACTAACAAGTGTGGAATTAAAGCTTTGTCGATCTTATTTTTGTATCTCGTCATGTCACAAGCTGTCTGGTGGGCATCGAATCCAGAACAATCCTATGAATATCATTGGATTTCGAGCTTGTTCGAAGGCATTCCATCGCATTACCCCATTGTCGTGGTTTCCAACGTTCGCGAGCACCGGGAGCGCTTCCAAACAGACTACCTCGACACAGATACGCCATTCTTCCTGATCCATCTTTCCGACGAGTTCTTGGATGATGACTATATGATCTATACGACACCTCAATGCAAACACGTATTCCGCAATTATTTGCATCCTGGGCTGGCAAGTATGCCAAACGTTACGCATTTCGCCATTGGCTATAAGTCGTGCGTCGGCGCCGCTGCGAGCCAAGAAGCTCGGGCGGCACGGACAGCATCCGAACGCCCCTTGGCATGGAGCTTTTCCGGTTATAGCATGAAATCCGACCGCGAGCTGCTATTGCGCATGTTTCAAGCCGTGACGCCGTACGAAGTGCATCGCACCGGCGGCTTTGAGCGTAATCTTCTGAGCGACGATGCGTATGTCGAGCAGCTTGCAAGCTCCAAGTTCGTCTTGTGTCCAGTCGGCAACAACAGCATCGACACCTTCCGTCTGTACGAAGCCCTGGAGAGTGGTTGCATTCCGATTACCATTCGTCGAAACATCAATCAACCGTGGGTGCGATACATCGCGAATTACTGGGACGCTCTCCTTGGTGCCATGACGCAAACAACGATGCCATTCGTTGCATGTACCACGTGGGAGGAAGGCTTTGCAGCGATGAAGAGACTCCTTGAAAATCCTGAAGAGTGCGAGCAGACGAGAGCCAAGTGCGTTGCATTTTGGAAGCATTACAAACGCACGCTTCGTGCGCACATTCAAAATATATTGTCTCAGAAAGAGGATAGAGAATGACGTCGTCGAACTACGCGACCATCATAAACGATGACACTTCGCGGCTGCGGTATTTGTCTGACATGCATACCTTTCAGATTTTCGGCCCAGCACAGAGCACCACACTTCCCATCCACGCGGTGCTTTCATCCAATGCGCACACCGATGTCATCCGAATCACATCGAACCTTACAGACATTGAAACGAATGTCCGTGGCAAAAAGCAATTTTACGGAATGCAGGCGAACACACCGGCAACACCGTCGTACTCTTGGTCTGAGAACCCTACTACGGGTATGTACCAGCCTGAAGCGAACGTCATTGCCTTTGCCACAAATTCCACGGAACAGGTGCGTGTGAGCCAGATTGGTAACGTAGGCATTGGAACAACTGCCATGCAGGCTACGCTGCACGTTCACGGTTCGGCGTACGCAACCTCCTTCCTGACTCCGACACAGCTAATCGGAACCCTTACACAGTCCGGCACGCGCTTCACGATGAGCAATGTGAGCCTTGCGTTCACGAGCAATGCATTGGCGACTTATTACAACGGAGCCGCAATCCAAGTATTGCAGCAGGACAGCAAAATCGGCGTTGGAACCGTCGCACCATTCGCGTTTGTGCATGTGCAGAATACGGGATCCAGTAACCAAGCAGGCATTATGGTGAGCAATCCGACGGCCAACGGCTCTCAGGATGCTCCCTTACTGCTAAAAACGGCGTCGCCAAACGGCACAGCCTTTGTGAGCTACGAGGTGGGCACCAATCCTGTGAATGGATGGAGTTGTGGTGTAGAAGCCAATACGTTCAAAGTCAAGCGAATCAGTCAGTTCAACACAAGCGCGTTGGTGGCAACCAATCCGTTTGTGATCACAGCGGCCGGAAATGTTGGTATTGGCACTACCAATCCTGTGGCGCAGGCGCACGTATCGGGTGCGGTTACCATTGATGGACAGTTGACTCTACGCGAAAGCGGCGTACCATTACCGAGTGTAGGTGGATGGGAATTACGTACATTTTCGATTTCAGGATTGAACACAAAGTTTATCAACGCACATGGCGCCTATAGCCGAGTGTACTGCGATGGTTTGTACGCAACAGCGGAATTAAATGTGAACACGGCAACCATACGAGGCACTTCAATGACTTCCGGCGCGTACGCCTTCGAGGTCAAACAATCCGCATCCATATCGCAAGATCTTAAAGTGGATGGCATCATTTACAATAATACAGGAATTACCCCTATTTCTTCGGATGAGCGTCTTAAAACAAATGTCCAAACGTTGCAAAATTCACTCGAAAAAATATGCGCACTGCGGGGAGTCACGTATGACTGGCGCCGTCGGGAATCGCATCCAAGCAGTAGCGGAGCGGGTTTCATCGCACAGGAAGTGGGTGCCGTGTTCCCAAACATGATGATCAAGGGTATGTGCAGTCCGGACGAAGCGTCCCTCTTGGGCGGTTCGCAATGTTACACATACACGATCTCGTCCGAATTCTTCGCGCACTTGGTCGAGTCCA
>Ga0255156_1000214_pt1 | contig 21806 bp, 16 predicted proteins | sample Atl_Atlam_RepA_8_FD_186026 | JGI IMG/M metagenome (GOLD analysis project Ga0255156, IMG submission 186026) | Freshwater microbial communities from Altamaha River, Georgia, United States - Atl_Atlam_RepA_8h | ecosystem: Environmental > Aquatic > Freshwater > River | place: USA: Georgia... | reverse complement strand
GAAATCAAGAAATTTCTTTCAAAGAAAACCTGGAAGTTTGACTTTGTCGATATCAAGCAATGAAAAAAGATTTCTTATTCTCTACGCATGTTAACACTAAAGATTTTTGTATACACTGTGGTAACTTTCTTCGTATTTTTATTTATTTTTGGTTTCTTATCGAATGACCCTGCTCGTAACCCAGGTAAAGGTATTGACTAATTCTAGCTTCTAAAGCGCATTTGCTCTTTAGAAAATCAAAAATTTTGGTTATAAATTTAGCATTTATGGTTAAATTTATAACCAGACTTTCTTCTTTTTTATGATAAAAACAACAGATTTTTTGAAAATGCAGTCAGAGCTCACTCTCTTTTAGAGAAAAGCAAAGCCCATTCGGCTTCCTTTTTTTAGTAATCGAATTGCTAGGTTTCTAACTTTCTAAAGGCGCGACGAAATTTGTTCGCTAGAAAAATAGTTAGATAGCTTTTCTATTTCTCTCTTTATAAAATTACTCTGGAGAAGCGGTCGTACGAGTGTCACTCTTGAGACGATTCCAGGAATTTTTTGAAAATGTAGCCACACTATCGAAACTGGTCATAGATTATGTTTAATCCTTTTAGTAAGAACCGTGAATCTTTAAAAAGTAACGGAAAACTTTCAAATGATAATTCAAAGCAACAAGTTGTTTCAATTAGTTATGAAGAAATTGGGCTTTTTCCGCGTTCTTTTAACCGTGTCTTTGATCGTTTTTTAAAGCAACTTTTTTTTGATGTCGAAAAATTAGTTTTACAAGAGTACCGTTTTTATCGTTACCTTTTTTTAACGACGATTAAATGTGTTTTTCTTTTAATTTTTGTTCCTACATTAGTAAATTTTATTTCCCGTACTTATTTTGTTGAACCAATTGTTGAATATTACTGGAATACGCAACAACCAGAAATTTTTTTAAATTCATATCAACAAAAAGAAGCTTTTGTAGAAATTCAACAGTTTGAAGAAAAAATTTATTTTGAATCATTGATTAGTCCTCTTCCTGCCGACGTTGGACCAATTCAACCTGGAAAGAAAATTGGAAACTTTGTTGTTCCTGAGTCTCAAATTACTATTTTTGAAGAACGTTTAAAGGAGAAAATTACTGAATTAGCCATTCATTACAATCAGCATAGTATTGAAGCAATTACCAATTTTTTTGCTGATTTATTCAGCTTTTTAACTTTACTCGTTTTATTTTCAAGATTAGAAATTCAGATTAATATTACCAAATCTTTCTTGTCGGAAGTTTTCTTTGGTTTGGATGATAGTAAAAAGTCCTTATTAATTCTCTTTTTAACTGATTTATTAGTAGGTTACCACTCACCGAATATTTGGGAGTTTTTCTTTCAGTTTGTATTCCATCACTATGGTTTACCCGAAAGTCAAACTTCAATTTTCTTAATGGTAGCAACATTACCAGTATTATTAGATGTATTATTTAAATATTTAATTTTCCGTCATTTAAATCGTGCTTCACCAGCAACAGTTGCTACATATCATGCAATGATTGAGTAACAGTTTTTTTTCCTCTGGTAGAGAAAAGGTAATTACTCGAAGAGATTTTTTCGCTAGAAAAATTGAATTCGATTAATTTCTTTTCTCACTCGAGGAATTTTCTAACTTTTTCGAAGATTTTTTTCTTTAAGCAGTTATTTAAGATACCAAATTCAATCAAAAAATTTGAAAGAAGACAATTTTTTTGATATATTGTTAAACATCGATAATAAAATTTAAAAAATTATTGCAGTTAGTTTTAAGTCTCAAAGGTTCATACAAACCAGACAGTTTTATAAAGGAATAACGTTTTTATGTCAAACGTAAATGAAATTATTGAAAAATTAAAAGGTTTAACATTATTAGAAGCTTCTGAATTAGTTTCAAAAATTGAAGAAACTTTTGGTGTTGACGCTTCTGCATCTGTAGGTGCTGCTGTTATGATGGCTGCTCCAGCTGCTGGTGGCGCAGGTGGTGACGCGGCTCCAAAACAAGAAGAGAAAACAACTTTTGATGTTATTTTAGAAGACATCCCTGCTGATAAGAAAGTTGCTATTTATAAAGTAGTACGTTCTATTGCAAATATTGCCGTAAACCAAGTTAAAGACTTTACAGCAACTCTTCCAAAAGCTCTTAAAGAAGGCGTTTCAAAAGAAGAAGCTGAAGCAGCTAAACAACAATTACAAGAAGCTGGAGCAAAAGTTAAAATTGCTTAATTTCGTTTCTTAATGTATTATTTTTTGTTTGCGCGCACTAATGAGCGCAAACAAAGGATTTTTTATAATAAAAGTTCAAAAAGTGGATCGAGTCTGAACCCCTAACACAACAAATTTGATTTTTATGCCCAATTCTTCTTACGAAGAAGTCTCAAAAGAGTCAATTCTTCTGAAGAACAAGTCTAGTCAATTCTTCTTACCAAGAAGTCTCAAAAGAGTCACAATTTCTAGTCCATTCTTCCAACGAAGAAGTCGCCACACAGCCATTCTTAGAACAACAAAGTGAACAAGTCTTTCCCCTTACCACACAATTATTCACTCTTAAGAACATTGATGAAGAAAGTTAAGTCCGAGAAATCGACCCCTTCCTCAATTTCCATTGAGAATTCAATTCCTCAATTTCCATTGAGAATTCAATTCCTCAATTTTTAATTCTCTTGACGACCTTTCTGAAGAGAAAGTTTCTAAAAAATGCTAGATCTTTCGATTTTTTGTTGATTTAATTCTCTAGTTTTTATTATAAACCTTTTTTTGCTGAATGAATAGAATTTCTAAATCAAAGAAAACTAATTAGAAGTCTGTAGCAATTCTTTCGAAGGATGAAAGAATTTTAATGTTTTTAAAGAAAAATTGAAAAATGTAAGTCTTGAGGTGATGAAGAAAAGTCACCCTGGCGCTAGGCAAGAGATTCCAATGAGTCCCCCCAGAAGTTCTTCTTGCCCCTAAATCGTTTCACAACCAAGTTCGAGATGGATTGGTGTGGGACCAATTTAGCATGGAGCACCAGGATAGAGAGTGGGTTAACCCACTCTAAGTTCTGTAGAGCCAAGCTCTAGTAAATGGAATGTTTAGGTCAAAATCAATCGGCCTTTAGTATTTCTCAGCTGAAATTCTTACAAATCTTAGACTTGAAACCTATCAATCAGCTAGTCTTGCTGCGGCCTAATGGAGAGTATTCATCTTAGGGTGGACTTCCTACTTAGATGCTTTCAGCAGTAATTCGCTCTGAACGTAGCTACCCTGCGTTTCCTTCTGGAGAAAGAACAGGTATACCATAGGTTCATCCTTCTAGGTCCTCTCGTACTATAGAAGGCTCCCTTCAATACTCTTGCGCTTATACCGGATATGGACCGAACTGTCTCACGCATGTGATCTTATATTTTCATATAAGCATGGACTATATCTCCATCCTAAGAAATAGCAGCTTTCGCTTCGATTTCGATAGGAGTTGGCGTATTATACCTTTATTTTCTAAAGATATCCCGAAACAAAAAGGTGTTTCGAAGTCTCTACGGGGACTAAGTTATTCTTGAAAAATTCCACGTTTAATAAACTGCTCGCGAACTTCTTTACTAGTGTGCACGCGATTTCTAGAATCATTAGAATGTGTTAGTTTATCAGCTTTTTCGCAGAGTGCTAAAAATTGCTCAGGTTGTTGATTGGAAACGAAAGGATATGCTTGTGCGATACCGATAGCTAAACGAGCTTGATCTTTTTTATTTTGTAAAAAAGGCTCAAGTTGGGTCAACAAAACACGTACCGCTTGCATGTCACGAAGCTCATAAACAGAGATCCCATCTCCACGATCACGAACATTCCCAACTCCAATTGTTTGAAGGGCGGTTTCTAAACTTTCGCGGCGTCTTCCTTTTTGAGTAATGGATAAGCTAATTCGAATTCCATAGCCTAACACATTTTCTCTTCTGGGAATAATTTGAGCCATGATGCTTCCATCACCATCAATATAACCTGCAAGATAAGTTTTTTCAGTCAAATTTAATGGTCGAACCTTCGATGATTGTTTTGATGTTAAAGACTGTTTTTTAGCTATTTTTCAATCTCCTTCTACAGATGTGGAATGAATTTAAGCGTTCAAACCTTCGCATTTTCAAGATAAATAAGTCTTCCCTCGGTATTACCATCTCTGCCAGTTCAAGCAAGAGGAAGGCTTCACCGATATAAGCCAATACTATGATTTGTATTACTACAAATTAACGCAGTAAGTCTACGTTCTGAACCCAGCTCACGTTCCCTTTTAATGGGCGAACAGCCCAACCCTTGGGACATACTACTGCCCCAGGATAGGAAGAGCCGACATCGAGGTGCCAAACCTTGCCGTCGATATGAACTCTCTGGCAAGATTAGCCTGTTATCCCTAGAGTAACTTTTATCCGTTGAGCGACGGCCCTTCCACTCGGAACCGTCGGATCACTTATGCCGGCTTTCGCCCCTGCTCGACTTGTAGGTCTTGCAGTCAAGCTCTCTTCTGCATATGCACTCACCATCTGATTTCCGTCCAGACTGAGAGAACCTTTGCACGCCTCAGTTACCTTTTATGAAGCATCCGCCCCAGATAAACTGCCCGCCTGAAACTGTCAAGTGTCCTGATTCAAGGATCACCATTAGGATTCTAGCTCTTCCAGAGTGGTCTCTCAATTTTGGCTCCAATTTTCCCGGAAGAAAATCCTCAACGCCTCCCACCTAGACTGCGCAAGAAAAGCCCGAAGCCAATTTCAGGCTACAGTGAAGCTTCATAGGGTCTTTCTGTCCTGGTATAAGTAGTCCGCATCTTCACGGACAAGTCTATTTCACCGAGTCTCTCTCCGAGACAGCGCCCAGATCGTTACGCCTTTCGTGCAGGTCGAAACTTACTCGACAAGGAATTTCGCTCATTTGCCTCTCTTCTTTCAAATATTTTAAGGCTTGAATTTCTTAAAACACTCTCTATACTTTGTCCGATACCCCGGAATCTTTACTGCATAGGGAGGAGAGATGGACTCTATCTTCATATTTTAAAGACAATACCTAATGTTAACCAAAGAAATCTTTACTGTAATTGTTAATTTTGTAAAGACTAACTTTTTAGTTAATGTGTCTGCAGTGATAATACTGAGCACCTATTGTTTTTAAACCTATGCTAAACGTCTGGTCTCTGAGGGTTTTTCTTTTATTGATTGTCCAAAAAAAGAAACCTTCCCTGCTGATTGTCCCCATGTCTTGGCCATCTTTACATTCAAAAGAGCGGGTTTGAAAGATAACTCCCTTGGTATGGTGTTATCAACCCTAGGTTTTTGAAGTAGGCTCAAGCTGTCTAAGTTTTTCGCTTAGTCTCATAAGTTTTGAGCTGAGGAGTTTCCAGCATATAGTTTAGTTTTACTAAGGCTAGCCATTAACCTTAGGACCGTTATAGTTACGGCCGCCGTTCACCGGGGCTTCGGTCGTCAGCTTCTTCCAAAGGAATAACCAACTTCCTTCACCTTCCGGCACTGGGCAGGCGTCAGCCCCCATATATTGTCTTACGACTTTGCGGAGACCTGTGTTTTTGGTAAACAGTCGCCTGGGCCTGGTCACTGCGACCCTCAAAATGAGGGCGCCCCTTCTTCCGAAGTTACGGGGCCAGTTTGCCGAGTTCCTTAGAGAGAGTTCTCTCGCGCCCCTAGGTATTCTCTACCAACCTACCTGTGTCGGTTTCAGGTACAGGGAACAATTATGTTTTTCTCAAAAGAGAGGTGTTCGAGCTTTTCTTGGAAGTGTGACGTCACTAGCGTCTCTTTTCCGAAAAAAAGAAACGGGGTCATGTCTTAACTCCAGATTGTTTTTATTCAATCCTTCAACATCTCGAACATTTCCACTGCAATCCATAAACAGTTCTAGTTTAGCCTCCTCCGTCCCTCGGTTCCCATAATTGCACGTACAGGAATATTAACCTGTTTTCCATCGATGACGCCGTTTGGCCTAATCTTAGGTCCTGACTCACCCCCCACGGACGAACCTTGTAGAGGAACCCTTAGGTTTTCGGGGCATTGGATTCTCACCAATGTTTTCGTTACTCAAGCCGACATTCTCACTTCCGCTTCGTCCACCCTTTTTTCCAAAAAAGCTTCACCCTTAGCGGAACGCTCTCCTACCGATTTTTAAATTAAAAAATCTCACAGCTTCGGCAGGCCGCTTAGTCCCGGCCATTGTCGGCGCAAGAACGCTTTACCAGTGAGCTATTACGCACTCTTTCAAGGGTGGCTGCTTCTAAGCAAACCTCCTGGTTGTTTAAGCATTCTCACATCCTTTTCCACTTAGCGGCCATTTAGGGGCCTTAGCTGGTGATCTGGGCTGTTTCCCTCTTGACGTAGGAACTTATCTCCCCACGTCTCACTGGCTAACGGAAGGCTATACCTAATATTCAGAGTTTGCCACGACTTGGTACCGCTTTCGCAGCCCGTATCGAAACAGTGCTTTACCCTTAAGGCAGCTCATCGTTACCGCTGCGCCTCAACGCATTTCGGAGAGAACCAGCTAGCTCCCGGTTCGAATGGAATTTCTCCAACTAATGACAGCTCATCCCCCGATTTTTCAACATCGGTGAGTTCAGACCTCCAACTGGAATTACCCAGGCTTCATCTTGACCATCATTAGATCACCAGGGTTCGGGTCCATAAGAAGTGACCTAATCGCCCTATTCAGACTCGCTTTCGCTCAGGCTCCAGATTTGACTCTTTAACCTTGCCACTCCCTATAAGTCGCCGGCTCATTCTTCAACAGGCACGCGGTCAGATTCTGCAATCCTCCCACTGCTTGTCAGCGAACGGTTTCATGTTCTTTTTCACTCCCCAACGGGGGTTCTTTTCACCTTTCCTTCACAGTACTATTTCGCTATCGGTCACTCAGGAGTATTTAGCCTTACGAGGTGGTCCTCGCAGATTCACACGGGATTTCACGTGCCCCATGCTACTCGGGATTCGACAAGGTAGAGAGCTTTTAACTACTGGACTTTCACCATCTATGGTGCAGGATTCAGCTGCTTCGTTTAATACTCTTCTGATTTCTCAGATTGTTTTGCTTTTTACAGCAGTTTGTCTTCCCACTACCCCGTTTCAATGAAACGGTTTAGGCTGTTCCCATTTCGCTCGCCGCTACTAAGGGAATCGCGTTTGCTTTCTTTTCCGCCAGCTACTAAGATGTTTCAATTCACTGGGTTGCCTCTTTCTTCACTATGAATTCATGAAGCAGTTTTTAAGGTTGCCCTATTCGGGGATCTTCGGATCAAAGCTTGTTGCCAGCTCCCCGAAGCGTTTCGCCGGTATCTGCGCCCTTCTTCGTCTCTGAGTACCTAGGTCTCCACCGTTCGCCTTCATTCTTTTGACCTTTCTAATCGCAGTGAGTTGGAGATAAGCGGACTCGAACCGCTGGCATCTGCCTTGCAAAGGCAGCGCTCTACCAACTGAGCTATACCCCCTCACCAACGAATAGGTTTTTTGAATTTCAATTTTCTCGGCTTGGGCTATGCTGGACTTGAACCAGCGACCTCACCCTTATCAGGGGTGCGCTCTAACCACCTGAGCTAATAGCCCTCCGAGAATAGAAATTTTGGTTGTTCCTAATAGCTTTGTTCCAAAACTGAAACAAGGTTATTAGAATTTGTTTGTCGTTTCGAATCTTAAAAAGAAATCAATCGACTTTAAAAAAATTATGCTGAATGCTAAAATTTACTTTTGTCAGAATTTTTGTTCTGACAAAAGTCATCGAAATTTACTTTTGTCAGAATTTTTATTCTGACAAAAGGATTAAATTTTTTTTATCCTTAAGAAGGAGGTGATCCAGGGCCACCTTCCAGTAGCCCTACCTTGTTACGACTTCATAGAAATTAGAAACCCCTAGGTCGGAGCTGTTCTCCTAAAAGGTTAAACTTGGCCACTTCGCTAGTGGTCTCCTTTCTCTATGTGACGGGCGGTGTGTACAAGGCCCGGGAACGTATTCACCGCCATATGGCTGACTGGCGATTACTAGCAATTCCGGCTTCATGCAGGCGAGTTGCAGCCTACAATCCGAACTGAGGTTAAGGTTTAGCAGATTCGCTAGCTCTCGCGAGATCGCTTCTGATTGTCCTAACCATTGTATTACGGGTGTCGCCCAAGATGTAAGGGGCATGCTGACTTGACGTCATCCTCACCTTCCTCCAGCTTACACCGGCAGTCTCTTTAGACCAAAGGAGAAACTCCTCTGATAACTAAAGACAAGGGTTGCGCTCGTTGCTGGACTTAACCAAACACCTCACGGCACGAGCTGACGACAGCCATGCACCACCTGTGTCTAAATTCCTTTTCAGGCACTCTCCCATTTCTAAGAGATTTCTAGCATGTCAAATCTTGGTAAGGTTCTTCGCGTTGCATCGAATTAAACCCCATAATCCACTGCTTGTGCGGGCCCCCGTCAATTCCTTTGAGTTTCAGACTTGCGTCCGTACTCCCCAGGTGGGATACTTAACGCGTTAGCTACGACACCGCTTTTGGCAGCATCTAGTATCCATCGTTTACGGCTAAGACTACTAGGGTATCTAATCCTATTCGCTCCCTTAGCTTTCGTCTCTCAGTGTCAGTTTTGGCCCAGCAAAGCGCCTTCGCCACTGGTGTTCTTCCCTATCTCTATGAATTTCACCTCTAAACAGGGAATTCCCTTTGCCCCTACCCTACTCAAGTCTCGGAGTTCTCGACTGCCGGTCCAGGGTTGAGCCCTAGTATTTGACAGTCGACTTCCGAAACCACCTACAGACGCTTTACACCCAATCATTCCGGTTAACGCTTGCACCCTCTGTCTTACCGCAGCTGCTGGCACAGAGTTTGCTGGTGCTTATTCCTTAGGTACCGTCATTGATTCTTCCCTAAGAAAAGGAGTTTACAATCCACGGACCTTCTTCCTCCACGCGGCATTGCTCCGTCAGGCTTTCGCCCATTGCGGAAAATTCCTCACTGCTGCCTCCCGTAGGAGTCTGGGCCGTGTCTCAGTCCCAGTGTGGCTGATCATCCTCTCAGACCAGCTACTGATCGTTGCCTTGGGAAGCCGTTACCCCCCCAACTAGCTAATCAGACGCAAGCTCCTCTCTTGGTGATGTTTCCATCTTTAGCTCCTCAGCATTATGAGGTATTAGCAGCAGTTTCCCGCTGTTATCCCTCTCCAAAAGGTAGATTCTTACGTGTTCCTCACCCGTTCGCTACTGCAATTCTATCAAACTTACGCCTAATAGAATCTCGTTCAACTTGCATGTGTTAAGCATGCTGCCAGCGTTCAACCTGAGCCAGGATCAAACTCTCCAATAAACTCATGTTTTCTAAAAATTTTTTAGTGGTTTTTGAACATTTCCTACATTCTAGTTTAGCAAAAATAAATTACACGTCAAATCCATTTTTATTCCAATAATAAAAATTCCATCCAAAACGCGCGTTGTTTTTGAATAAAAAGGCCACAAAAACAGCCTTCAACAAACGGATTCCGACAAAGTTTTGTACACAAATAAAAGGACTAATTTGCCCAAACACATCGGTTCTAAAAAATATTACGTACAAGCCCATGTCTCCAAAAACTAATCAAAAGGGAGATTTGGACACTTTGAGAATTGATAAAAAAAGTTTAATTTGTAAAAGTTTATTATGTTTGTTTTAGCTTTGAACTAGGAACGTTAGCTTGTAAGCAATATGAGCTTTCGGGTAACTTTTGATTTTTGAAATATTATTATTTAAATTTATTAATGTAACTAAGCATCTGCTTAGTTACATTAAAACCAACTAGATAGCGTTAATAAAAAATTAAGCTAAGTCTAATGGGAAGTTGTGAGCGTTACGTTCATGCATTACTTCCATACCTAAGTTAGCACGGTTGATAATGTCAGCCCAAGTGTTAATTACACGACCTTGTGAGTCAACAACTGATTGGTTGAAGTTTAAACCGTTTAAGTTGAATGCCATAGTTGATAAACCTAAAGCAGTGAACCAAATACCGATAACTGGCCAAGCAGCTAAGAAGAAGTGTAATGAACGAGAGTTGTTGAATGAAGCGTATTGGAAGATTAAACGACCAAAGTAACCGTGAGCAGCTACGATGTTGTAAGTTTCTTCTTCTTGACCGAATTTGTAACCAGCGTTAGCAGATTCGTTTTCAGTTGTTTCACGGATTAAAGATGAAGTAACTAAAGAACCCAGTTCTGTTGTCTCCACTTTTGTGGAGTGTCGGATTATATCACCAACTTAACCCTTTAATTCGATAGAAGGAAAGGATAAAGTTGCAGGGCGCTATTGAGTTAGTATTGTTGGGACTCAAACTCTAATCTCTGGACGTTCCAAGAAAATTTAACCCTTTCTTGGATTCGCTGCTGATTACCTGTTTTTTTGTTGTAAAAACTTTTATACCTAATCTTTTGCCGATTCGAATTTTTGACACGACCAACCGTTGAGACTTTTACGACTGCCATTTAATAATGGCGTTACTCGTTTAAGCGATGTAGAATGGAATGCTTCCAATTGCTCGAGCACTTGTCCGCCCGTACGACAATTTAAAATGCACAAAACTTCGACACCTTGAAAACTAAAAACGTAGCGATCCGTTGTCGTAATCGCACGATCCAAGTTACGTGTCACACCTCCGACTTTGCCACCTTGGCTTCGATATTCTAAAGCCTGTGGATTAGCCATCGAGCGTTTCGCCATTTCTTTTTGGTGGTCGGAATTCCACATCGTGATGCCTTTTTCTTTTTGCACTTGATGAGAAGCTTCTGCCCCCATTTTGTGCCATTCTGTTTTTCCAGCTTGAAGATCTCCCGATAATAGCGTAATTGCTCCTTTATCTTGAGGATTTCCAAAAACTGTTAAAAGGCGACGATGTGCTTCTAAGTGATCGGCTTGAGAAAGTTTGACGAGATTGTCGGGATGATCGATAAATTCGCGGTCTTCGAGTGTATCTTTAAAAGCGTATTTTGGGATAATGTGATGAACTTGAAGTGGACCATCGTTTGGCCCATATTCCTTTTTTGAACATTCTGCAATCCAAGAAAAATAAAGCTTTTTTTTGTCTTTTTCTTCCCATTCGCGACGTTTTTGATGAGTCATATTTTTTTCCTCCTTTTTTTTAATCAATAAAATGATAACTACCATTTTAATAATAGCATTTTATGTGTTACGAGTCAAGTACTTTGGTAACACTTTTGAGGAGGTTTAAATGGGTTTGGGTTGAGAGAATAAAAATTCTTTGATTTTTTAATTCGTTAGAATTAAAGGTTTAAAGTTTCTCTGCTTTTTCGTTCAACAAAAAACGCAGGTTTCCAGCAATTCACCCTGTTTTCACTATAAATTTGTCACTTATAGGGCACAGTTCAATTGTTTATGCATAGCTGAGAATAATGAACCACCGAATACACCAGCAACACCTAACATGTGGAATGGGTGCATTAAGATGTTGTGTTCAGCTTGGAATACGATCATGAAGTTGAAAGTACCAGAAATACCTAAAGGCATACCGTCAGAGAAAGAACCTTGACCAATAGGGTAGATGATGAATACAGCAGTAGCAGCAGCAACTGGTGCTGAGTAAGCTACAGCGATCCAAGGACGCATACCTAAACGGTATGATAATTCCCATTCACGCTGGAATGGAGGAAAATGAAAGTCGATGGCAACGAATTCCATTCCTATCTTTTTCTTTCGAAAAAGTTTAGACTATACCTTCAACTCATCCTTTAAGTTAGGTGGAATCACCTTATCAAAGTTAAACCTGATGAGTGCTGACGTGTTAGGCTTGAAAATTTCAAACCTCTTTTCTTTCGAATCAGTCGTTACAGGGAATTCAGAATGAACCGTTTTCTTTTGGTAAAACGGATAAAAAATTTGTTGGTTTCACAGTCTGAATTCTTCCCACGGTATCGCCATAGTGAACAAATCACCTTAGGGTTCACCGTTCTTTCTAATCATCGAGGCAATTTCACCTCTCTTTTCCAATTGCAAATTTTTCTTTTTATCTTCTTTCTTTTTTATTTCCAAACCAGAACTTTTTAAAAAATTCAAGTTCACAAACTCGTACGAGGATTGGAAATTTTGTTTTTGAAAAAACTCAAAAATCGAAACAGACGGATTAAAAATCAAAGAAATTACGGGAAGAACGAGGACGATATTGGACAAATGCGGCATAACGTTTCCACGTTGCAAGCTCATGCATAAGAAATGTGTGGGCTTCTTTCATTGTCATTTTTCGCCCTGGGAAAGTCGCGTACTCTTCTGAGGTTAAATATCGCATGAATCCTCGCGCAATTTTATTTCGAACTAAACGGCGATCCATCTTTAAAGCTTCCGCGGCAGCAGAGACACTTTCCCACGCGCACTCATCACGAATTGCGGCAGGTCGAGAGGGTTGCCCACTTCCTGGGGTCCCACCATAAGGATTTCCGGGTTGAAAGGCACTTTTAATCTTAACATTGTAAAATCGTTCCTCTAAAGAACTTGCCAAATATTCTTCTAAAAGCGGGCTTTCGACGGTGTCGTCTAAGAACTTTTCTAAACCACGCTGCCATTCCTCAGAAAAATTGATGGTTGAAAACCCAACCAAAGGGACATAAGAAAACGTATTTTTTGAACTCCCTAAAACAGCTTCTCGCAAAGCAATAGCCAGCAGTTGAGGGCGCGCAAAGAGCCAGCGATGCTCTCTTCGGCGTCGAGCAAAGTTCGATGTTGAGCCGAAATAAATTTTTTTTTCTTCCGTATTTATAAGCAAGTAAAAACCAGCTCGATGCTCGAGAGCCGAGCTGTCTTGGGTTTTTAACGAGTTTATTAAGGCATAAGGAGAAAAATCAAAAGTGTTGCTATCTAGAGCCTGCAAAGCTTTTGGAATTTCAGTTTTGACCATCTCGCGGAGTTCGGTCGCAAGAATTTGTTTGGCAGCCTCGGTCGAAAGATCCACCGGGCCTGTGTAAGCACGTTGAATTAGAAGCATAGGAAAGTAGAAATAAAAAAAGAAAAAATTGAAATTAAAAAATAGATAGTTTATTTGAAAAAAATCTTCCAAAGAAAAGCTCGAAACAAATTTAAACTTAATAAATTCTCTGACGAGAAAATTCGGAAAAAATTTCCTTAAGTCTAAAGTCGTGTTTTAAAGAGAAAGTTTAATTACCTAGTTTTTTCCACTAAATAATTAAATTGAGTCAGTCGTTTGTGGAGCAAGTCACCTTGCCACCGGGCCAGAATAGAAATTAACCCATATAACAACAAATGCCTAAGAAGAAGTGGCAAACGATTAATTGGTAAGGACCACCGTTGTATAACCATTCGTCAATTGAAGCAGCTTCCCAAATTGGGTAGAAGTGTAAACCAATTGCGTTAGATGTTGGGATTACAGCACCAGAGATAATGTTGTTTCCGTAAAGTAATGATCCTGAAACTGGTTCACGGATACCGTCGATGTCAACTGGCGGAGCAGCAACGAAAGCGATAATGAATACAGAAGTAGCTGTTAATAAGCAAGGGATCATAATTACACCGAACCATCCTACGTATAAACGGTTTTCAGTTGATGTAATGAAATCACAGAAACGAGCCCACAGGCTAGAATTTTCACGACGTTCTAAAATAGCTGTCATAAGAAATAAAGAGATAATAATTTTTAATTGTTTCTCCGAAAATCAAAGAAGGAATTTCAAGCTCCACACGGCTCTTGAATTTCATTCGCTTTGTTAATTCTATATTATACCAAACTTTCCCCACCAACTGGCCACGTTTTTTTTCTTTTATTATTAAAAGTCTAAAAAGGCTTAGCAAAATCTCGAATTTCTTTCAAAATTCTTCTAAAAAGGTAACCCTATTTAGACTAACGCTAAAATGCCAAAAGATTAACATAAGCATCAAATTTTGCTAAAGCCAAAAATAATTAACGTTCAGTATATTCTGTAAAACGTGAAACATAGTAGTTATTAACTACTACATGTGCTGAAGCATCTAAACCAGTATTTAAACGTTCACGAACACGAGTCATAATACGAGAAATTAAATATACATAAGCTTGTTTAAAAGCTTTTTGTTGATAAAACTGAATTGTTTCATTTTTAAATTCATCTAAAAGAGCAATTCGTTCTTCGTGTTGTGTTACACAGATTTTAATTTCTTGAGCAGCTTTTTGAATACCTTCTTCACGAATTTCTTTTGCTTTTTGACGAGCAGTATCTAATTGTGCACGAGCAACTGCTAAACGTTGTTGTGCTTCTAAAGCGCGTTGGTTTGCTTCTTGTAAGTTATTTAAGATTGTTTTTTTACGATCTTCTAATAATTGTGTTAAATTTCCGCCTACAAAAGAAATAACAATTCCAACAACGGCTGCTAAGTTAATAATATTTGTTTCTAAAATATTTCCATTAAAACCAAAACCATGGCCATGAGCTAAGGAAATATCTGTAACGAAAGCTAAAGACATCATTTTTACGGAATGAAAAATTGTAACTTATTTCACACCTTTCACAAATCAAATTTTTTGATCTGTTAGAAAAAAAGGAAATAAAAAAATCTGTTAAAGTCATTAATAAAATCGAAAAGAATAAGAAAACTTAACCGCAAACTGCGAACCCGCTCGGGCAGAAAAAAGAAAAAATTTCTTTCAAAAGAAAGATGATTAAATAAATTTTATTATAAAAGACTCTTCTAAGAGCGAAAAAAATCGATCTTAAAAGAGTCTATCAAAGATTCAAAACTTAATTAGTTTTGATTAACCAGCGAATGGGTTAGCGAATAATAGAGCTAAAGCTACTACTAAACCGTAAATTGTAAGTGATTCCATGAAAGCGAAACTTAATAAAAGAGCACCACGGATTTTACCTTCAGCTTCAGGTTGTCTAGCAATACCTTCAACTGCATAACCAGCAGCAGTACCTTGTCCCATACCAGGACCAATAGCAGCAAGACCAACAGCTAATCCAGCAGCAACAACAGATGCAGCAGCAACGATTGGGTTCATGATAATTCCTCCCGTTAAAAAATCAATAAAATGATAGGTAGATCGGTTAAGTCAGAGAACATTTAATTTGTAAAATGTAAAAACTCTTCCGTCTTAAGAACTAAACATGCATATTTCTATGCATTTAGCTCAATTCAATTGTTAAAAAATTGAACTTCTCAAGTCTGTTTAAAAGGGAATTTAACCTTTAGTTTTTGTTCTTAAAAAATTCCCCTAATTCTAGGAGCATACACAAAAACATTCACTTTTTGAGAATCCTTAATAAGAACGCGTTCTTATTTTTACTCGTTCCATAAAAAATATATAAAGTAATAAAGAAATTCTGTTTTTCTTTTGGAAAATATGAAGACAAAGAAACGTATTTTATCAATTTTTCTGACAAAAAAGTTTCTCGTCAATACGTAAATACTTTAAAAAGATTTAGTCATGCAATCTTTTTTATTTTTCCTTTTAAAAAGTCTAAACACAGATTCAATAAATTATTTCTCCATTCTTTTTTCCAGCGTCAAATTAAAGCTATAAGGACTTTAAAATTCTATCAAAGAAAAGTGGAAAAGGCCTAAATTGTTAACGCTAAAGATTTCTTTATGGCTATCGAGTCGCACACAACCATAATAATTATATTCAAAATGTTGAAATTTGTAAAGATAGTTTTTTCTTGAGTTGATCTAACTCACATTTCGGTATTAAAGTTTAGTAAAATTTTTTTCCTGTTAATTAGTAAATGTTTTCGGAGAGAGAGGGATTCGAACCCTCGGTATGGAAATCTCCATACAACGGATTAGCAATCAGCCGCTTTCGACCACTCAGCCATCTCTCCTGTTGATTTTAAAGATCTTTTTTTGAACTAAAAATTAGAAATATTCTTAATAATACCTTATAAAAAATAGGAACGCAAGATTTCTTTCTATTCCACTATCTGAATTTGCGATCATTTAAGTTTAGCAAATCAAAAGTCTCTGTCGAAGAAATTACTTTCGGGAATACTTTCTTCGACAAAAGAATTTTTTAAAAATATTAAATAAAATTTAGATCTTTCAAATCTTTTTGTTGAATAAATTCTTGACGGCGTAACGGACGTGTTACTAATTCAAGAATTTGACGTGCATTAGTAAAACCATGAATTTGAGCAAAAGTGAATTCCACTGACCATTTTGTTGTAATTCCACGAGCTTCTAAAGGATTTGCATGCGCCATTCCAGTAATTGTTAAATCTGGTTGTAATTCACGAATACGTTGAATTTGATAATAATTATCAGGTTTTTCAACAATACGAGGCATTGGGATGTTCATTTCTAAACATGTTTTTTCTAAAAGGGCTAATTCTGATGCTTGGAATCGTTTATCCATATAGGGGATGCCAATTTCGTAAACAATCATTCCGCAACGAATTAAAAAACGTGCTAAAGAAACTTCTAAAAGATTATCGCCCATAAAAAACACGGATTTTCCACGGACAAGTGTAAGTAAATCTTCTAAATTTTCCCAAAGTTGTTTTTCACGTTCTTCTAAACCATTTGGGACAACATCAAAAACTTTACAAATTTGTTCAACCCAAGCTCTTGTTCCATCAGGACCAATAGGAAACGGAGCACTAATTAATTTACATTTACGACGACGCATTAATGTTGTTGCAGTACGACTTAAAAATGGGTTAACCCCTGCAACATAAACATTTTCGCCAAGTTCGGGCAACTCACCGTAACGCGGGGAAGGCAGCCAACCTTGCACTTCAATTCCTTGTTTTTTTAATTCTAACGTTAAATGACTAGCAACATTACTTGTTAAAGAACCAAATAAAACTAAAGAACGTTTCTCTTCATTTTTTCTTTCAGGACATCGTTGAGCCATTGCTGCTAAGACTGTGTCTTCTCCTTGTGTAAAAGCGTAATCTAAACCATTAGCTCTTGCAACAATAATGGGAATTCCAATATCAGCTTCAAGTTTCGGTGCGATTCCTTCCAGGTCCATTTTAATAATTTCAGTTGTACATGTACCGATCCACACAATTACACTTGGGTTGCGATCTTGTTTAATTTGAAGACAAAGACGTTTTAATTCTTTGTAATCATTTAATTGAGCCGAAATATCGCTTTCTTCCAGTTCTGCCATTGCATAACGAGGTTCAGCAAAAATCATAACACCCATGGCATTCTGTAAAAAATAGCCACAAGTTTTTGTTCCGATAACTAGAAAAAAACTGTCTTCAATTTTTTGATACAGCCAAGAAACACAACTAATTGGACAAAATGTATGATAATTGCCAGTTTCACACTCAAAAACTAAATTTTCTGACGAAGTTGTCATAAAAAAGAAAAAAACTATCTTATCTAAAAATTGGGGAACATCCAAAGAATAGAGTTAGGAAGCGATCGAGCAATCACATTAACCTCTCTAAAATCAGAGATTTCACCAATTTATTAAGGAAAGGGTCTTCACACATTTTTTGCCCTAAGCAAGTTTCAACATTTGAGCGAAGTAAAAAATAACACAACAAATAAAAAATTTTTAAGATTCTTATTATAGAAAAATTCCGTAAAATTTACCTGTTATTAGCAATGTTAACTTTAAACTTTTTCTCTGCAGAAATTTTTTCTGCAGAGAAAAAAATAATTGCCAAGTGAAGACAAATAAAAAAATAAATGAAAATTAATGAAATTTAAGTGCTTTTAATTCGTAAGCAATTTTTTCGAATTCTTCAAAAATTAAGAAGCGTTTGCGTCAAAATTAAAATCACATAGTGATTCTCTCCTATACGTTTCATATAGGCATTAGCTTAGAATTAAATCCTTGATTAAAAAATCATCCCTGTTGATAGACTGACACAGTCTTAACTTGAAGTTAAAATTAACATTATTTCTAAAAACAAATTGTATCAACCTAAATTCTGAAAGACTTCAAAATTTGGCTTCAAAACTGCTCATAAAAATCTTATTTTAAGCAGCTTCTCTTAAAATTTTCAATGTAAGAATTCAAAAAAAGAGGAAAGGATCTTATCTTTTAATATTAGCAAAAATTTCAAGAAAAATCAGAAAAGAAAATTCCTAACAATTTTTAAGCTAATTTTCCTAAATTTTCAATTTCTTGAAAAAACCCTTTTGAGTCTACACGGAATAAACCAATATCTAAACAGAGAGCTTGTAATTCACAAATTAATACTTTAAAGGATTCTGGAGTTCCAATTGAAATATCTTTTCTTAAGATGACATTCGACCATAGAGTCATGCGTCCTGTCATATCATCGGATTTAATTGTTAACATTTCTAAAAGTGTAAAGGCTGCTCCGTAACCTTCAATAGCCCAAACTTCCATTTCGCCTAAACGTTGCCCCCCATATTTTGAACGACCACGTAAAGGTTGCTGAGTTACTAAAGCATAAGGCCCAGTTGAGCGGGCATGAATTTTATCATCAACTAAATGAATTAATTTAAGAATGTAACTATAGCCAACAGTTACCGGCTGATCATAAACTTCACCAGTTCTCCCATCAAAAAGATGAATTTTTCCTGGAGAATGAGGATGAAATAACCAACGTAGTCCTGTCTGTTTTCCAGCTTCATAAAGTTTTGAATAAACAAAGGAACGAGAGGCTTCTGGACCATAAATCTCATCAAAAGGTGGAATTTTATAATGTTCTCCTAAATAATGTCCAGCTAACCCTAGTAAACATTCATAAATTTGCCCAACGTTCATTCGAGATGGAACACCTAATGGGTTTAAAACCAAATCAATCGGAGTTCCATCGGGTAAAAACGGCATATCTTGGCGTGGTAAAATTTGTGAAATAATACCCTTATTTCCATGGCGTCCTGCCATTTTATCGCCAACTTGAATACGGCGCTTCTCCGCAACAGCGACTTGAATCGAACTACCAGCCGGTAAATTTAAATGATTTTTTTGCACAGTAGATTCTAGGGTATTTAACGAAAAAATAGAATTCATTTTAATGCGAATTGAAACAACTTTTGCACGTAATCCTCGCGGAGCGCGCAAAGAGGAATCACGCGCAGGAATTAAATCTTTTTCTAAAATCGAATAAAGTAATTTTTGATAACCCGAAGAAAGTCTTTTTGAAACCGGCGTAATTTTTCCAACTAAAATATCTCCTTCTTCTACCCAACTTCCTAATTTTGCTAATCCTTTGTTATCTAAATGAGCAATTTCATCAGGCGAAAGATCCGGAATATCACGGCTAATTTTTTCGAGACCATCTTTGGTTTCATGAATTGAACAATCGTAGTTTTCTAAATGGACAGAAGTATATAAATCATCGAAAACTAAACGATCACTAATTAAAATTGCGTCCTCATAATTATAGCCTTCCCATGGCATATACGCAATTAAAAGGTTACAACCTAAGGCAAGTTCCCCTCCCATGCTTGCCGCTGCATCGGCTAAAAGATCCCCTTTGTGGACCCATTCACCTTCAAAGACAGCGGGTCTATGAATAATGGAAGTGTCTTGGTTGGAACGCGAAAATGAATCGAGCGCGTATTCTGTTTTTTCAATGGTCGATTCATTTGAAATTTGGTCTGCTAAACAGAATTGTGGAAACAATGTTTCAGCAGAAGAAAAAAAACTTGAATATTGACGTCTTGCAATTTCTTGCATGAAAAAAGTCCTTTTTAAACTAAACTTTATAAAATTGCTCACTCTTTGGAAAATCTGACTTACTAAAAAAATAATTAATTGAGTGTCCCTCAACAACTTGAAGTAAAAACTTTTTTACTGTTTTTTACGACCATACAGAATAATTGTGTGACTTGTTACACTACTAACAAACCCACTTTGTTCGGCTTGAAGAGCATGTCCGGAGTCACTGACTACTCGTGTTTCTAAGCCAGTTCCGACAATTGGTCTCTGCGGACGAATTAAAGGAACAGCTTGACGTTGCATATTTGACCCCATTAAAGCTCTGTTTGCATCATCATGTTCTAAAAATGGAATTAGAGAAGTAGCAATTGAAATCATTTGTAAAGGAGAAATAGCTAAAAATTGTAAATCTCGGCGACGTAAACGAGTAAAATTGGTTGCTACTCTTGCAGGAATCGCAAATGGTGATAAGAACCCTAATGGTGAAAGATTTAAGTCGCCAGCACCAACTTGGAATTTTTCTTCTTGTTCTGCTGATAAATAAATAAACCCATCTTCTTTTTGAATTTGGCCTTGGTAAACTTTATAAAATGGACTTTCTAAAATTCCTTGATCATTTAAACGAGCCAATGCAGTTAAAGAATTGACAAGTCCAGTGTTTTTACCTTCAGGAGTTTCAATTGGGCAAATACGTCCATAATGACTTGGGTGAATCCCGCGAATTGCTAAAGTCGCAGTATCACGAGTTACACCTCCGGGCCCTAGCGAACTTAAGCGACGTTTATGAGTAATTTCTGATAATGGATTAATTTGGTCCATAAATTGCGAAAGAGGACTTGTTCCAAAAAATTCTTTCAGAGCCCCATTGACAGCTTTAGGATTTAGAAATTGGGCAATTCCTACTTTCTGGCTATAAAGTTCTTCGTGAGAAGAATGTCGGAAGACTTCTTCTTGAGAAGCAGGAGATTCGTGAGAGCTTTGACCAGAAAATGGCTCCTGTGTCTCTTCTGGGCTCTTCCAACTTGCGCCCACTCCATTCATTTTCTCTCGAATATTTTTTTCAAGACGGAGTAGACCAATACCAAATTGCAATTGAATAAGTTCACCTGCAGTACGAATTTTACGATTTTTTAAATGGTCAATATCATCCACCCCATAAACACCTTTTTCGAGTTGAATTAAATATTCTGTGGCAGCTAGTACATCAAAAGCTGTTAAAGTGGTATTCTGAATAGGAAGATGAACATTTAGTTTTTTATTTAAAGCAAAGCGCCCAGTTTTCCCTAAATCATAAGTTCGAGGATTCATAAATTTTTTAAATAACCATTTTCTTCCTAATTCAATCGCTTTTTCACGATCATTAAGTTTTTTTCCAAAAATTAAAAAATAAAATTCTTCCCAAATGTCTGTAGGTTTTGTTAAATAACTATATTCAATTTTCGATTTTTTTTGGCGCTGAAAATTGGCTAATAATAATTTTGAATCGGTAATTTTTCCATAAATCATTTTTTCTGTTAAGCCCATTCCAACTAGTAACCAAAGAATTGGCAGTTTCGGTCCCTTTTTCATTTGAGCCCAAATTGCTTTCTCACGGTCCATTTCTAAACGTAACCAGGTACCACGCTCACAAATAAAATCCGCATAATAACGTGTGTAGACACGATCGGGTTTCGAATTTTGTTTGTCACTATAAATTTCATGCAATTTTTTATGGTAATAGATACCTGGACTTCGGACAATTTGATTCATGATTACGCGCGCTGCTCCATTAATAAAAAAATGGCCACGTTTTGTCATTAAGGGTAAATTTGCAATAAAAACCCATTTAAATTGAATTTTGTGATTTTTAGAATCAATCAATTGAACAGGAACATAAAGTTTTGCTGCATAGGTTTTTCCTAAAAGAATTGATTGTTTTAAACTTTGGCGCGGACGCAATAATTTGTAACTTTGGCCATGAAAAACAAATTCTAAGGTTTGTTGTTTATTCGTAATCGGATTTCTTTTTGCAAATTCTTCAGGAATTCCGGTTTTTAATAACTGGAAAAAACTTTTTCTTTGCAATGAAACAAAATCTTCTAAAAAGTAATGTGACAAACCCATCTTAATCGTCAAAGAATTGCTTATAAAACAACATTTATAATTTTTAATTTTTAGTATAGAAACTCACAGTGTGAGTTGATTCTCTTTTTCGTCTCAAGTATAATATAAACTAGAAAAGAGCATTTCTTTTATTATACC
>Ga0255156_1000202_pt1 | contig 22458 bp, 25 predicted proteins | sample Atl_Atlam_RepA_8_FD_186026 | JGI IMG/M metagenome (GOLD analysis project Ga0255156, IMG submission 186026) | Freshwater microbial communities from Altamaha River, Georgia, United States - Atl_Atlam_RepA_8h | ecosystem: Environmental > Aquatic > Freshwater > River | place: USA: Georgia... | reverse complement strand
GATTCCTTTTAATTCCTAACAATTGGGTTATCCCGACTAGGAGAAGCAGATGGCTGAATTTGTAGATTCTATTGATGATGTACAAGACGAGTTTCAAGCTGAAGAAGTAAAGGCTGAAGCCCCACCAACACCTGAAGAACCAGCGATCCCTGAGAAGTATAAGGGTAAATCACTGGATGACATTATTAAGATGCATCAAGAAGCTGAAAAGCTAATTGGTCGTCAAGCACAGGAAGTAGGTGAAGTACGGAAGCTTGCTGATGAACTCATCAAAAGACAAATCACACCACAGGATCAACCTGTTAAAGCCGTCGAAGATGATACAGACTTCTTTGCCGATCCTGTTAAGGCAGTAAATAAAGCTGTTGAAACTCATCCAGCAGTGGTGCAAGCACAACAAACTGCAGCACAAATGGTGAGGATGCAAACAGCAAACAGGCTAGCTCAAACTCATCCTGATTACACACAGATCATCGCTGATCCTGAGTTTGCTGGGTGGATTAATGAGTCACCTGTACGTCAACGATTGTATGTAGCAGCAGATAAGCAGTTTGATTTTGACTCCGCTAATGAGTTGTTGTCTAACTTCAAAGCATTGAAGAAAGCTAAACAGGATACTGTTCAGCAAGCAGCACAACAGCTTCAGGAACAACGCAGTCAAACACTTAAAGCAGCTACGGTAGCAGTTGATGGCGCTACTGGTGAAACGAGCAAGAAAATTTATCGTCGAGCAGATCTTATTCGGCTCCAAATGACTGACCCTGAGCGTTACATGGCACTACAAGATGACATCATCTCAGCCTATAACGAAGGTAGGGTCCGATAACCCAACTTAAAGGACTTTAAAATGGCATCAGCAGCTTATCCTGGAGGTAGTTCCTCCATTGTTAACAAGACCAATGCGGATAAATTTATCCCAGAGATTTGGTCAGATGAAATCATCGCTTCTTACAAGAAAGCACTGGTCATGGCGAACCTCGTCAACAAGATGACTATGCGTGGTAAGAAGGGTGATGTTCTCCACATTCCTAGCCCCACCCGTGGTGCAGCATTCGCTAAAGCAGCTAACACTGCTGTTACGATTCAGGCTAACGTTGAGTCTGAAGTGCAAGTTAACATCAACAAGCACTACGAATACTCACGTCTTATCGAAGACATCGTTGAAGTTCAGGCTCTTGCTTCGCTTCGTCGTTTCTACACCGAAGATGCTGGTTACGCTCTTGCTACGCAAGTTGATAGTGACCTGATCCAGATCGGTCGTCTGTTCCAAGGCAGTCACGCTGCTGGCGCAACTGGTGACTATTCTGTGTCCGGTCCGTCTACTGCCTTCATCGGCGGTGATGGCACTACAGCCTTCGTAGGCGGTGCTGGTGCTGGTAACGCAACTGCATTGACTGACGCAGCAATTCGTCGTTCGATCCAGCGTCTTGATGATGCTAACGTTCCTCAAGATAGCCGTTACTTGGTGATTCCTCCTGTTGCACGTAACACCCTCATGGGTCTTGCTCGCTTTACTGAGCAGGCTTTCGTTGGTGAGCAGGGCAACAACAACACCATCCGTAATGGTCAGATTGGTGATGTGTACGGTGTTAAAGTGTTTGTTTCTAGCAACGCTGACACTGCTTATAGCTCGTCTGGTACGGCTCCTCGTGCTTGCTTGATGTTCCACAAGGACTCCATGGTTCTTGCAGAGCAAATGGCTGTTCGTTCGCAAGCTCAGTACAAGCAAGAGTACCTTGCTACGTTGTACACTGCTGACACCCTCTACGGTGTTGCAGAGCTTCGTAACGATGCTGCTGTTGCCTTGATCATTCCAGGCTAAAAGCTACAATAAAGGGGACTACTTCGGTGGTCCTCTTTTCATAAGGTCACATCATGGTTACTTTTCGTTGTAAGTGGTCTAATAACTTAATGAATGTTGAGTATGAATACGACATTGAACAAATGCGTATCCATCCTGATTACGAAGAAGTAAAAGAAGAAGAGAAAAAAGTAGAATCTAAGAAGGTCGCTAAAAACGCTAAAGAGGACTAGACATGGCGGTTAAGATCAAAGGATCTTCTACAGCAGGGTCAGTACCTACCTCACTAGAGAATAGACAATTAGCCGTTAACACAACGGACAAGAAACTCTATGTTGGTGATGGATCAACGGTACAAAAGGTTGTTGGTTCTCTAGGGAATCAAGAAGCTAATGCTGTAGCGATTACTGGCGGCTCTATTGCTGGTATTACCGATCTTGCTGTAGCAGACGGTGGTACTGGTGCTTCTGATGCAGCAACAGCAAGAACTAATTTAGGTGTTCCATCTACTACTGGCACAGGCGCTAGCGGTACATGGAACATTGCTATTACAGGTAATGCTGCTACTGCGACATCAGCAACAACAGCAACTAACGTAAGCGGTACAGTAGCTATCGCTAATGGTGGTACTGGTCAAACAACAAAGACTGAAGCATTTGATGCTTTATCTCCGACAACAACTAAAGGCGATATCATTGTTCACAATGGTAGTGACAATGTTCGCTTACCAAAAGGTACGGATGGTTACGTACTAGCTGCTGACTCTACTGAAACATCAGGTCTTAAATGGCAAGCTGTAGGGGGTACTGTATCCTCTGTAGCGATGACTGTCCCTGGTTTCTTAAGTGTTAGTGGTACTCCTATTACTTCCTCTGGTACATTAGCTGTTAGCTATTCAGGCTCTGCATTGCCTGTCGCTAACGGTGGTACTGGATTAACTGCTTTAGGCACAGCAGGTCAAGTTGTTCGTGTTAACACAGGCGGTACAGGTCTTGAATATGCTACCATTACAGGTACAGGGACAGTTACATCGATAACTGCTGGTACAGGTCTTAGCGGTGGTACGATAACAACATCAGGTACTGTAGCATTAGCTAACACAGCAGTCACAGCTGGTTCTTATGGTTCAGGTTCTCAAGTAGCAACCTTTACTGTAGATGCACAAGGTAGGTTGACATCAGCATCAAATACAAGCATTACTGCTTCAGGTATTGGCGCTGTTCCATCAACAAGGACCATCTCAGTTGGAAGTGGTCTGACGGGAGGAGGTGATCTTAGTTCTGATCGTTCGATTAGCCTGACCAACACAGGTGTTACTGCTACCAGTTATGGTAGTACTTCGCAAGTAGCTACATTCACAGTTGACGCACAGGGAAGGATTACAGCAGCTTCAAACGCATCCATCACACCAGCAAGTATTGGTGCTGTACCGACAACACGTAGTCTTAGCGCTGGTACAGGTTTATCAGGTGGTGGTGATCTAAGTACAGATCGTTCAATCAGTCTTACAAATACTGCTGTTACTGCTGGTTCTTACACCAACGCTAACATCACAGTTGATGCTCAAGGTCGTATCACAGCAGCCACTAGCGGTACTGGTGGTGGTGTTAGTTCTGTTACAGCTTCAGCTCCTTTAGCATCCTCTGGTGGTGCAACACCAAACATTACATTAGATTCTGCTGTACCTATCAACAAAGGTGGTACTAACGCAACCACTGAAGCAAATGCTAGAGCAAACCTTAATGTACCTACAAGAACAGGTGGAGATGCTTCAGGTACATGGTCTATTGATATCACAGGTAACGCTGCTACAGCAACCTCTGCTACATCAGCAACGACAGCTACCACAGCAACTAACTTAGCTGGTGGTGCAGCAAATCGTATTCCTTATCAAAGTGGATCAGGAACAACAACATTCGTAGCAGCTCCTACAGTATCTAATACTTATCTTAAGTGGGATGGCTCTGTACTAAGTTGGGCTGCTGTATCAGGTGGTGGCGGTACAACAACCAATGCAGCAACATTCTCAAGCAGTGGTGGTGATACACCAACAGTAACCTTTGATGGTTCTGTAGCACGTACAATCAGTTATAATACAGTAGGTGCTCCCTCCATTACAGGTACTAATGCTACTGGTACTTGGGGTATCGATATCACTGGTTCTTCAGGAACCACAGCAGCAATCACTGGTGGTGGTGCTAATCGTATTGTGTATCAGAGTGGTTCTGGTACAACAACATTTGCTACAGCACCTACAACATCGAATACTTACCTTAAATGGAATGGTACTGCCTTTGCTTGGGATACACCAGCAGGTGGTTCTTCAACGACAGGCACAGCAGCACAATTACTAGCTAATGATGGCTCTGGTGGCTTTGCTAACGTTACTGTTGGCTCTGGCCTGAGCTATTCTGCTGGTACATTGTCCGCTACTGGAGGCGGTGCTGGTGGCCCTATTCTAGAGTCTCAAATACTTATTTCTTCAAACGTAACACTAACAAGTAATACTAACGGACTATCTGTCAGCCCTGTAACAGTAGCGGCTGGTTTTGCAGTTACAGTCCCAGACGGACAATCTTGGATGGTATTAGGGTGATACAATATGTCTAAACTTAAAATTCAGGGTAACGCTTCTGGGACAGGGACAACAACCGTCCAATCTGCCAATACCAGCAGCAACACAACCTTTACGCTTCCTGGCACAGACGGTAGTGCTAATCAGTTTCTACAAACTGATGGCTCAGGTAACCTAACCTTTGCTACAGGACTAACCTCTGGCGGTGCGTTAGGCACACCATCGTCAGGTACGCTTACAAACTGTACAGGCTTACCAGTTTCAGGTGTATCGGGTCTAGGCTCTAACGTAGCTACCTTCCTAGCCACACCATCGTCTGCAAACTTAGCAGCAGCACTAACGGATGAGACAGGTACAGGTGCTAATGTTTTTGCTAATACACCTACCTTAGTAACTCCGATCTTAGGAACACCTACATCGGGTAACTTATCTAACTGTACGGTAGACGGTACTAACAAGGTTGGTTATATCGGCGCTCCACAGAGCACGAATACGACTGTGGCTGCAAGCGATGCAGGTAAGCATATTTACTTCACTGGTGGCTCTACAGCAACCCTTACGGTAAACACAAACGCAACTACGGCGATTGATGTGGGTACAACGATCCTTGTCGTTAATAACAACTCTGGAAACCTAACGATCTCTGGTGCTGGTGTTACCTTTCAGCTTGCCAATGGTGCAACGGGTAACAGGACAGTAGCGACAAAGGGAATGGCTACCTTACTTAAGGTTGCTACGGATACATGGTATGTCTCTGGTGCAGGAGTGACCTAATGGCTGGTAACTTAACGGCGATGATTGCTGCGGCGTTCTCTGGGAGCGCTGCACCTCCAGTAACGTCTGATCCTTATTATGAATACACCACGCTATTGTTACCCGGAAACGGAACCAACGGCGCACAAAACAACACGTTCTTAGATAGCTCTACCAATAACTTCACCATCACTCGTAACGGCAACACCACACAAGGTACGTTTAGCCCGTTCTCGCAGACGGGGTGGTCAAACTACTTTAATGGTAGTAGTAATTTAGAAACGCCAGATGCTGCTGCTCTTCATTTAGGCACTGGCGACTTTACTGTTGAGGGATGGGTATACGCTACAACAACAAGTACAACCAGACCCATTTATGGTCACAATAACGGTAATTATGAGCTGAATATTGCGTTAAACAGTGGAAATAATTTAGTTGTTGCTGCTTATACAAGCGGGGGAAGTTTAAATTTTCAGATAACATCTAGCACTACGGTTTCCGCCAACTCTTGGTTTCATTTTGCGTTAGTTAGATCTGGGTCAGGTTCTAACAATATTGTTTTATACATCGATGGTGTTAGTAGAGGTACGGCTACTTATACAGGAACGATGACCAATGGTGCTGCAGGTGGTTATAGAATAGCTAGAGATTATAGCTCAGTAAACTTTTTAACTGGCTATATAAGCAACCTACGGGTTGTCAAAGGTCGTGCTGTCTACACATCAGCGTTTACGCCTCCAACATCCCCATTAGGCGCAACCTCTGGTGGTCAAAACCCACCACAAGGCACAGAAACCTCTTTATTAACCTGCCAATCCAATCGCTTCGTAGACAACAGCACCAACAACTTCACCATAACCACTTCCGGCTCTCCCTCCGTACAAGCCTTCTCACCCTTCAACCCCAGTGCTAGCTGGTCTGCTGCTACTTATGGTGGGTCAGGGTATTTCGATGGGACTGGGGATTATTTGACGGGGCCGAGTAATGCAGCGTTTGACTTCAGTACCGGAACGTTTTCAGTTGAGTTTTGGGTGTTCCCGTCGGATTTAGCATTTCGTATTTATTTATCAGCACCAAACAATGCGTCAACTCAAATCGGGTATGATCCTGGAAACGGGCCTAGATATTTATATTTTTATAGTTCTTCCATTGTTTTTTCTGGACAAATTGGAACATTTGCCGCAAATCAGTGGAATCATATTGTTTTGTGTAGGTCTGGCACTACGCTTTCTATGTTTTGTAATGGGGCGCGTGTATACACCAACGCATCATATTCATCAAGCATAAATTTTTCAACTCCGTATGTCGGCGAATATCACGCTATAGGGCTTCCCACACTGGGGTACATGTCCAATCTTCGTTTTGTTAAAGGTTCAACTCCTTACGACCCAACATCATCAACCATAACCGTCCCCACAGCACCTCTCACCAACATCACTAACACATCCCTCCTCCTCAACTTCACCAACGCTGGTATTTACGATGCCACAAGCAAGAATGATCTGGAGACGGTGGCAGATGCGAAGATAAGTACGGCGATCAATAATCCGTTTGGTGCAAGTACGGGGAGTATGTACTTTGATGGGACGGGGGATTATTTAGTAGGAAAAACAACGGACTTATTGTCGTTCAACACAGGCGACTTCACGGTTGAGATGTGGATTTATCCTAATTCGGTAGCTGGAGCTATTGTTTTGCTTGACACTAGGGCATCAGCATCAGATTCTGGATGGGCCTTTTATATTAACTCTTCTAGCAGGCTGGCTCTTTTTTCAAGCAATGCTGACCGAATAACGGCAGCATCTGCATTAACCGCAAGCACTTGGACGCATATTGTTTTAGCCAGATCGGGTAGTACCCTTGCTGTTTATATGAATGGTGTGCAGTCTGCGACGGCTACCTATTCAACAACAATGACTTGCCCTGGAAGGATTTCTATTGCATCCGGCTTTGATAATGCAGCCCCATTGAACGGCTATCTACAAGACTTCCGCATCACCAAAGGCTACGCTCGCTATACAGCCAACTTTACGCCACCAACAGCAGCGTTTCCGACCCTTTAGGAATAGATATGTACTGGACTAAGAACGGGTCTATCCCATCACAAGAAACTGACGGCACAGAGGGCTGGCAACAAGCTCCAGCACCACCGACAGACATTCCTGAAGGCAAGGAACTGGTATGGCTAAACTGGGAATGGATCGTAAGAGACCCTAAGCCACAAGACAGAGCAGGTTACCAGTGGAATTGGCAGCATGACACAAGAAGCTGGGTAGAAGGATCGTGGGGGACTGTAGAGGTTATCCAGCCTTTAACCACTGTTGATGTAACCTTCTTCAGTTCTTCACAGGTAGCCAACCTAACAACATCACAGGTGATCTAATGGCTAATGTATTAAACGCAGCTACCGCTGGAACCTCGATCACGTCTGACAACACAAACATTCTTGAGGTCAAGACCGGAGGTACGCTAGCACTTACGATTTCCTCTGCACAGGCTGCGACCTTTGCTAAACAACTCTCTCTAGCGTCTACATCCTCGCAGATCGGCGCAAAGCTGCAAGGTGTTGTTGAGACAATCACGGTATCAGCAACAGCAGCAACAGGCACGATTAACTTCGACACGACAACCCAAGGTGTCCTGTACTACACAACCAATGCCTCTGGGAACTTTACGGTCAACTTCAGAGCCTCTTCTGGTACGTCACTGAATACCGCAATGGCGACCGGAGAAGTCTTAACCTGTGCCTTCTTAGTGACTAATGGAAGCACTGCTTACTACAACGCAGCAACCGGTTCTGCCACATCTCCTGTTCAGGTCGATGGTGCAAACATCATACCTAAATGGCTAGGTGGTACTGCTCCTTCGGCAGGTAATGCTAGCTCGATAGACGTTTACTCTTACTCCATCATCAAGACAGGATCGGCAACATTTACTGTCTTGGCTAGCCAGTCCAGGTACGCATAATGCCTGTCCTAGAAGCATTAGGAGGCGGTTCTGTCAGAGGCTTTGGCCCAGGTGCTCGTAACCGCTTTGGACCGTCTGCTATCGGTGAGTTCTGGGAAGGTGGCTACTACGCAGGACAGATCTCCTTTGGTGGCAATACTTACTATCTACTTGTCTCGCCCAAAGCATCGGGTGAGAACACAGCTCTCAACTACAAGACCGCTGCAACCTCAGACTCTTTAGGTTTATCTACTTACGATGGTGCGACTAATACAGCAGAGCTAGACTCAGCTACTTATCCTGCCGCTCAGTGGTGTGCCGCACTAACAATCAACGGCTACTCAGACTGGTATCTACCTGCTTTGTATGAGCTAGAGATCTGTTACTACAACCTCAAGCCTACAACGGCATCCAACTCTACGTCTTACGGCACTAACTCTTATGCAGTGCCTTCCAGAGGCTCTAACTACACAACAGGAACGCCTGCACAGACCTCTGTAGCTGCCTTTCAATCTGGTGGCTCTGAAGCCTTTGCTACGTCAGCAAGGACATGGAGTTCTACCAATGCAGGTGTAGGTTTGACAACAGCGACGAGGATTGACTTTATAGACGGTGGTCAGTTCAACAACGCTAAGAATCAATCCTTAGTTGTACGAGCCATTCGTAAAGTAGCCGTATGAGGCTCCTTGTTAGGCAATTAAAGAAAGGTATATGAAATGGCTTTGCAAGCTGATGAGCAAGTTAAACAGTTAGGTGATGCCATCTCTATCATCACAGTTGTAGGTACGCTAGCTGAGTTATTACCTGCTATAGCTGCTGTGCTAACAATTCTATGGACTGCTATCCGTATATGGGAAACAGATACAGTACAGTGTATGTTCAAAAAAAAGGAGAATAGAAATGCCAATGGTCGGGAATAAAAAGTTTCCTTACACTGCTAAGGGTAAGAAAGCAGCAGAAGAGTATGCATCAAAGTCAGCAAAGAAGATGCATGAGAAGAAAGAATCAAAAACAATGAAGGCTAAAGAGCGTAAGATGGGTTATCCATCATGAAGCAGAAACCTGCTAAAGTTGGAAAAGTAATGCGAGAGTATAAAGAAGGAACACTACACAGTGGTAAAGGTGGTCCTGTTGTTAAATCTCGTAAGCAAGCAGTTGCCATTGCTTTGTCCGAAGCTGGTATGACTAAACCTAAGAAGAAGAAATGAAAGATTCTAGGCTAGAAAAAGCTGGTGTATCTGGTTACAACAAACCTAAACGTACACCTTCGCATCCTACTAAAAGTCATGTCGTTGTTGCTAAAGAAGGTGATCAGATAAAGACTATCAGGTTTGGTCAACAAGGTGTTTCAGGCTCTCCAGAAGGTTCTGCTAGGAATAAATCATTTAAGGCTCGTCATGCAAAGAACATCGCTAAAGGTAAGATGTCCGCTGCATACTGGGCTGATAAGGTGAAATGGTAATGGCTACTTACTTAGACTGTGTTAATGGCGTTCTCTTGCGTATGCGAGAGAGTACTGTATCGACAGTGATACAGTCTGACTATTCGTACCTTATCGGTGCAATGGTCAATGAAACTAAACGTGAGATCGAAGATGCTTGGAATTGGTCTATCTTACGTACAACCAAGACAATCAATACAGTTAACGGTACTCAGAATTACGCTATCACAGGTACATCATCACGGACAAGACTATTAAAGGTCTACATACCTACACTTAAGCGTGATCTTGAGCAAGCCTCACAGGATCAAATGCATGCTTGGGTGAACATGCAAGGTACAGTCACTGGTGGTCCTCAGTATTTCTCCATAGGTAATAGCAACACCAGCGATGAGATTACGTTAGATCTATGGCCTATACCTGATCAAGCGTATGCAGTTAAGGTTGACTGTGTTGTACCACAAGCTAATTTAGTTAATGATCTTGATGTTATCTATGTACCTTCAGAGTTAGTAATACAAGGTGCTTATCTACGTGCTATCAATGAACGTGGAGAAGATCAAGGTAGATTGTCTGATCAACAGAATGATCTTTATAGGAAAGCTGTAGCTACGTACATTGCTATTGAATCAGCTAGGTACGAAGATGAAATAACTTGGAACTGGGTATAATGGCTGCTCCTATTAGACCTGTTAGTCTTGTTGCTCCAGGCTTCTATGGATTAAACACTCAAGACTCTCCTATCACGTTACCTAAAGAGTTTGCTCTTAGGGCAGAGAATGCAGTGATTGACCAGTATGGTCGCATAGCTGCTCGTAAGGGTTGGGTAACTGTTAATACCACTGCTGGCTACAACAGCACAGAGCCAACACTATTACATGAAGTTGTTAAGAAAGCTGGTACTACAGAGATTGTCAGTATCGGTAACAACAGGATCTACACTGGTACAACAACACTGACTGAAGTCTACAATGGTTCAGCTACATGGACTGCTCAGTACTGGAAAGCAGTAAACTTTAATGATAATACTTACTTCTTTCAACGAGGACATAACCCACTGATCTATGACCATGTAGCTAATACATGGATGCTTGTATCAGCTCATGCAGGCTATTCAGGTACAGTACAGCTAGGTAATGAAGTATTGTCAGCTTATGGTCGTCTATGGGTAGCGGACACAACTACTGATAAAACTACGGTATGGTGGTCAGATACGCTATCTGGTATGAAATGGTCTGGAGGTGCTTCAGGCTCTGTCAGCATTGAATCAGTGCTTACTAATGGTACTGACAGTATCGTAGCTCTAGCAGGCTTTAATGGCTTCCTAGTCATATTCTGTAAGAAGACTATTATTGTTTACTCTGGTGCTGATGGTGATCCTACAGCAGATCTTAAGCTAGTTGAAGTTATTGATGGTGTTGGTTGTATTGCTAGAGATTCAGTACAGGATGTAGGCACTGATATCTTCTTCTTATCTGATACTGGTGTTCGTAGCTTAGGTAGGGTTATTCAAGAGAAGTCACCACCTTTGTTCGATATCTCTAGGAATGTCAGAGATCAATTAATACTTGACGTATTGACTAATAACGACTATGATAATATCCGTTCAGTGTATCACGAACGAGAAGCTTTTTATCTACTATCATTACCCACTAGAGGTATTACCTACTGTTTTGACCTCAAACAACGTCTACAGGATGGGTCTTGTAAGGTAACTCAGTGGATGTACGCACCTAAGTCTTTACTGTCTACACGCAGTAGAGAGATGTACTTAGGTAGGCCAGGATACATTGGTCGCTACTATGGCAACACAGACAACGGTAGTAGCTTTAGATTCCTGTACTACACCTCTCATCTAGATGCTGGTGATTCTTCCATCATTAAGATACTGAAGAAGGTTAATACCTTAACAGTTGGTGGAGCAGGTACTAATGTATTCCTTAAGTGGACTGTAGACTACGGTACAGACTATCGTAGTGCTCTATGGACATACCCTAATGTTGTTCGCTCAGAATACAATGTATCTGAATACAACATCGCTGAGTACAACGCAGGTATTACCATTAACCCAGTACCTAAGCAGTTCCAAGGCTATGGACAAACTATTGGTGGTGCTGGTAGGGTGTTTCAATTAGGTATTGAAGCAGATATCAGTAACGATGCTTTCTCTGTTCAACAAATGGATATTTTTGTTAAAGCAGGCAGGACAATCTAATGAGTAACTATACCAAAACCACAAACTTTGCAGCTAAGGACACACTACCAACTGGTAATGCTAGTAAGATTATCAAAGGTACTGAGATTGATACTGAATACAACAACATAGCCAGTGCTATCACGTCTAAAGCTGATGTTGCTTCCCCTACTTTTACAGGTACAGTGACACTACCTACTGGTGGTGTTGTGTACGATGACGGGACTTACTAATCATGGCGCTACCCGCACTTCCTTCTGGTTGGTCTAGCTATACACCTCAACAAAAGATTTCTTGGTTTAACGCCAATGGAACAACAGTTGATGAACTACTAGGTGCCGGAGTACCTCAGTCTGATATTACCTGGATGTTGGGTAATGGTTATGCTCCTCCAGCTCCTGCCCCTGCTCCAGCTCCAACACCAGCTCCTGCGCCTATTCAGCAAGAGAATGTTTATACACAGACTGCTGAGCCTGTGTATCAAGAGCCTGTATATACACCTCCTGCTTCCACACCAGCACCAACAACATACAGTTTGTTCGGACTAACATGGGACCCTGCAGCATCGTTATCAACTAAGCAAGGATACATCGATACATTGCTTAGTCAAGGACGTACACCAACAGAGATCCGTAACGCTATCAAGGCTATTCAGCCTTCAGTGTCTAATCAAGAGTTTAGTCTACTAGGTGTATCTCCGTTGATGACAGACCAAGCTATCATGAATAGCTACATGGTTCCTCAGAATACGTTAGATTCTGTTGTCAACAACCTTGTTAATAACTTAAATACTAGCGGACAAACCATTGCTCAAACAGCTAAGACTTATGGTTTAACTGCTGAGGATTTGTCAGGCCTTACTGGTTTACCTGTCTCACAGGTTAATCAATTCTTCTTAAATGCTGGTCTACCACAAGGCACGCTACTTACTGGATCACTAAGCCCTACAACAGGTACTAATCAAAACATTGTTCAGTTAGGTACTGGTGAAGATAGGGTTATTGAAAAAGCTATTGGTGTTCAAGGCGATAAGATTGTTGTTCAGCAGTACGATGCCTATGGTCAACCTACGGGTACTCGTCTTGCTAGTCCGAATACATCAGAAGGTAAAGGATGGTTACAAGCTCTAGGTATTGTTGGTGGTGCTTTATTAGGTAGTAGTTTATTAGGTGGAGAGGCAGCAGCCACTGGAGGTGCTACTACTACTGGTGGTTTGCTTAGTGGTGGGGCGGAATCGTTAGCTGCAACAGCATCTGGATTACCTGCATCGACATTAGCTACATTAGAAGCAATTGGAACAACAGCGTTGCCTGAAATTATCAGTAATACTGGATCATTATTATCTTCAACACTACTACCACCAATAGTACCTCCAGTAACAACACCTCCTGCAGTGCCTCCAGTAACAACACCTCCTGCAGTGCCTCCAGTAACAACACCTCCTGCAGTGCCTCCAGTAACAACACCTCCTGCAGTGCCTCCAGTAACAACACCAATCCCTACTAATCTACTAACAACACTAACTGGATTGCCAGCTGCTTTAACAAGTACATTAGGGAATATTGCTTCATCGTTGTTCGGTGATCTAACAAATACAAGTGCTCAGAATGTTTTAGGTGGTTTGGTTAGTTCTGGTGCTAATTTAGCTATGGTTCAGGATGCTGCCGATAAATTACGTCAGCAAGGTCAGCTAACACAAACTGAGTACACTAACTTAGCTAACCGTCTTGGTGGTCAATACAATACATTAGCTACACAAGCATCGAACATGGTAGGAGAGTTTACACCCTTTGGTGTTACTGGCTCATTGTTCGGTACTACGTACAATCCTGCTACAGGTACTGTTAACACAGTCTTGACTGAAGATGCTAGAGCAATGTATAATCCATTTGCTCAGGTAGCTATGCAGTCTGCACAGGCTGCTAACATGACTAACGTAGATCAGTTAACAAGGGATTACTACAATAAACTATCTGCATTGTCTGCACCAGAGATTGAACGTCAACGATTAGCTACAGAGGCTAGGTTACGTGCTCAAGGAAGATTGGGTGTAAGTGGTTCAGCTTTTGGTGGTTCTTCACCAGAGTTGTTAGCTCAAGAACAAGCCATAGCACAACAGCAACTACAGCGTGAACTACAGTCTAGACAGGCTGCATTGGGTGAACGTGGTACGTTGATTGGTCAAGGTGCAGCAGCATTGGCACCTATCCAGAATCTAACTCAACAACAGCTACAACAGGCTCAGTTGTCCGGTCAGTTAGGTCAGCAAGCACTACAAGGTAACGTTGCTCAAACACAAGCTTTCCTACAACCTTCTTTGGCTGGTCTACAAGCACAAGGTAACCTTCAAAGCCTTGGATTAGCTGGTAACTTACAAGCTCAACAAGAGGCTTTAGCAGGCTTGTTAGGAGCTAGACAGAATGTAGCTAATCAGGTGTTAGGTAATACAGGTGCTGTTGGTGGTATGTTCGGTAATCTACTTGGTGGTTTACTGAATACACCAACATCAGGTTATGATCAAGCTACCTTAAATGCGTTAGCTCAATCAGGTGCTGGTGTTGGCTACAACGGTTTTTCGATCTAAGGAACAATAATGGCACAGCAACAAAGTCTATTTGGTCCAAGCATCTATGATGTACAACAACAGCAGATGCAACAGGATCAAGCTAATGCAATAGCACAAGCTAGATTAACACCATACCAGAGTATCAGGGCTGGTATGGGTATGGCAGGTACACAGGCTGGTAGAGCTATTGGTGGTTTGTTCGGTGTAGAAGATCCTAAACTGAAAGAAGCTGCAGCTAGACAGGAATTAAAGAATGCTATCTCAGCACAATGGGATGGTGAAGATCCTGCTGAAGCTTACAAGATTATGGCTAGAGAGGCTACTAGGCTTGGTCTAACACAGGAAGCTATCGCTGCTGCTGCACAGGTTAAGGCTGCTGAAGAGTCTAGGACGATGGGTGAGCTTAAGCGTGGTTTGTTAGAGGCTCAGATTGGTAAAACAGGCGCACAAAAAACACAAGCGGAAGCCTTGGCTGAAAAAGCCAGGAAAGAACAAGAAGTAAAACTATTTGGTAATGTAGATCCTGCTAAGTTTACACCAGAGAGTTTAGAAGCTTTTAAACAATCAAGAAATTACAAAGACCTTGTCCCAGTAGACTCTACTAAGTATTCTGACGTATATCAAATACCTGGGGCTGATGGCAGACCAATGGCAGTTCAACGTAACTTAAAAACTAATCAGATTGAGCCTGTTGATAAAGCCTCACGAGTTAATGTCAACGCATCAGCTAACATGCCTCCACAAGAAGTTGAGTTTCAAAAACAGATAGGCCAAGAAGACGCTAAAGCAGTTGTTAAAGCCAGGGAATTACGTACAACTGCTATTGGTGAACTGAATAGCTTAAATGAAATGGCTAGGCGTAATCAGCAAAACATCACTAGTGGTACATTTGCTTCTGGTAGGGTTGGTGTAGCAAACTTCTTTAATACGATTGGTTTACTTGGTGCTAATGATGTTCAAAAACTAGCTAACTCTGAAGTTTATACAAAGAGTGCTGGTGATCTTGTGTTAGCGAAGATTAAAGCTCTTGGATCTAACCCATCTAATGCTGATAGAGAGTTTATTGTTCGTATTGTCCCACAGCTTGAGAACAGTCCCCAGGCAAGAGCAGAGCTTATTTCTTACTTACAGAAACGTGCTAACGATGTTATTAAAGAATCTAGTTCTTTAGAAAGTTACGCAAGACAAAATAAAGGACTATCTGGTTATGTACCAACAATACCACTGACTATATCTCCACAGACGGCAAAGAAAGCGTCTGATATGACTGATCAAGAACTCATTGATGCTTACAAAAGCGGAAGGCGTTAATAATGGCTATGAACCTTGAGGAAATGCAAGCCATTGAAGCTGAAATGCGTAGGCGTGGTATTGATCCTAACGCTTATGGTGGTGATGCAAAAAACCAAAGATCTGTGTTTGAGCCAGCTCAAGAAAAGACATTCACACAGAATGTAAGAGACTTTGGTGAGTCTCTAGTTAAAGGAGGCGCTAAAGGTGTTTTAGACATTGTTGGTGGTTGGGGTAACCTATACGATTACCTTAAGAAAAAACAAGATCCGTCTGCCTTTTCAACACAAGGTATGGTTAGAGGTGTAAAAGAACTATCAGGAGTAGACTTAAACACTATCCCAGGTTTTCGAGGTGCTTACGAATTTGGTGCTGCTGCTGCCCCTGCTGCTGCATTGACTGCTGCTGGTCTTCCTGGTATTACAGGCAGGGCTGGTATGGGCGCTGCTGCTATAGAGGCTCCTGTAGCCGGTGCTACAGGCGTAGCTGCAAGTACAATAGCACCTGATTCTCCTGCTGCACAGTTTGCTCTACAGGCTTCTCCATACGCTATTGCTAGTGGTTTAAGAGCTGGTAGAAGTCAGTTGTTAAAGCCTGAAGGTATGCGAACACCGGCTGATACTGGTGTCCTTGATGTAGGTAGGCTTACACCAGGACAGTTCACAGGAAACCGTCAACAACTAGCTAGGGAAGAGCGTGTTCGTGCTGCTCCAGAAAGCGGAGAACTCCCAAGACAGTTTGACATACAGCAAGCCTCTGATGTTCGTAACTACCTAACTGGTTTGTTTAACAGAGCAGGAGATATGAATGTTGATCCTGTTGCATTAACTAATCAAGTATGGTCATCGTTCAACAACTTTGGATCTGCCCTATCAGGACAACTTAAGTCACAAGCTAAAAGAGACTTTGCTGCTGCAAAGAATGCTGGTGGTTTAGTTGATACTACACCTGTATTGCAAATGGTAGATCAACAGTTAGCTCAATTAGGTCCAGAGACACCACAGAATTCTTCTTTTATATCTGCTCTTAGGAAAATAAGAGAAGAATTTGTTGAACCTGGACAACCAGCACAGACTGTTCAGTCAACAGTTCTTGGTCCTAGTGGACAACCCGCAACAACTACAGTAGTTCCTGCTGTCCCTGATAGAGCAAGAAATATTGATATTGAACGTTTACAGAAGAACATATCAGCATGGGGTGAAGCAGCCTTTAAAGGTGCTGGTTCCTTAGCTGATGTTGGTGGTAGTGATATGTTCGCTGGTGTTGCTCAAGGACAAGTAAAGAACTTTGCTAGACAGGTTCTAAGAGCCTACAAAGATGCTTTAGATTTAGCTATTGATCAAGGTGTCCCTGGAGCAGATCGTTTAAAAACAGCAAGAGACAACTTTGCTAAAAACATAGACAAGATTGAAGAATTTGCTAACTATCCTATTACTAAGACTTTTGATGTAGAAAGAGTTACTGACTTAGTTCCTGAAGATGTTGCTATGAAGCTAGCAACACTTCCTAAATCACAGCAAGCTATTGTGTTCAGTACACTAGGTCAACAAGCACCTGATGTAGCTAATCAAGTACGTGGTATCTTATTTCAAGATGTACTTAACAAAGCAGACATCAAAGGTGCTGCTGCGAACACACCTACCTTTAATATCCAAGCAGCCCTAAAGGGTATTCAGTCTGGTGAGTTTAACTTCTTGTTCCCAACAGCAGCAGATAAAGCAGATGCTATCAAAGCAATGTCTTTTATGCAAAAGGCTTTACAGTCTGAAGGAAGAGCAGGTGGTCCTTCTATGATGTCTGGTGGTGAGGCTTATGCCACTACTAGGGCATTAGGCGGTACAGCACAGTCTGGTAACTTAGTTAAGATCTTAACAGACAGTATTAAAGGATTAGCTGACTATGTTGCTTCTCCAAAGGCTTTGTCTGAGGTATTCTTTGATCCTAACATAAACAATGCGTTAAAAGAAGCTCAAAGACAGAAACCAAAAGCAGAGGTTATTCAGCGTGGTATTGAAGCTGTTGGTAAGTATACAGGTGCTATGGCTCTTCGTGCTGGTCCTCAAATATCACCAGAGACACCAGAAGATCAATCTATGCAGCAATTACCAACAACATCTCCTGTAGAGCCAGGACCATCATTAGAAGAGATTCAGCAAGAACTAAGGCGTAGGGGTATTCAGACAAGCGCACCTTCATCAAGTGTTGTTCGCCAGATCATGGGAGACTTCATCAATGTTTGAACTCATTGGTGCTCTTATCGGTGGTGTCTTTCGTCTTGCTCCAGAAGTCCTAAAGATCTTAGATAGGAAGTTTGAAAGAGAGCATGAACTGAAGAAGTTAGATGTTGAAGTCTCTATCGCTAAGATGCAAGCAGAGTTTGCTCTACAGCAGGGACATCAGCGTCTACAAGAGCATGAATTAGATGCTATCGGTGAAGCATTCAAACAACAAGCAGAGTCTGACAGTAAGGCTTGGAAGTGGGTAGCATCACTATCTGCTTTGGTTAGACCAGCAGTGACGTACTGGTTTGTAGCTTTCTATTCAGTTGTCAAAGCTGCTGGACTATATCTAGCTTTTCTTCAGGATGGTTCATGGACATCAGTGTTGTTGTCAGGATGGACTGATTACGATGAAGGTATGCTGTCCTTGATTCTAACTTTTTGGTTCGTTGGTAGGGTATGGGAATCAAAGAAGTAATCTCAATCGCTGAACCATTGATTAAGAGATTCGAAGGATGGAGAAGTAAACCTTATCTCTGTAGTGCTAACGTACCCACCATAGGTTGGGGATCTACGATGTACGAGAATGGAGATAAGGTTACCTTAGATGATCCTGAGATCACAAAAGAAAGAGGACAAGCCTTATTTGAACTTGATGCAGAGAGATTCCTACTTCAAGTCTACAAAGCCTGTCCAGTGTTGACGAAACACCAAAATAAAGCTGCTGCAATACTTAGCTGGACTTACAACTTAGGACCAGCTAGACTCCGATCATCCACGATGCGAACAAGGATAAACAAAGAAGAATGGGAGGAAGCTGTTCAAGAACTAAAGCGTTGGAATCTTGCAGCAGGTAAAGTAACCAAAGGCCTTGTTCTTCGTCGTGAAGCAGAGGCGACATTATTCCTCCTTAGCCCATCCAACAACAAAGCTGAAGATACCAATGTTAACAAAGACAAAGAACCCTTCGAGAGGGATCTCAGATCCGTCCTCGTCAGCTACGACAAAATCATCCGAGTAACAAATCCCTAACATGAACCCAGTTAGAAAAGACCAACCATAGATATTCGGCATAGTTTTCCTTAGTGACCTTTATAGACCCCTTTGCAGGGGTCTTTTTTTATCTAGATCTCACACACTCCGGCTACACAGGCAAGCTGCTGTGCACCTTCGACGTTATCATCATTCTCCTTGAGCATATCCCAATTGATATCTGAAGGCATCTTAGCTAACAAGGCTTCATATTCTTCCTTGCTACATGTCTCATAAGGTGCCTGCCTATACGTGCCTCCATCCATTGGTAGGAACGATACACCAGTGCAGATATCAAAGTTATCGTACACCCAAGCCCCTACAGTAGGCCAATCATTCTCATTGACTGAGATAGTCACTGAAGGTTTATGTTCGCACCAGTGAAGCTGATACACACGCCATAACTTAAGATGAGATATAGCATCAACATCATCCCTGGTGATAGCACCTTCAGGAGCCTTCATAGGAAATGAGAACACAGTAGTGCTATCTGGTCTCATCACACAAGGTTCACTAGGAATACCTTGTTCGATCATAAACGCCGTGAGAGGGTCTTTTTTATCTGATCGTACACGCCTAATGTAATACTGGGCATGTTGAGGATGAATGCCAGAAGCAGTGCCACAAAGCTGAGACACAGTACCAGAAGGCTTGACGCAAGTGATAGCAGCAGAGACAGGGATATTAAGAGCATTTGCTGTAACTTCATTAGCAATGATTGCTTCATTTTTCAACATCTCCAATCTTGCTGGTAACGCTTTATCATCAGGATCATTCAGTAGCTTATGATCATAGATACCTGTCAGCGATACACCCAATAGACGTTCTTCAGCGGTGTTCTTTTCCCAGATCTTACGTAGGTATGGGAAGGTAGTCATTGTGCTCTGCCAAGTGCCTAGAATCGCTGCTACACGTACTTTATACATCAAGTCTTGAAGTGTGTCCGTATCACGAACAATGACCTCTGTGAGGTTACAGAACTGGTAAGGACGTAGGATAATCTCTGAGCAAGGATTCGTACCAAAGTCATGGTTAGGATCTCTACGACCATTGATAGCAGCTTGTTTCTGTGATGCCTCCCTGTTGAAGATACCACGTTCACCTGAATGACTCTCATAGACTGAGCACCATTCACGCATGAATTGACCTACTGAAGGCTTTGTACCATACACAGCAGAATTGTTAGCTAGGCTACGTTGTCCTTGCTGTTCCCACCAAGCACCGGCTTTAGCGTGTGCCATACGATCATCACTTAGATCGCTTAAAGAGATCATCGCAGAACGCCGCACACCACCCACAACAACAACCTCCCCGATCTTGCACAGAATATCATGGCATTCAAGGGACGACAGACGACGATTTTTGGCCGCTTGGAACTTCCTAATAACAAATTTGAATAGTTCAACGAGGGGTTCTGGACCAGAAGCTCTGCCTCCAAAGGTCTTAAGTCTGGAGCCAGCAGGTCTAACTTTGGATACATCCCAGGTTGCAACTTCTCCAGCGTATAGTAAAGCAATGAGTTGTCGTAATGCTTTAGCCCAGCCCTCTTTGCTGTCGGATACCACGATAGTAGTTTTACTATCGAATAACTGATCAGGGACTTCAGGTAGTTGATTAACATACTTAGCCTCTACTGAGAATCCAACACCTGTTCCACACAGGAGGATGTACATCGCTTCATCAAAGGACTTAGGGTCGTCGATAGGCAGATAACTACAGTTATAACCAGCAATGTTCTGACGCTCAAGTGCCTCTCCAGCAGTCATCATACAACGCATCGAAGGCATTACATCCATGTTAAGGATTGCTTTATGTACTGTTTTGTAAATGTGTTGTGGGATCTCATACTTGTGTTTGTCTAACAGTTGTTTCTTCATGAATCCCATGTAGCGATCAACTGTTTCACTCCAGTTCTCACGTCTGCCTTGTTCGTCAATGAAACGACTGTAGCGGCTTTTGTGGATAAAACTTGAGTAGTTATTTAACTTCATTCTTCGTCCTCTTCGGTGTCATCTATTTCGTCAACAAGTTGGTCAAACATGGCTTCGATTCTGTCCTCAAACCTGTCTACCAGTTCTTCTGATGTTATCCCTAAGATCTCCATTAGAGAGATCTCATCTAGTCTCTTAAGTTTTTCAAATAAGTCCAGAATCGTTAAAGCCATAGTCACTCCTTATAATACTTACTCTTTACTAAGTCATAGTTCTCAATCACATACTCCAGATAGTGTACTGCTTTAAGTAGATCTTCTCTACCATTCTTTCGTTGGTGCCTCTGCACATACTTAACAACATTAGCTAACCAAGGGTCTAATGACCATGCTGAGATAACATCCCAAGGTTGTAGTGTTGTCTGTTTGTAATGATCACCACCGACCTGTTTAGCTTGGTTTGAGTACTTCGGAAGCAATTGGTTCACTCCTTCTTTGTTGTTGCCATCCACCGCAGTCTTGGCACTGGTAACGCTGATACTTTCCTGTAAGGGAGGTACTAAACCCTCGCCTTTGTAGATTGATACTAGCGCATCGTGTACAGCTTCGGTGGTCTTTGTTGACTGAGACGTTAGGGTGGGTTCGAATCCAGGGAAGAAATCGCTCATAGACTTTTTCCAGTAAGATTACATCTTGTTTATTGTACTGCTCCATGATTTCCCATGCTGCTTTGTCTTTGTTCATACACTTGATCCAAAGTTCAAAGCCTTCATGCTTAGTCTTCTGACCTAACCCTAACGCTCTAGCTACATAGTCCAGCTTGTTACTAGGAAACCTAAATTCCTTTCTAGCAGTCTTAAGCAGATCAATCTGATGGTAAGGTGCTGGAGGAGACATACCAGCCTCTAGGAACTCTTTATTGAGTGTAGGTATGTCAAACCTAGTCCCATTGTAATGTACCACAGCATCGCATTCATCTAAGAGACTATGGATCTTCTTTAGCATAGTCTTCTTACCGTTTAGGATGCTGCTGAACATTAACTGATCACCTTGATACCACTTAGCGGACCAACACAAAACACTACTGCTGTCTACGATCTGACTGATACTGATGTTCTGTTGAAACAAACCCCAGACATACGCAGTGTTAGGTGCTGATTCGATATCAAGTAGCAGGATTCTCATCAGCGTCTGAGTCTGTACTAAAGTGTGACGGATCATCATGTCCGAATATGTTAACGATCTTGTCAAACTGCTTAACGAATACTTTCTCTTTGACATCGTAACCGTAGTAAGCACCGAGGGCTTCACAGGCTTTCTCTAACAGCGTAGGCCAAGCTATACCACTATCGTAGGTAGCATTAATATCAACCATATGCTGTAGTGGGAAACCATAGTCAGCGTTGTGCCTCTTTCCTTCTTCGTCTTCATCTGAACCTATTGACATATGAAAACTAATTCTACTATCGCTCATCTTCATCTCCATTCATTAGGGCATCCCAGGAATTAGGGAATACTTCAGAGCAGACTCGGCAGATGTTCTCTGCAACGATCCTTGTCTCTGCTTGGGCTTCCTTTGCTAACCTTAATTGACATACTCTAGCAAAGGCGTAAAGGCTCCCACTCCAATACCATTCAGTCATCATGGATTGGGGGAGTATCATCCTAGCTTGCTCAGGGCAAATACCTTCCTTGAGCATTAGGTCGTACA
>Ga0255156_1000176_pt1 | contig 25219 bp, 35 predicted proteins | sample Atl_Atlam_RepA_8_FD_186026 | JGI IMG/M metagenome (GOLD analysis project Ga0255156, IMG submission 186026) | Freshwater microbial communities from Altamaha River, Georgia, United States - Atl_Atlam_RepA_8h | ecosystem: Environmental > Aquatic > Freshwater > River | place: USA: Georgia... | reverse complement strand
TTCTTATCTTCAGGGTCAACGGGAATGCCATTGACAACGTCATTCATAATCAAACTAGGAACATCCCAGGTTTGATACTTTTTAATCATTCTATAAAATGCTAGATATACCACGGTTCCGTGTTTGGTGATTAATTTTTCGTAGAGCTTTTGATCTAAATTTACATTACGAAAAATTGTAACCAAAGACTTTAAATGTAATTGTCCAATCTCCATCCATTCTTCTTCAGTCATCGAATAAAAATCTACATCATCGATAAACACACCAAACCTACCCAACCCCGGAATCTTTGTAATTTTCATAATTTTGCCCTTAAACTCATATAAGAGTATTTAATTCCGCTAATGAATGTAAATAACAAACAAGGAGATTTAACTATGTTAAAACTATTAGCAAAACTTTTTGGTCGCAAGTCCGCAGAACAACCAGTTCCAGAACAAGCGCCATACAAAGTAGAAGCACCAAAAGCACCGGCAGAAGTAGAAGTAAGTGCTGCAAAATTTGAAGGCGAATTGAAGAGCCCGTCTGAACTTCAAGTAGAAGTTTTACAAGCTCAAAAAACAGAAGCCAAAAAGAAAGCACCTGCTAAAAAGAAGCCGGCGGCTCCTAAAAAGGAAGGTGCAAAGAAAGGCGGTCGTAAGCCTAAATCAACGACCCAGGCTTAATGCCTGTTGGTAGAGATCAAAACTAGCTAAGTTCTTAGCTTTCGATTCGCACATAATGTCGAACTGATCTCTAAAGCTCAGTGCCCATTCGTTAACATCTGTATTCCAATAGAAGTTAGAGTGAGCTCTGAGCTTTGCCTTTTTGTGTCCGGATTCTAAGAGGGTCGGAAGATCGGGACGTAATCCAGTGGTATGACCAGGGAGTACATCTTCGCGAGACACACTATAATGGCAAGTAGGACGCACACCGCGCCAACTATCAATAACACGTTTAACGCGGTCATCGCTAGGGTTGATATACTCACCCGAGTTAATCCAGTGATGGTGTATGTCAAGTACAATTGGAACGATATCAGCAAGTTCCAAACAGGTGTCCAAATTGTGTGTAATTTCTTCATTTTCGATTGTGAGTGTGTTTCGTGCTTCGGGAGTTAAGCGGCCCAAAACAGCACGTATTCCATTGGGGCCTCGTCTACCAGCGATATGAACGTTGATCTTAAAGTCTTGAAACGCTTGGCCAAATCCCATCCAGCGAGCCATGTCCACATGATATTCAAATTCCTCTATGCTGCGAGTTACAATATCATCTGACTCAGACGCCAACACGCAAAACTGACCAGGATGCATACTAAGCCGAACACCAGCCTGACGACCCAGATCTCCAATGGCTCTAAATCCTTTTTCGCAATAGGCTCGTACATCGGGATTCCGCCAATACCCGCGCCAACTTGGCTCAGTGTATACAGGAAGAATATCGCTACTGAGTCGTACCATTCTAAGATTTTCATCAAGTGTACCTACCCTCTCAACAAGTTTACGAGTTGCTTCGATGTTCTGTACCATTAGGTCCCAGAGCTTTTGTTCGGCAACATCTCGTGTCTGTCTATTTAACCAAGCAACGGTGGTTGCTCCGGTATTGTAGATTTTACACTCGTCTTTAGGTTTAATGCCGTCTACTTGATCGGGACGGTCAATCCATTTGCAGGCAAAGCCAATACGTTTATTCATAACACTATTATACAATCTTTATTGCCAGTTGTCAACAATAACAGGATCTTCAACGTCATGCGGATTTGGATCTCCGTGAAAAACTAAAATTGAACAATCGTTTGGAATGGGTGGATTTTTAATTGTTTTAAATTTTCTTGGCATGGTTCCAAAAGAAATCTCTGTACGATCTCTAATCTCCCATTTGTAACTCATAATAAATTGATCGGGCCAAAAAATAATTCTACCTTTTGCTACTTGGAAAATCCAATCTTGATCTCCGTGTAGTTGTTGTGCCTTATTCATATTATTTTTGAATACGGTATAAATGTCTGGATGTTGTCCGGCTATCCAACTCATTACTGAGCTATTTAAAATTTTCCAACCAGGGTTAAATTTTCTGTTAAAATCTCTTATACCTAAAAATTCATTTTTAGTATAATCTTTAACAAGTTTATCTATATTATTAACTATTACAACATCTAAGTCGAGATATAAAATCCTGCCATTTAATCCAAGACTAGGGTCAAACATATGAACTTTGTGCCACCATTTTTTTGTATATCCTTGATCGGACAGGATAATATTTCTAACACCTTCAATTGGGTGTTGATCGTCTGTTAGGCAAACAAATTCATAAGGAATTGTTAAGTGTCGAGCAACCATGTTCCGGAGTCTTTCTACATACTCCGGACCATACTTATTACCAAAACGAACACATAGAACGGTTAGTTTAGATTCCATCTCTATAAAAAACTGAGCGGCTCTTAGGAGTTTCCCACCATTCGATACGCTGAACGGTGACTCCTAAGTCTTTCATTTTTTCTTGTACCAGTTCCGCCATCCACGAACTAAGATGTTCTGAAGTAGGAACAAAATTTACAACCATAAACCCTTCATAGTACTCATACTCGGGTGTGTTTGGTTCGAGTCCTGTAAGATCCAAATGAAAGCCTGCTACGTGCCCGGTGCCAGGAACCATTACTGGAATTAATCCCCTGTCTCCGATAATTTTATTGTACAGCGGATCGCTTGAGTCAATAATAAATTGATGGTCAATGTACTCGTTAATCCATTTCTTTAGCCATTCCAAATGTCTAAAGTCAGTAACCATGCCAGTTCTATCTAGCTCGGGTGCTGTAAGGAACACTTGCATTTTGCCTTCGTGTCCGTGTAAATGACGACAAGCGCATTTTAGGTCAGCGGCATATTCGCCGTTTAGTGTTTGTGTATGAACTCTGTGACCGTAGCAGAATTCAAAAGTTTTGTCAATGATCCAAGTCATCTCTTGCCCTTTTAAGTAAGTTTGATGACACGCAGAGTGTTTAAAGTGGGATGAGCGTCAAGTCCACTAGTATATTAGTATACTAGAAAGATATTTATAATGCAAGAAATTTTACGTTATTTTTCTGCCATTCCTTTGGAATTTTCCAGTTGGCAGTATTTAAGATTGTAAAATTTTTATTAGGAAAACATTCAAATACTTTTTTAATTTGATGCAACCAATAATTTGGATCAACAGCATTTGAATTAGATGAAGAATAATTTGCGGTGTCTTTGTAAATGTTATTAACTTTATTATTATTACTCCACAGGTCAAACCCTATTAATGTAACATTGTCTGAATGCATTGCTGCGAGTAATACAGCATAAGGACCGCTATTCCAATGGAAAGGATTATCAATTCTTAATGATCCTTGGTAAGGTAACTCTGGGAGTTCTTGTACATTTGAGAAAAAAGTTATCCACTCTTTTCTAGTATATATTATTGTTTTTTTAGAATTAAGATTGTTTTGTGCTTCTCTAACCATTCTCATATCGCAACATACAAGATGATCTACAAACATATCTCTATGTATTGCATTACAACCTATTAAGGTATAATCTTTAAATTGTGAAAGATTTATTTGTTTTCTACTTTCACCGTTGCCGATTACTAAAGAGTTCATTATCCCTTAATGTCACCAAAGGATAACCATTCACCCGGTTCTCCTGAACGAACGCATACCCAGCCAACAGACTTTCCTTTTTCTGGAGCAGCATTCCATACAATGTCTCCGCGTTCGTGAGAACCAAACTCTGGAGGGCTTGCTCTATATTGATGTAACTTATCATTAAACTTGATTGGACCTTTAACATGAAGGTCTGCTCTCGAGTCCATTGTTTGCACACCAACGGATATTTTTCCGTGTACAGAAACCTGTATAGGCCCTTCTGCTTTGTTGCCAAGTTTGATGTTTCCGTTGGATTCAATAGTAATTCTAGCAGTATTGTCAGTGACAATGTTTAAATCGTTGCTGGCAAAAGTTCCAATCTTTCCTTTAGAATTTTCCGCACCGATAACAATTTCTAAACCTTCTTCTGCAACACTTAATGCAGAATTTGGCATTTCAATACCAATACCAACTCTACTGCTTGTAGATTTATAAAATACATATTGGTCAATGACAACATCACCGTCAACTAAAAGACCTTTTAATCTTCCAAGTTGTCTTAGATTACTTTTGGTTACGCTATTGCCTAATTCGTTTACTGACAACACAGGTGCATTATCAATTAAAACAGACTTGTCTTTTCCTAATTCAATATTTTCAGAAATAAAGAATCTATCAGGGTTTCCGTTAAACACAATTTGTTTAGCATTTCCTTGACCTGACCAAATAAACCCTTTTCCATAGAGTCCTGTATCGTTTGATTTAAATTCAACAAATGTAGGATTACTAATTGATCCTTCTCGACCTTCTGTGAGATCTTTTAATGCTTTAGTAATTGCGTCTAATGCAAGATTGATTTTGTCTGACATATTGTTCTCTTACTCTAATTTACCAAATTTTTTCCATTCGCCGGGATTACCTGCTCTAACACAGATCCAGCCGGCATGTGTTTGTGGATTGGTATTCCAGACAACATCACCTGGTTTAAAATTTCCTGATGTTGGAGAAGCATCTGCATATTGATGAATATGACCGTGGAATCTAACAGCACCGCCAACATGTAGATCAACTTCGGGATCTGGATTTTTAACTCTTATAGCAACTTTTCCGTGAACAGAAACTTGAATAGGTTGTTCTGTGGTATTGCCTAAAAGAATATCCCCGCCAGCACCAATACTAATCCGAGATATGTTATCAGTTACAATATCAAATTGTTTACTAGCATATGTACCAATAATACCTCTAGTTTGTTCTCTGCTACCGACCATAACTTCAATGCCATCTTCTGCAACAGAAAATCCTGCATTGGGCAATTCAATCCCTACACCTAATCGACTAGCGGTAGAATTATAAAATACATATTGATCGAGTACAACATCCCCGTCAACTAATAAACCTTTTAGTCTACCAACTTCTCTCAAGTTACTTTTAACAACGGTATTTCCAAGAGCGGTTGATGAAAGAACAGGAATATTATCAATTCCTATATGTTTATCTTTGCCTAGATAAATGCTTTCTGATGAAAATAATCGGTCTGGATTTCCGTTGTAAACAAATTGTTTGGCATTTCCTTCGCCTACCCAAAGAATTCCTTTACCAAAAATTCCTTCTTGATCTGTCTTTTTAAATTCTAATGAGCTTGATCTTTCTAATCTAAGATCAGCTTTTAATTCGTTTACTTCTATAGTTTGAGCTTTTAATGTTCCTAAGACATTGATGTTTTCAGCAATTACTGATTTTTCAACAGATAAATCTCCAAGCACCTGTCCTGTTCTTATTTTTGAAATGTAAACATTGTTATCTTCAACAATAATTTGCTCGGCAGTAGCTTTGTCATTGATCCCGGCACTTGCAAATCCTAGGATTTTTCCGCCAGAAATATGATCGCCACTGAGACTTCTTTTTGGAAGGTCTTTGTGAAAAGTAGCAAGGTTAATACCTGGTTTATCAGCGGTTTCAACTAGGGATTGAATGCTGCTTGCTAGGTAAGTTAGGGCTTGATCGATATTGTTTTTGCTCATAGTAAGATATTTATCAATAGTTGTTTTACGATAAATATCCAAAAGAGGAGTTTTTTATGCCGGTCGCAACAACAGATGCGTTTAGAAATATTACAATTGGAGCAACAACTATTAGGGCAGAGCAAGTAGGAGATACCCTTACTATTTCTGCGGGTGGCAATATTACACTAACACCGAACGGTACAAATGACTCTTTTGAAATTGCAGCAGGTCTTACATTAACTGCTGATAATTCTACAAATGCTTCAAATTATCTAATATTTTCCGATTCAGCTACAGGATCTTTTACACCTAGAACCGATATAAATTTGTATTATAACCCTAGTACAGATACATTAACTGCGGGAGTATTTGCTATTTCAGCTGTATCTACATCAACAGGAACCCCGTCGAATACTACAACTCCGACGGGGTATATGCAAATAACTATCAACGGAACACAACGATATGTTCCTTATTTTACTTGATTAGGCAAGTTTTAAAAGAATAACTTCTTCGTTGATACGTCCGTTGAGCTTAATATCAACTGCTTTAATATCTTCTAAAAACTTACGTAGAGCTACTTTACCAGCTGCTTTAAACTCTTTAAGTTGTTCCTCGGGCTTGCGCAGAGTCTTTTGTACACTCTTAAACTCGTCATAGCCAGTAATCGAAGTACCTTTTACGCCAAGTTCTGAAAACTCACCAGCAACATATTTGCCTAGTTTTCGACTCTTAGTATTAAAGACCCACAACTCTTTAGAGCCAATAATATCCGCAGGATTAATACTAACCAATTTAAGTTTATCATCTTGCTTTAGATATTTGAGTTTAGCAACAAGTTTATCTGCACTTACCGCTTTCTTAGCACGTGGTTTACGATTAACTTTTGCTTCCTGCATTAGCATATCGCAGGCACTGAGGATTTCGTGATAAAATGCAAGAATCTTTTTAATTTGAGCTTTGCTAAAATGAGCGTATGCTTCTTTAAGCTGTTCACATTTTCCTTCTTGAAGCTCTACGTACTCGTCGTGCTGACGTTGATAAAAATCTTTAATAATACGAGCATGAGCGGCCTTGGCCTGCTTACCCCTTAGCAAATTCATAAGTTTAAATGCTTTAGGATCAAATGCTTCTGGATCCATAGAAAATGATTCAATGGCGTCTTCAATTTCTTCGGTCATTGCAAGACTAGTTTCTCGAACACGTTCTTGGATAGAAACTACAGGTATAGTTTCTTTTTTCTCAACAACTTCTTCGTCTTCGGTATCGTCCTTGCCCTCGGCAATGACTCTATTGATAGCAGTCTCCAACCATTTAGCAGTATCACGACCTTCGTTAAATCCTGCGTGTACCTCTGGCATGCCTCGTAGCAGACAGGCAGCAATACCACCCATGGTACCTGAACAGCGATTGTCTTTAGTCTTTTTAAATTCAGCAACGGTTTCTGAATTCCAGCCTTGGAGTTTCATCCATTCTACAACTTTAGGTTTTAGATCTTTACCGCTGTACTCAAGACGATAGTATTCCATAGAGCGACGAAAATGAGCATTAAACTGATCCGCACCCCAATCTTCAGCACCGTCCCATCGAGGGCTCAAATCACGAGTTGATTTAGTACGATGTTCGATTACTTGTTTTTTGGTAACGCGAGTTTTGGTTGCTGCTTTAGCCATTTTGAGTCACTCCTTAATTAAACAATAAAGATATTATAACACCAATTTACTCAGAAGTCAACCGTTCGATTTCAATTATATCTCCGTCTTCTGTTTCTTTATATATAATTGTAGCAGGAAAATCGACTAACGATGCTTCTGCTATTTCACGTGCTTCTTTAAGACTTTTGGTAGTATCTACCAATTCTTCGTGTCCGTCAACGTCGACAGACCAGACCTCGTATAGTTCCCAGGTCATTTTATTTTACCTTTTCTCCTTTGGTGTTAAAATCTTCCCAATCTCCACCGGGCGCCAAAGCCCAGCCAAGACGTTGGAGATCATTCCGGATCTCGTCGGTAATATAACCTTCCGGCACAAGATTTACATCAAGGTTGTCGTCGTAGCTCATACCGCCGCGAATGCCTGAACAATACCAATCGATGTAGTCGCCTTTTTGTTGCATATCTGCAATTATGCCGCCTGCATAACGCCAAGAGCAACCCCATTCTTCTTGTTTAAGAATAGGAATGACATCCAATTTAATAAAACCGTTGTTACACATTGCCGCATACAAATTTTGGGCATAGACATCATTAGCACGAACTTTCTCTAAAATCCATTCAGTGGTTAAGAGATCGTACTCCATATTATTCTTATGAGTTTCTGGATCGTCAAACTTGTGATCGTGCTGTTCGAGAATTTGATCGAACATGTCAAGATAGGCCTCGTTTACAGGTTCACCTTTTTCTGCCTGACGCTTAACATATCCTTCCTTTTGGAAAGAATGTCGTTCGGGGCTTTTAGATATTTCTTTCATTTTACTTCTGGATCTTTTGATACATACTGACCAGTTTCTTCGTATATTTTATTACATTCTTCTTGTGTACGCAATTTTACTTCTCGTATAACGGTGCCGTCTTCGTTGCAAAATTCAACTTTATAAGGACCCAATACAACAACGTAACTATCTTCTTCCTGCCAATCGTGCTCGCCATCATAGAGCCAACCAGCACCGCACATACCGTCGTCGTTGCCTTCTAAGTATAGACGCTTAATTTCTTCTTGTTCTTCTTCGCCAATGTCGTCACTAAATTCAAACCAACAAGCAACCTGATCGTCTAAATCACAACTATCGTATTCTCCGTCTTCGGCCTTACAATATTGTGTAGGACTTTCGGCTCCGCTAAGATTGCACTCCATATCTTCAGCAAGAAACCCTTTCCCCCAACGATAATGATCCTCTACATTGAACCAACTAATAGTACCGTCATCATTTTCACGATACATTTCGTAGACAATGTAAATGCTTTTCTTTTCAAGAGGAGTAATTGTATAGTGTGCCATTATTCTTCCCCAGTAAATTCTTCCCCAGTTTCTTCGTTAACAAGTTGTAGTGGACCATAGATCCAATATTCGGTGTCATCATTTACCCAACCTGCTTCTTCAACTGCTGAGTAAGAGTCCTCCTCCCATAGCTCATCAAACTCTTCTACATCGTCATCATTAGCACCGTCACCTGCACGAGTCTCTGCCCAACATCCGTCGTCCATCATGTCAAGCTCCCATTCATATTCGCCACCCCAACCTACTTCGTATCCGTCTGGATTCTTAAGGTCAACATCGGGCTTTTCGTCAGTTTCGCAAAACCAGGTTCCCCAGCGGAAGCCTTCTTCTCGAATAATAGTTTTGCCGTCTTTAGTCCAGTATTGATATTCAACTGCATTTTTCTTATGAAGGTTAGAAATTTTCCATGTTGCCATTATACACAATCTCCTTGAATAGCTTCTATAATTGCCTGATTAACTTTTGGATCTTTTTGATTTTTAAATTCTTTTACATCTTTAATAGCAGATTTTAATGTTTCAGAGTAATTAAGAGCCTGTTGTTCACTCATTGTGATTGTGGTTTCGCATCTTACATAACCCTTAGTCCAAATGGTCCAAGTTAATTTTAATCTTGTAAAGAGACCGTTAATGATATCTTTAACAGCCCAATCAAATTCTTGAAGCCAAACATTATCAATATCGTATCGTTTTTTGATTACTTCAGTCCAATAATCTGTTTTAACAGACACAAATACATTTACATTTACACCGCATTCGTCCGCTTCAACTTCTAGATTATGATCGTGTGACTCTTGTCCGCAGCCACAGACTATTTGATAATATTTAGAATCTCCAAAATCGTTGCGTTTTAATATACCTTCTGCCGGTGTTTGTAATTTCATTATAAGGTCCCAGTATCAAATGTTTTGACATTATGTCTGTTTTCGTACATTGTGTCCATAATTTTAAGATAATTTTCCTCAGACATAATTGTTTTATAAAAACTAAATGCCTGCACAGCCATGACAGCAGCAATTTCTTCTGGTGAGTATTCTTCTAACATAATGTTATTGAAAGCCAAATACTTGCTGTATAGGTCTTCGTGTTTAGATTTTTTTGTCATGTATTCCTTGTTGATAACGATATTCTCTCTTAAGCCACCATTTAAATTTTTGAAAATATTCTTCGTGTGTGTATTTGGGAATGTTAGCCTGAAAATGTTCCTCACAATTTTCATACCATAGTTCTCTGACCCAAGTTCTAAACGAAGAAGTTTTCATATTATGTCCAAAGTGATTGACGGATTTTAATTAGACGAATCATCATTTCTTCGTCCTCTTTCTCATATTGTGCTTCCAGTTTGTGAAGTTTGTCAAGAGCTTTTTTAGATTCGGCTTTTTCTTTTTTGGTATCGTCTTCTGGAAAGAATTCGTCTGGGTGTTTCTGACGACGATTTTCGCAAATAGCTGACCAGCCACTTACATCATAGGGATCTGGACGAGCAGGACGTTCGTACTTCCACCATTTGTAAAGGATTTCAATCTCCGCAGCAGCAAGTGCCTGCGAGGTAGGTACAGCTTCGTGCTTTTTATCTTCGTCTAGGAAATCCGCATTGGTTAAAGTTTTTGCCCAAGCGCAGTAGGCCATTGCTGCTTCTTCAGAACGCCAGTTACGATACCAACGACGCCACCAAGGGTAAGAATACTTCTTACGAGCTTCGTCGTCCCAAACGCAGAAATTCCACGCTAGTTCGATTTCAACGAAGTCAACAAGTTCGTTAAAAAGGCATGGCAGGAATCGATTCCCAACATCGCACCAAGTGCCACGCTTGATATCGCTAGGGCTAGCAGAAAGACAATGAGTGCGAGTAACCCAACGATTATTAATATAATATCTAACATCATTGATCCTATCAGGTATAAACATCCAAACGTCTTGGATGTGGTCAAGGCCCTCTTCGGCTAGCCAATAACGGAAAGGATGCTTTTCTTTAGAAGCACGTTTCCATTGCGCCCAGCCTTTAGAAGTTTCGGCGGTCGGCTTAGATGAACCGCGAAGCCAATCTGCAAATTTTGTACAAGTCCAATAATTTCTCATAATAGTTTTTCTCTGTAGAACACTTTAATTATACAAGAAATTAAAAAACCCGTCAAGATGATTCAATTTTGCCCCATTTAATTTTTAGCCAAATTCGTTCGTGTATGTAATAATCAATACTTAAAAGTATGTGTAGAGCTGTTGCAAAACCAGTTGCACTTCCAATATCTCCTGTGAACAGATATGTCCAAAATATTGTGAACAACCAAGCAGTTAGTCTGTAACTAACCATTCTTGCGATAGTCCGTTGGTGTGTTTCCATTAAATTTTCCTTTGATATCCTGCCAAATTAAGCATGATCGAATACTGCTCGTAGGCTTTTTGGACAGCAGGATTGGTATGCCGATAGTGTGCTTCTTCTCTTTCTTTGTCCATTAAAGTTTGGAACATATCGATCTCTCCTTTAGAATGGTTGTGCCACCTAAAGAAACGTTTTTCTAATTCTATAAGAGTGCGGAGTCTACCTTCTGGTATTTCTAAAGTAATGACTTTTTCAGTTTCGTATTCTACAACATCATTTCGGATGATGTCAGCACGTTCTGGTTCTGTAAAAAATCTAGGAGGATGATATCGTGCCCTACGCTTTTGATCGTTTAGGACACGAACCTCATAATTTTGACAGAATGCATTAACAAGATCGTTATCCATTTTGTACTAAACTCTCACTCATTGGAAAGATTGCAGCAATGGCCTTAGCACAGGCCACAGCAACTTCTTGATGCTCTTTCTGTGTCCCGTTTGCTGACCTAAGTTCAATAAAATGAATCCAAGAACGAAGTGTTCCGTTCATATACAATCTACTTTCAATTAGGCCTTCTGGTAAAACAGCACGAGCTTGCTCTTTAGCAATGCCGTTTTCAATAGCAAAGTTGTAGGCCTCTAAGGCAGCAAGTTTAACACGAGTCTGTGCTTTCTCCCATTCTTGTGTTAGTCTTCGAGCTTCCGGATTATCCTGTACAAGTTCTATACTATTTTGTCTATTTTTGGGATCTTGGAGTCTTGGTTCTCTAAGTACAAAGCTGAGATCCTTTGTTGGGTCAGCGTAACGCTGACTGAACTCTTGGAAACTAAAACTTCTGTGACGTAAGATTTGCCGTGCAATATCTCGTGTTGTCGTAATCTCCATGCAAGCTGATACCATTTCGAGAGGACTCCAGTGTGCGTGTCTAACGAGATACTTGATAAGTTTTTCACTTGTGTCTGTGTTGAGCTGATTGCTTGGGTTTGAGACTCTGGCACAATAGGCGATGAGTTCTTGTGCATCGTCGATTCCCTTGTCGGCAAAATCGGCAGTTGGTTGTGAATAGGAGACGAGCTTAACATCCATTTATTTTTCCTTTAAATTGCTAGATTAAAATTGATAGCACATCGGGGACCGTTTTTAGGAATGCCGCCACCGTGCTTATGATTACCATCGAATAATACAACTCTACCTTTCTTAGGTGTTACACGTTGAACAACATTATTATTGTTATCAAAGAATACGGTATCCCCGTCGCTGTCATTAACGTAGTATAACACAACTAAGTGAGGATAGGGCAAGTCTGTATGAGGGTCATAGTATTCTTTATTAGTTTTATACGGCATTAAAACAAAAATCCGTCCAACTAATATATCTTTAAATTGAATATTTTCTTTTGCAAATACCAGCTGAGGAATTAATCCAAAGTTTGGCAGATGTGTCGAAATAGTGTTTGATGATTTAAGAACATGAACAAAACTAAGCGGAGCGAAAGATTCTTCTCTTGCGGTAAGTTCATATTTGCATTTTAGGTCTACTATCGGATGCATCATTTTATCTCCGCTGAGACCTAAAATACTTAATTCAAAGTAATCCTGAAGGTGTTCAGGAATTACATCATCTAATACTTTTATCAATTTTGATCTTCTTCCGGTTCATCAAAACATAAACTTTCTAGAGTTTTATAATGTTCGTATGCCTTTTTCAAAGCTGCAAACTTTTCAAGTTTTTTTGGATCTGGAACAAGGATTGATAATCTATCTTCCATTCTTTTTAAAAACTCTTTTAGGCTTACATCACCTAATTTAATGTCTGCTTCTTTATCTAATTGTATTCCGTTTCCATCAAAGTTAACCCTAGGAGGCGAAACATTTAGCGTACCATAACACGTTGAACCTGTGTTCATAGTATAACAAGATCCAGTCCAGGTATTGGTATATGATATACCACTAGTACTTGGCAAAGTTATTGTGGTGATCGGGGCTGTTGTTAACGAATCTAAAGAAGAAATTGTTATAGTGTCAGTGCCGCTATAAGATAAATCATAGATTGATTGAGCAGCACCAACAGCGCCGGGATCTAAAACAACATCTTCGGATATACTTTCTATTTCTTCCGAGCTAATTGCTTTAAGTTGATCGGCGGTTAACATGTTATTTTCCTTTAGCTTCTTTACGAGCGTTCTTTTCCTCTGTAATTTCTCCACGACGTGCTTTGACTAATTTAGCAACTTCTTGTAATGCTTTACGTGCTCTTGTTCCTGCTGCACCGTTACCTGATGTAAATTTTGCATCTTCTGCTAAGAATGCTTCGAATTGAGCTTTTAATTGTTCTACGGTATTTGACATATTATATTTTTCCTTATATTGGTGTGGTCGGTAGGTTTCGAACCTACAAGAACTGCGGGCTACGCCCATCGTCCCGGCCCCTTTCCAAACTATGGGTTTGGCGGGAGGTCTGCCATATTCCACTCACGACCACATACTTATTATATACTCGCAATGCGCCTAGAACAACTGATTGTGGCTTAAATATGTTCAGTTTATGAATATCAATTTTCAAGAAATACCATTTCAAAATATAACAAGGTTTGGACAACGAACTATGTTGTCCGATAATTTATTTTCCGTTAGTTGGATTCTAGGAAGGTTTTGCAATTACAAATGTAGTTACTGCTGGCCTTATGCTAGATCGGATAAGTTAGACTATCAAGAGTTTAAGGTTTACACAAATGCTATCGATGAAATAAAAAGACAGGCAAGAAAAAATGGTTTTGATAAGTTTCATTGGTCGTTCAGCGGTGGGGAACCCACCGCATATAAGCAACTTTTAGATTTGGTAAAATATATTGATGACGGTCCGGGGACACCTTATCAGAGTGTTCATATGACTACAAATTTAAGTCCGGGTAGCAAATGGTGGAAAACTTGGTGCTCCAATACCGAAATGCTTCAACGGAGAAGTATTACGGCAAGTTATCACGCTGAATTTGCCAAAGAACAAGAGTTTGGAGACAAATGTCTACAATTAATGTATGAACTAGTTCATGTTACCGTTAATCAAGTAATGGTACCGGAGAATTTTTTTGAGCTATATGAGAGGTGTGAAAGATTACATAACAGAGGTATTAATGTAACTCTAAAACCTCAAAGTGATCCTACCGCTAGCCATGTTGTTGACGGATATACTGAAGAAATGATTCACCTTATGCAAACAGGATTCCCTCAACGTGCCAACGGTGAAGATGTTTATCAGATAGCATTATATGATGCAGACGGAAAAGAATATCTTTTTGATCAAGCAGAACGGTTTAATGCGTTTGGATTTAATAAATTTCAAGGATGGAATTGTAATGCAGGATATCAAAGTGTTATAATAAGAGGTAATGAAGTCAAAAGAAGTTATAGTTGCCACGATGCTCCGTTGGGAACATTAACAGATGGCTTTGAACTTATTACTAAACCTAGAGTTTGTGTAACTCCTACGTGTGTTAGTTCGGCAGATAGTAAGATACCAAAACAAAAATTATGAATTTAGTATCTATAGATAACAATTGGCGAGATGAAGTCTTAAACATAGACTTGAATCTTGGCAATTATTGTAATTACAAGTGTTGGTACTGCTGGCCAGACTCAAATGCAGGCACATATAAATTTCCTAACATAGAAGTGATAAAGAAAAATATGTCTCATTTCTTAAATCATTATCTAAAGAACACAAATAAAAAAGTTTTTGATATACATTTCTGTGGAGGGGAGCCCACCCATTGGAAAGACTTACCAGAGTTTGTTAAGTTTTTAAAAGAAAATTTTAATTGTCTAATTTCAATGACCTCCAACGGTTCGAAAAAAATTGAATGGTGGAAAAATAATGCTAGATATTTTGATAGAATTCATATGAGCTGTCATCGAGAATATGTAGACATAGAACAATATAGAGATTTATGTGATTATCTGTATGATCAAAAAGTAGTTGTAAGCGTATCAGTTATGATGGATCCTACTGCGTGGGATCAATGTGTTGGGATGGTTGAATATCTTAAACGTAGTCGTAGAAAATGGACTATTCGTTATGTTGAGCTTATTGGAAAAACAATAGACTATACTGCTGATCAAAAAAAATTATTGTCTAAACACAGAGCAAGGCGAGTAAGTCTATGGTTCTTTTGGCGTAATAACAAATATTATCGAAGCATAGTAACCGCCAAAGACAATACAGGTAAAAAATATAGATTAGAAGAAAACGAAATTTTATTAAAACGATTAAACAACTTCTATGGATGGGAATGTAGTTTAGGAATTAATTGGGTTCATATCTCAATGGCAGGAGATATCACCGGAACTTGTAATCAATTTTTGTACGGAAATGATTTTCATTACAATTTATACGACTTAGATTTTGATAAAAAGTTTAATCCAATAGTACAATCAGTAATATGTGCCAAAACTTCTTGCGTATGTAATATAGAAACAAATATGCCAAAGAAAAAAATAAACAATACTAATAAAGTGATACCAATTTATGAAAATTGATCTAGAACATTTACACTACTGGATGTGTGCTATTCGTGAAAGCGAAAATCCTATGAGGACTCTTGATGCGTTCTGGTCAGGACAATTAAAAAGCAAAGAATGGTTAATAGAAAATCTAGTCTATTACATCTATCCTGAGCGTAATAAAGAATTAGACTTTCCTCTTTCTGTGGATATTCACGGTGGATGGGTTGGTGTACTATCAAGTATGCTGTTTCAAAGTGCTATTCCTATTAAAAATATTCGTAGCATTGATATAGATCCTAGTTGTGAATCTATTGCTACTATGATGAATAAAAAAGAAGAGATAGAAGGGCGTTTCAGAGCAGTCACAGCAGATATGTGCGCCATACGCAGTGACGCCGACATTATCATAAACACCAGCTGCGAACATATTACACAAGATCAATACGACCTATGGTTAAGTGGTCATCCTCAGGATAGTTTATTAGTTCTTCAAAGTAATAATTATGACATTCCAGAACACATTCGAATTGCCAAAGATCTAGAAAACTTCAAACAACAATGCGGAATTAATGTATTGTGGGCCAGAGAATTAGAGCTACCGTTGTATAAAAGATTTATGGTGATAGGTAAAAAATAATGTTTAAATTTAATGAGCTAAAGCAGCTTCATTTAGAAATATCAAACAATTGCCAAGCAAGCTGTCCTATGTGTACTAGAAATATTCACGGCGGTGTTGAGAATCCCTTGATCAAAATTGAATCTTGGACCTTGGATAGATATAAAAATATTATCAATAAAGAAGTTCTTGATCAAATTTCTTCTATATATTTTTGTGGCAACTACGGAGATCCGTTGTTAAATTCTCAATTGTTAGAAATGATTGAGTATACCAGCTCAACTAGTCCAAATATTGAATTAAGGATTCACACAAACGGTAGCCTCCGAAGCAAATCTTGGTGGGCAAAGTTAGCAATGGTATTGCCCAAGAACCATAAAGTGATATTTGCCATAGATGGACTAGAAGACACTCAGGCAATTTATCGAGTTGGCACAGACTATGAAAAGATTATAGAAAACGCTCGAGCATTTATACTTGCCGGAGGCATTGCTGAGTGGGCATTTATTAGATTTAAACACAACGAACATCAGGTTGAAGAAGCTAAACACAGAGCTCATTCTCTAGGCTTCAAAGAATTTACTATGAAAGATAGTTCTAGGTTTTTATTAGATGCAAAATTTCCTGTTTACAATAAAAACAAAGAAACAATATATCATTTAGAACCTAGTCAATATACAGAAATAAAATTTATTGATAAACGAGTAATTGACAACTATAAAGACATAGTAAAGAAAACTGAAATTAAATGTTATGCACTCAAAATGAAAGAGGTATACATTAATGCCCAGGGGCACGTATTCCCTTGTTGTTGGTTATCTATGATTCCCTACCAACCACCAGACGAGTTATCAGAATTAACCGCAGTAAGAAACGATATGTTTCATCAATACCAACAGCTTGTGGAAAGTCTAGGCGGAATTGATAACCTAAACGCAGATAAAAAATCTTTAAAAGATATTATTGATTCTAAAGAATATCAATCTGTTTGGGACTACTACTGGAATGAAAATAAATTGATTACCTGTGTAAGAACCTGCGGAGTCCAACCGGAGTTATTCTCCACTCCACAGGATCAATTTATCAGTAAAACTAAACTAGAGTCCTAATAGGCCTTCGATAAGGCTATTGTTTTCTGAACACTTGCCACAGATTGCAGCACATAGGGGATTTCTACCCTGTGACATTGTCAAAGCCCAGGACTCTTTGATCCTATTAAATGTCTTAGAAGATAAAATATCTTCAAGTTTATTTCGATATAGACTTATTTCGTTCTTGTTAAAATCATTTTTAACTGATTTGATCCAATTATACTTTTCTGGAAGAAGGTCATCGCTGAGTAAAAATATACTAGCGGTATGACAACAGGGAAAGACCAATCCATCTGCTGAAATATACAAGTTTCTTTCTTCGATAGCATAACATTTGATGTTAACAGAATTAAGATATTCTTCAGTCTTATCCATTCTGACAAAATCTAATCGTTGTCCTTGATGTGCAAACCTAGGATCGTCACTGGGCTCAACAGCATTGTTTGTGTTTTGAGGTTGGTTTAATAGATCTCTATGAGAAATTTTAATTTTAAACTGACTGAATCCCATATCCTTGCTCATCTGCTCAGCTAGTTCAGCCTGATGTTGATTATGTTTAAATGGAATAAACTGCCAAGTACTGGTTGCTCCTGTGCTGATGTATGCTCGTGCATTCTGCATCAGCTTATTCCATTTAACATTAACTCTATAGATATGATTTGTGTCTTTTAATCCGTCTATGGCAAATATTACATTACCGTTGGTGCCTATGATATTTCCTAATTCTTGCCACCATTGCGGTTGTTGAACACTACCATTGGTATAAACTTCTAAAAATATATTAGGATTTTGTTTTCGAAACCATTTAAGAATGTTTAACAGGTCTTTGTTCATTGCGGGTTCGCCAATGTTTCCGCTGAAGGATGCAATTTCTAACGTGGCTGCAACTTCTTTAGGAAAGAATATATCAAAGAAACTTTCTTTAAGATGGACTTGATTGAAAAAACTATAGTCACCGTTTTGGCTTTCTCTCATACAATGCGGACATCTAGCATTACAATAAGATGAGGGTTCTATATCTAATATTTTCAGCGGTTGAGGGTAGAAAGTCATACAGGTCTAAGTGATACTATAAATCCTTTGTCTTGCAATTCTTTAATCTTTGCATCTAATATAGGAGGATTACAATTTAATAACACTTCTTTTTCGCTTACCTTTTCAAATCCTGTGATATATTTTGATTTAATTGTTTTATTAAAGAACGACATTAGTGTGGTGTATGACTCTTGTTTCCAATCATAGTCTCCACCTTCAATTTTTAACAAATATCCCGGGCTTGTAAACTTAGGCAATGCTACTCTTATGTTCAAATGAATACGAGGCCTTGCACCAAAGTTTGCGGCCACGTGCATCTTACTGGTATCCATATGCCAGACTTCACCGTCTACAGGCAAATGATATAGTTTATTGTCGTCAAGATCAATGAGATAAGAATTTGGATTAGTTGTTATTGCTAAATGAATACGATCATCTGGATCAGCGTGTGCTGTGTAAGACTCTGCAGAATTTAATTTAAGCAATCTTGCTTCGCCTACATTCCCTATCACTGACAGGGCATTTCCTATTGGAGTTCCCACATACTCTGGTTTTGTCGTATAAGGTCCGTTAAGGAGTTTACCAGTTGTATAGTTTAAGGTTAGGCTCTTTTCAAAATCTAAAGACAATACCTGTTCTATAATTGGATCAATATCTAATTTAATATTCAATTTTGTCAGCATAAAATATTTATGTGCTACTATTACTCGGTTAAATATCTTGTGGACAGAATAAAAACAGCAGCAACTTACGATAATAAATGGTTGGAAATTGAACGACCACAACCTCTATCGGATCAGAGGATTGAAGGTTTAATTCAAGAAGTATTAAGTGGTAAATTAGAAAAAGATATTAGTGATCAAGTCTACACAAATTTTAAAACAGAGTGCAAAGAATGGTTACTTAAATCCAAATTAAACACTCTTAAGGGTCTTGATACCTTTAATCGTACGGATATAATTATTGGCTGCACACAATTTATAGACAATATCTATATGCAAGGACCTGTACAGGTTCTTCGCAATGACTATAGATATCACCAACGACTAGGATTAGCGTATGTTAAAGATGTGGGCTCGCTGATTCCTGATATTCCTTTAATCGTAGCAATGCCATTTCCCAGCATTGGTGCTCCACATCCGGATATGGAGGAAATATTATATGAATGCAAAATTAAAAACATTGCGGTACACGTTGATGGCGCTTGGATCAGTTGCTGTCGTGATATTAGTTTTGACTTTAGTGATGAAGTTATTAGATCCGTTGGTATCAGCCTTAGTAAAGGTCTTGGTCTAGGATGGAACAGAATAGGTCTACGTTGGACCAAAGATACCCGAGCAGACAGCATTAGTATTATGAATGATTTTAATATGAATAATCGTGCCCTGGCAATGATCGGTCTACATTTTATACGTAATTTAGAATCCGATTATCTATGGAATGCTCACGGAAAACGATATTATAAGGTATGCAGCGATTTTAATCTAACACCGACTAACTCGATTTATCTAGCATTACAAGATAATAGACCAGTTGGTCTGAGCCCGTTGATAAGGTATTTAGAAAATGCAACTTGATACGATAAACATAGACGGAGTAGAAATACCGTTTGATTTTACGTGGAAGAACATTGCTATCAGTCTTAGTGGTGGTGCTGATAGTGCATTATTAGCATATCTACTATGTGACATTGCCCGTAACAATGACACGACAATTCATATTATCAATCATATACGCTGTTGGAAAACTAAACCTTGGCAACAATATGATGCTGAACAGGTATATCAATGGTTATTCCAACACTTTCATAACACTAAATTTAATCGTCATACAAATTTTATAGCACCTGAATTAGAGTATGGCAATATAGGACCAACGTTAACTGATGAATACGGAAAACGAGTCAGCGGTGACAACATTCAACAACGTGCCTATGCAGAATTTATCTGTAACAAATACAATATAGATGCATATTATAATGCGGTAACTCGCAATCCTAGAAATCTAGACCTTGGAGGTATGCGGGAACGTGACATTGATCCAACAGAAGATAATCAACATCTAACACTGATGAAACATATGGACCGTTGGGCAATCCATCCGTTTAGATTTGTAGAAAAAAACTGGGTCATAGGCCAATACCTACGATTAGACATTGTGGATCTACTTGGCATCACTCGCAGTTGTGAAGGTGAGTTTGAAGGTACTGATTACAAAACATACGAACCAGGACAATATGTTCCTGTCTGTGGTAAATGTTTTTGGTGTAAAGAAAGGAAATGGGCAATTGAGCAATCAAAGTAAAACATTCTGTATGCACCCTTTCACAGGGCTGGCCACACGAGAGGATGGCGCCATACAGGTCTGCTGCCGCAGCCATCCAATTGGTTTTATACAAAAAGAAACCCTAGAAGAAGTGTGGAATAATGACACAATGAAACGTATTCGTAAGTCAGTACTTACTAACATACGCCCACCAGAATGCGAACCCTGCTTTAGCCTAGAAGATCAAGGCGTCGAATCCCTGCGACAACGTCATATAAGCGGTGTAATTCCTGAAGCTAGGGTCAACTTATACCCTAACGCCTTAACTGCTTTACGCGACGATTATACAATGCCCTTTGAAATTCCTACAATGGAGTTAAAATTAAACAATTTGTGTAACCTTAAGTGCCGTATGTGCCACCCTGGGGACAGCACAAGTTGGAACGATTGGGATGTAATAAAAGAGTATTACAAAGATTCGGGTAAGGTTATCTTTGATCTAGTAGAGGAACACGGATTAGAGAAAAAGCCGTTGCTGGACAAGTTTGAAGACAATCCTAATTGGTGGGCAAGTTTAGAAAAGAACATTCCCTACTTTAGACGAGTAGAATTTGCCGGTGGCGAGCCCTTAATGGATCCGCAACACTATCGCATATTAGATATGCTTGCTCCATATGGCCATCAAATTGAAATCAAGTATGCAACCAATTTGAGTATGCTAGGAAAAAGAAATCGCACTATCTGGGAATACTGGCCTAAGTTTAAATCTGTAGCAGTTAATGTCAGCATTGACGGTATGGGCTCAAGCTATGAATACATTCGTGGCAATGCTTCGTGGGCAGAACTTATCAATAATGTCAAGCAGATACAGACCATTCCAAACATTAGTCGTATTGTTGGTGCTGTGGCAGTACAGGTTAGTAATGTGCTGATATTAGATAAGATGATCGAATATTTTTTAAACGATCTAGGAATTGTATTCTACACAAATATGGTAAAATATCCCAATGTGTTGTCTATACAAACACTTCCAGCACCATTAAAAGATCTTGCCTATCGTAGGCTTGAAGAAATAAAAAGTAAAATACCAGAATACAAGATGATTAAAACTCATCCTGTATTACTTGATATCACACTAGGACAAATAGAAGGTGTACAAAATTTTCTAAAGGCCAGCGATCAAAGTCACCTGTGGAAAGATTGTGTAGAGTTTAATCACAGATTAGACAAAACACGTGATCAAAACTTTGAAGAAGTTACTCCTGAATTTCGGGACTTTGTTTAGTCATACGGATATCAGTTCCGCAATTACAAAACTCTTTAGGACATATAATTGAGTTTTTCAATTCTTCCGGATCGATATCCATAAAGTTTGGATATTTCTTTACTCCACACCTTGCCCACGATGCTGTACCGTCATCGTAAATTCCAATAGATTCATTACCAACACTACATTTCCAACCTTTGAATGTATGTTCATTATTTCTAAGAATTTCTGCAAAGTCAATAATAGACTCACTGCCATCATTATAGTAACCTATGCTGCCCATATCCATCATCCAACTATGAGTTTTTTCTAAGTCAGCTTGACGTTCTGCGGTAAAGTTCCATTTGCCTTCCATACTTTTTAAAATTTCTTCTTGCTCGGGTGTGTAATCTACACCAAGTACCCTAAAAGCATTCAGCCGAATGTTTTCTACTTTACTTAATTCTTCATACCATCTTAGTGCTTTGTCTAAGTATAAAGGATCCATTAGAACATATACAACAACAAACGAAACGTCTCGGGCAATTTTAATCTTCTCAACGTCTAATTCTTCTAGTTGACTAGGGTGCAGACTAATGCACCAGTTGTCGACCATATGAGCATAGTCTTTCCACCAACGGCGTGTTCTAATTCCATTAGTATCAACAATAGTTTTAATTTTTCTATTGTATAACATTGTAATGATTTCTTCGAACTGAGGATGAGTTGTACATTCTCCTCCGGTTAAGTTCATAATAACTTTACGATCATTAAATTTATCCAAAAATAAACTCAAAGTATTTGCATCAATTTTTTTATGCTTACCTGCATACAGGGTAGGAGTGCAGTATCTACAACTATATGGACATTGTGTCGTCATAATATAATCGATACGAATGTTGTTTGGGTTAACTGGTTTAATTTTAATTAATTTTTTCATTAGGTTGTCTCATAGATAACTATGTATATATGCTCAAGATAACAAGTGTATGGCCACATCAGGACCAAATCAAAATCGAATGGAATATTGGAAAACGATGTAACTACGATTGTAGTTATTGCCCAGCGAGCATTCACGATAATTTTAGTCCGCATACCGATATTAACATTTTGGAAGCAGCAGTTGACAAACTCTGCGAATTAGATAAGCCATTGCGCATTAGCCTTACAGGCGGCGAACCTTGTGTTCATCCAGATATAGAAGATTTACTAGAATATTTTAAACGTAAAAATATATTCTGGGTAAATTTAACCACTAACGGAACCAGAGGATATCAATGGTATTTAAACAACGAAATGTTTTTCAATCATCTTGTGTTTAGTCTACACTTTGAACACGAATGGACTAGGATTGTTGATACAATTATGAAGTATTACGACAACACAGAAAGAGAATTTTTTGTAAACGTAATGGCGCATCACAATAAAATGGATCACGTTAAAAATGTTGTTAAAGCATTTAAAGACATAGGAATCAAATATGCTGTTCGTAGAATACGTTGGACAGAAGGTGACCATAATGTATTTGATGATTTAAGATATAACGGAAAAGATCTAGAATGGATATTAGAACAAGATGCTACAGCAAAGCCGAACTGTAGAATTGACAACGAACAAATTATTCACGCTAACGATGTTATCAAAAAACATCTAAATCAGTTTAAAGGTTGGACCTGTAATGCAGGCATAGAAAGTCTAATGATCAACTGGGACGGAGAAGTGCATCGTGCTACCTGTAGAGTAGGAGGTAGCCTAGGAAACATATATCAAGGTACATTTATTCCGCCTACTGAATCGATAGTATGCACTAGAGAATGGTGTACCTGTGCTGCCGACATCCCATTAACAAAGGTAAACAATGGCTAACAAATATTTTTATCCTCATATTCCCCCTTCATGGGTTGCTGCTAGTCCTATGAAAAAAGTTGCTGGTTCTAGTTTTAGATGGGGTAATGATCTATTTCCTCAAAGTCCGGATAAGCCTGAAAATGCAAAGTATAATATAGACGACGTTGAATATGTAATCAATAGTTTAGGCTACAGAGAAAAAGAGTTTGAAGAATCATACCATCAGTACGATGAATTATTTTTAGGATTTGGCCATAGTTCTACAGCAGGCGTAGCCATTCCTGAAGATGATGTTTTTCTAAGAGTAGTTGAAAGAGAATTGCCAAACGTAAGAATTTTAAATCTAGCGATTGCCAAAGCATCACCAGATACTATATCAAGAATGGTAGCCTGTACTATACCTTACTTTTTACCTAGATGTAAAAAACTTAGTGCCATTATTATGTGGCCACAAGATGTAAGACGAGAAGTTTTTCTAGACAACTTCCACGAAAGTGTTACAGCATATTCTGATCCACCCTATAAAGGTTACTTTATGGGGATAGATAATACTAGTTGTAAGTATAACCGAGATAAAAACAAACATATGGTAGAACTAGTATGTCAATTACATAACATAGATACGTTCACAGTTCCTTGGCAAATGTATTGTAATGCTATTGATGATCAAACCGATATTGCTCGAGACGGAGTTAGCCCGTCAATTAGTTGGCATAGAAAATTTGCCGACGAAATTATTCGACAAATAAATGCGAGAGCTCAGGAAAAATAACTGAGAAGTTAGTGTTTCTTACTTTGTCTAAATTCTTAATATAATCAACAAAGTCTGGCAGTAGGTGAGTATGGTCTTCTGCTTCGACAAATTTTAAGATAGCTTCCCACCTTCTCCATCCGTAAGGATTAGTATTCCAAAAGCCGTCATCTTGGGTATAGTTGTCCCATAACCATTGTTTAAAATCTTCAAATTGTTTTCTAATTTCTTCTTTATCTGCTTTGGGCAAAATTCTAGCACTTAAGAAAGTAGGAATATACAACAGATGTAGGTTAATGATTCCTCCGCCTGTTTGATATTCATCTAAGGTAAACTTGTTGATCTTTTTAAAACCCTGACTTAGTTTCCATTTGGCAAAGTCAACGATATGTTTGATGTTTAATGCTTGGACAGCACAGGCAATAGCGCAATGTATATGGTCTGGTGCTTCATCCATTAGTCTAAGACTACGCTCTATATCAGACCAGTCTGCTGGAAATCTAATATAGTGATTTCTATCTCCCTGAGCATCAATGCTAAAAGCATATCGAACCTGTTTGAATTGACTCCATACATTAATAATATCTTCGTTGACAAATATGCCGTTGCTGTTGTAACGCAAACTGATATTCTTAGCATATCCACGACGTATAATTTCATCTAGGAATCGACGATGTTCTTTAATCATTAATGGTTCACCGCCTGCAAAGTATAGTTGCGTTATGTTAGGAATTTGTTCAAATACTTCTTCCCAGAACTCCGGCTTTTCGTACCAGGTATTATTAAATTCAGTCTTTTCAAAATTTAATTGAAACTTAACAACCTTACTTTTTAATCCATCCATAACTTTGTCGTAGTCTTGTAACCAACGACTGCTATCGTGAGGACTGCACATAACACATTTTAAGTTACAGGTATGACCTAATCTTAGGTCCATATATCTAATAATAGGAGGCACTGATC
>Ga0255156_1000172_pt1 | contig 25685 bp, 26 predicted proteins | sample Atl_Atlam_RepA_8_FD_186026 | JGI IMG/M metagenome (GOLD analysis project Ga0255156, IMG submission 186026) | Freshwater microbial communities from Altamaha River, Georgia, United States - Atl_Atlam_RepA_8h | ecosystem: Environmental > Aquatic > Freshwater > River | place: USA: Georgia... | reverse complement strand
CTGGTGTATAAAAACTCTCGTCGATTACCGTAACTTCTACGCCGGGTGATTGTAGTGCCATTCCCTATTCTCCTGGTAATAGTTGCTCATAATATTTAGCGGCGTTGATGAAAAATGGGCAGTTATACCAGGTGAAAAAGGGGAAGAAAAGGTTTAAATATTGTTATGAGACCGCTTTGTAAGACCTGCGGACAGCGTCCTAGGGCATTAAATTATTATAAAAATGGAAAGCCTTATTATCGAAGGCTATGCGAAGCCTGTATGGTTCACGGTCCTAGAGCACACATACCTAGATGGCAACATGCCGGGTATAAACCTAAGAATTACTGTGAAAAGTGCGGTTATAAATCTCCGCACAAAGAAGTGTTTAGGGTCTTTCACATAGACGGCAATTTAGACAATTGCCGCCCTACTAATCTAAAAACTATATGTTGTAACTGCTCTCAGATACTAAGCAAGGAGGGCATTACCTGGCGTCAAGGTGACCTCGTTGCCGATTACTGATGCTATTTTAGTATATAAGTCAGCCACAGTTCCGTCATTTTCTATAGTATGGTCAAACTCTGTTCCTACCCAAGCAGTTTCGCTAGCATGGATTTTACGCATTTTTAATTCATTGAGTGCCATATTGCTGCCTAGTTGGTTTGCAGCCACAGCGTATTGATACCAATCGGGCAGTTCACCTCTTTTTACCCAAATAATTATTCCGCCGGCATTGCGAATACTTTGGATTTCGTTAGGAAACCGGCAGTCAGAAATGACTACATGATCTTTTGAATTACGGAGTTTGTTTTCTAGGCTGGCGATCCAGATATCGTCATGAAAACTTTTACGGCAAACTTCTGTGCCCCAATATTGCAGGACCCAGCGAGGAGTAAGTGTAGGCATATCTAGACGCTCTGCCCACCACGGATCTACTTGTTCACGCCACTCTCGGGCTTCCTTCGTTCGCCCTTCTAACAGCGTTCGGTCCCATCCAAACACCGCGCTTACAGCATCTTTGAGAGTGCTGGCGAATGACTCGCGTCTAAATTCGTGAAAGTTAACTAGATAGTCAGCGACTGTATCTTTGCCGCTGCCAATAAATCCGCAAATACCTATGATCATAATATCCTCCAATTAAGGACATTATAACATTGAATTTTATTTTATGTCAACCTATAATCCAGGTATAACCGTTGCCGCCGGGAACCAATTTCATTAAATCGTCAGTGAGCTTTTCAATTTCCTGTTGAGCTTCAGTTTTGAGTGCTGCGCCATTTAGGCTAGATCCGCCACCCGGTCCGGCGATCTGAGCAAACTTTTCACGGGCTTGTCCTAGCATCATCTTGCAATTAGCTAGGCTGTAGTCTTTAATCCATTGTCCAGAATACACATCTTTAATGATAGTAACATCCGGTTTGGTGTTATAACAAAGCAACATAACAGATTCTTCTGTTCTAGGCCTTTGGTGTATTAGTAATCTTTTGCTTGATGGTTGCCAATCAAAGTTAATGAAACTACCAAACATCTTACCAACTAGTTCTTGATAACCTGCAAATAATTCGTAGGTAGCTAATCCGCCCATATTAGTAGAACTTAACAAATAGGTATTTGTATAGGCTAGATTGAATGGTTCAAATACTGTGCCGCCCGAACCTCCGCCGGTCCTTGATCCAATGCTTCGACGATAGATCTGTCGGACTTGCTGTATTTCTTGAGGTAAAATATACTCGTTTTGATCTACTAATAGATTTAAAAATATATAACTTTCTTCTACGGCATTATCGCTGCGTTGGCGGAAAACAGCCAAAGCTCGATTTAGTGCAGTTTCGTAATGTATAGGGTCTAGCTCAACGTCGATCATGCCGTCGCCTAGCATTGCTTTACAGTAGTTGTAGACTTCTTGTCTAGCTTGGTCATTAGTGCTCATGCTAGTATTTATCGTAGCGGTAAATATACTACTATGCCAAGACTTTCGCTTTATCGCCCAGAAAAGGGCAATGACTACAAATTTATAGATAAAACCGCCTGGGAGATGTTCCAAGTTGGCGGTGTCGACGTATTGATTCACAAATATCTAGGCCCAGGAGCATCTGCTGAAACTACACCAACTACGCCTGGTTATAATTCTACCTCTGAAACACAGATACAAGATCTATTATTCCTAGAAAATCGAGATAGAAAATATGATCCAGATATCTTTGTTCTTAGAGGGCACTATAATCTACAGGATACAGATTTTAACCTTAGTCAGTTTGGTTTATTTTTACAAAACGATACGATTTTTGTAACATTTCATATCAACGATACTGTAGAAAAAATAGGCCGAAAATTAATAGCCGGCGATGTTATAGAGTTACCTCATCTCAAAGACGAGTTCGCTCTAAACGATTTTCAATTTGCCCTAAAAAGATTTTATGTCATTGAAGAAGTTACTAGAGCAGCTGAAGGATTTTCAGTAACTTGGTATCCTCATTTATATCGTGCGAAATGTAAACCTCTAGTAGATAGCCAAGAATTTAAAGACATACTTGACGGTGTTGCTGGGGAAGGCACAGACCTAACACTGCGTGACATCATGTCTACTTATGAAAAAGAAATGCAGATCACACAGGCAGTTCTTGATCAGGCTGAATCAGACGCACCAAGAAGTGGGTATGATACTTCTAAATTTTACACCATACAAAAAGACACAGAAGGTAATGTAGCTCTAGTAACAGCTGACAACGATGATGTAGTCCTAATACCTACTACAGATCCAGCCGGTAATACGATTTACGATGAGAACGGTGAACCTATATACATGAGTGTTACCGCAGATACAGTAAATCAGACCGCCGACCATAAAGATTATATTGGATACATCACCGAAGACGGACGACCTCCAAACGGAGCTCCGTTCTCATCGGGTATAGCATTCCCGATCAATGCCATGCAGGGGCAGTTCTGTCTAAGAACAGATTATCTGCCTAATAGATTGTTTAGATTCAACGGAACTCGCTGGGTCAAGATGGAGGATGTAAAACGAATGACTATGAGCAATAGTCAAGGCTTCGACGGCAAGGTTGATCGAGGATCATGGACTGAAACTGCTACCTATGTTCTAGGTGATAGTGTAACATTTGGCGGATCATATTACGTGGCGGTTAAAGCTGTTCCGGCAGGAATACAGCCAGCAGTTGAATCTCAATACTGGGAAGAAATACGTCAGACCCTCAAGAGTAGCTTTATCAATAATAAAGCCAGTGCTAGCATCGACGGAAGAAACGTTAAAGAGAAACAGAGTCTTTCAAAAGCTCTTAGACCACAGGCAGACGAATAATGGATTATTTTTACGACGGGCAGATACGAAGATATGTAACACAGTTTATGCGTGTGTTTATCGGTTTTAAATATAAAACCGGTGGCGCAACGCCGGAAGAAAAAACCGTTCCTGTTATGTATGGGGATTTAACTAGGCAAGTCGCTTCTATAATCAAAGACAATTCTGAAAATAAAATGCCTACCGTGCCCAGGATGGCCTGTTACATCACCGGATTAGAATTAGACACTACTAGAATCAGCGATGCTACTTTTATCAGCAAAGTAAACATAAGAGAAAGAAGATATACAGATACTGACGGAACTATACAATATCAAAATGTTCAAGGCGGCAATTATACTGTAGAGCGTCTAATGCCTACTCCATTTAAACTCACAATGAAGTGTGATGTTTGGACTAGCAACACAGATCAAAAATTACAACTACTTGAACAAATCCTTGTATTGTTTAATCCTAGTTTAGAAATCCAGACCACTGACAATTATGTAGATTGGACTAGTCTTAGCGTTATAGATTTAAAATCTATTAATTTTAGTTCTCGTTCGATTCCTGCAGGTGCAGAATCCGAAATAGATATCTGCTCTATGGAGTTCGAAATGCCTATCTATATAACACCGCCGGCTAAGGTAAAACGACTTGGCATAGTAAAGAGTGTTATTAGTAACGTGTTTACAGAGCAGGGAGAAATAGTTGAATTAGAAAATCTAGTGTTTAATAGAACTGCTGGCAAATTCCAGATCTCTACTAACAATTATAGAATTCTTTTATTCAAGAGTCAGAACGGACAGCCATACGATTATGATGTTTCGCTGGTTAATCCGCAGGCTGCGGTTTTATCATTAGGGCTTGATCAGAAAGATAATAAGAACGGTGAACCTGTATCTTGGGAAACTATATTAGACGTTCAGGGTGGCTACCATGCTGGTAGTCAGATATTCTTTAAACAACCTAGCGGCTACGATATGGTAGGAACATTTGCAGTTAATCCAGTCGATCCTGGTATCATAGTGGTAACTTTCGATCAGGACACTGTTCCTACAAATACGTTGATCAATAGTTCATTGTCTGGTATATCGGCCAGAGGCACTATAGATGCTATCATAGATCCATACAAATATAATCCTATAGAAGTTTACGGTTCGGCTAGTCAAATCCCACTAGGTCTACGATTTCTTATGCTCGACGATGTTAACACCAGCGAGAACGTAGGTGGAAGTTTTGGGCCGCCTGCTGTAGATAGTTCTGCAACATTATACGACGGTCCAGATGCTTGGAAAGATGTATCAGGTAGCGATTGTGTGATACGTGCTAATTCGATCATAGAATGGGACGGTGCTACATGGAAACAGATCTGGGATCCCGCTATCGGGGAAGATCCAACATATGTTCAAAATCTAAGAACAGGTATTCAATATCGTTGGGACGGCGAACAATGGCTCAAATCGTTTGAAGGCGAATATGCGCCAAATAGCTGGGGCTTTATCTTAGATCCTCAATAAGTAAAGGTATGCAACAGCGTGCCGGATTACTTTTCTTAGCCAAAACCACAGGAAGATTATTGTTGATATTAGATGATCAACATTGGACTGTGCCTACGTTTGCTAGAAATTCAACCCTATTAGAAGACTCTCAGGATCTAATGTCTAGATATTCTGCAGGACGGATCGTTCCGATTGAACTATATCTCAGTGAAGATCGAGGTTTTGAATACGGAACATATATCTGTTTAGTCGACAACGAATTCCTAACCACTGCTGCTGATACAATATGTTGGGCGACCTTAGAGTGTCTGCCACGAAACCTTCATATAGGTTTAAAAACAACATTAAATAATCAAATTATTAAAACCAAAATATCTACTATATTGGAGTTAGAAAATGCTACCATCAGTGCAAAAATCTGAAAGATTTAAAATTGAATTAGAAGAATATAAGACAGTGTATGAAGAAATGTCCGACGGTCCTATCAAGCTCGAGCTAAAGAATCTGATAGGAAAACTAGTTCATGCTGTTAAAGAATTAGATGACAGGCATATGGAAATGGCACTGACTCGCCAATTAGGAGTAATGGCTCCCGATATTCGAGAATCTATTACCCAAACTAGAAAAAGACTACAGACTATAGTTAGAGATTGGAAAGAAGCTCAAAAGCATCAAGCCTGAGCTTCACCCCATCTTAGAATTAAGTTAGCTGTAGTAGATGTTCCGCCTACCTTATACACGTTGATAGCCAACACGTCCGGTCCGTTCGGGAATGTTCCACGACCACCGATACTAGTCGTTCCTAATTCTTTCAATTGACTTAGATCCAAACTAGTAGTTTCTCCTGGATTTGCCACGAACGAGAACACAGTTTCTCCCGGCAATGCATATGGCGGTTGACCAAACTTGAATGTCACTGTTCCGCCTGCTGATGTTGAACTTAACGAGCTTTGTGTAAATGTTACACGATAATAGCTAGTTCCGCCGAATGTTAACGGTCCTGTAACGGTCGAAACACGAGTGTTAGCTGGGAATTTAGCGTCACTAACTTCCGTGTTGGTTGTTGCTCCGCTGGCAACCCACGACGCCGCTGTAAAATATAGAGTCGATGTAATCGCTGCTGAATTTCCACCTAGAGATAAACCAACGTTTTGGTTAGCATTTAGTGTGCCGGTGCTGTTAGCACTGGTTGTGATTATGTAATAATCTATTCCAGAGAAGTTAGCAGGTCCTTGAACTCTAGTAATCGTTGTTCCTGCTGGGAATTGATTGGTAACAGTTACACCTGCTAACAATGTAGTATAGTTGTTCGGCTGAACGAACGCACCAGATGATTCCCAACTTGCTCTAGTTACATAGAAGAAGTTTGACCCAACACCCCTGTTGAATGCTGTATTATTTGGAACAGTTATAGTAGCTGTCATCGCTGCGGTGGTCGTTCCGTTGGCTGTGGATGATGTTCCTCCTCCGTTCCAGTTTACAGAACCACCAGGAGCGATCTGTGCGAAGCTAGGTTGTCCTCCTGCCGCTAGTGCTGACAATCCGTTCCAAGCAATGTCACTTGGGTTAGTTGGATAGTTCTGTGGGTTTAGAACTCCTTCAACAACGATACCTGATTCTCCGGAAGTCATTGCATCAGACGTAATCGATATCGAAGTTAATAATAACTGCGCACGATTCAATAATTCTTTTTCACCCAGATCTCCTGTAACCGCATTAGAAACACTAGGTGCTAGACGAATCAAGAACACTGTTTTCTTAGTAGTGTCGATCGAGTTGCCTGTAGATGCGTATGAGAAAATGTAACCACGATCACTGTCAAAGTTACCATCGATCAAATATGCACTACCCCAGTGGCTTATGATAGGACTTGTTGTGTTGGAAATCAATACAACTCCTGCTCGATCTAAGTGGCTTGTAGCAGATCCTGCGGTGTAGCTTCTTGTTGCGCCAGCAGCAAAGTTTGTCATTGATGCGCCTCTAGTGCAACCTGTTAATGTTTTAAGTGTATTGTTTTTACCGGTGTATGAAACAATTTCATTATCTATATACACGATACCAGATGTTGGAAAATTATAAACATCATCTAAAGTTATAGTAGTCTGTAAACTGTCTATAGCTCCGTCGAGTCTAGATCTTGCACCTTCATTTAATACTTCATATCGAACAGGTAAGTTACCAGTTCTCATATAAGCTTCAGTGTTTAAGTTATTACCTTTTAGTCTATGAGCGAATGTATAGTTTCCTTCTGGACCTCTCAGCATCCAATCGATAAAACCAGCACCATACCAGCTAAATTGAATACCAATCATCTGCATCTTTGTGATATCGATATTATATCCAGATGGTCCTGTTCCGTCACATTTATCTAGGTTCCATTCTGACTGTGGAATGATTAAGTCTTGAACCTTACATACCTTTACCCCAGTAACTGAGTTAACACCGCGCCAGTCGGGGGTTACATACATAGTGGTATTATCTGCGATTGAAGCTACTACGTGTGTCATTCCTCTTATGACAATGCGATCTCCTTCTTGAAGCTGGTCGCGGAATCTAGTGTTAGTTCCAGTAACTAGATTAGAATCTCTAGCCACTGCTATGGTTCCAGCTATCTGGAACGTAGATGTTCTGCGACCAACTGCTAATTCTCTTCCGTCGTATTGATAGAAAATACCATTTTGATCATCAAACGGACCGGAACGAACTACAGCACCATGCCAGTTAACTAGGCTCATCTGGGCCTGTGATGCTAATACTGCGTTAGTGGCTCCTAGTTGAACTCCTGCTGTTACACGGAACGAACGCTCGTCAACGATTTCGTTTACTACATAATCGTTGTTATAACCTGTGGTAGTAATTCCGCTGAGTCTGATTGTAGCACCAGCTTGAACTCCATGGTCGACATCGTCGGTGGTAACTGTGATAACAGAACCCGATGCTGTTGATGCTGCTATAACCGATCTTAGATCAAAACTTGGTGCAAATAGAGCACCTGTATTATACATAGCTCCTTTACCAGATTGGTAACGAATGTATTTTTTACTCTGACGAACAGCATGGCCGCCGTGTTGCGGGCCGCCTGTGCCTAACATAACACCGCCGTCAAACGGTCTATGTGTAAAGAATGTATCCGGTCTAGCATAGACCACACCTTCGAGTGTTGTGCCTGTATCTACAGTTCCCGGAGCACGAGCTACATATCTAATAGTAGTTGGACTTATGATCTGTTCTACAAAGAAAGGACCACCCGCTAACTGATGATTTGATCCTGCAGAAGTGATCGATATATTAAGTCCGGTTCCTGGAACGAATCCGTGATTATTTGCAAACACCACTTGAATGGTAGCGATCGCAGAATATGTGATGCTGCTGCCAGCTGATACTGTTCCAGTTGTTCCTTCAGAAAGGGTGATCGTAGCATACACTGGAATTTGATCGCCTCTCTGCACAGTTCCAGAAGCTGTTGGTAACTGTGTAAGAGTTCCACCTACAGGATGTATACAGGTAAATGTGCAGTCGTGGACTCCGTCGGTGCCTTCGAAATTACTACCGGTTACACGGAATCTATTTCCAAAATAATAGTTGCTGGTTGGGTTTGAACCGTAACTGGTTACTGTATAAACACCGTTGGCTCTGGTTATGGTCCATACAGCTCCTGTTCCTCTAGAACCACTATTTCCAGTCCCGATTGAAGTATAAGTAGCTGTTCCCACGCCTGTGCCTTCCACGATTGTAGCAGAAGCCACAGAACCACCTGCTCCGATAGAATCAACATTAAGGTATAGATCGTTATCTGGCGTTGTTCCACCTAGTAGATCTCCTAGGATTCTAAGGGTATCACCGCGGGCATAACCTGTGCCTGCTGCGGCAATACCATTTAAATTATACCCTCCGCCGGTGACGCCGATATTCAGTTGGCAACCTGTGCCTGTTCCTGCTAGAGCAGTAGCAGATCCTGTATAGGTATTTTCGTCTCCTTTGTGGCCAACGGTCACCGCACCATTTAATGTTAACGTTGTTCCAACGATAGCCGATACTTCTCTAAGGATATTTGGAGTAGCTTCGTTACCTACAGCCATACCAGCACTTAATTCGTTAGCATCTACTAGTGTTATCGATGTAGCTCCCGGTGCATATGTAGTTTTTACATATTTGTAGTCAACAATACCGTCTGAGTTAGTTGGTCCAAACACACCAGCTACCTGTGTGCCGGCATTTATTCCTGAGCCGCTTAACGGAGCTCCTATTGGAGGTCTAGTTCCGGTGAACGCTATAGTGTTCTGTCCGGTTTCTGTCCTTAATGTTGATAAGAAAGATCCGCTAGATCCGTTTGAAGCCACAGTGAATGTAGGAGTTCCTACGGCTGCTCCGGTATAGAAAGCCGCTTGTCTAAGCTGCGTAGTAGTAGTCGCTAACACTTGACCGTTGCTGGTTCCTACTTTAGCTTTAGCATAGTATCTGAATGATGAAGTAGAAGGAACATCATAGATCAAGAATGTGCCTTCTGCACGGTTAAATCCTGTGATAGATGCTGCTAGAGCTCTAATAGTGATCGGGGTTCCTGCTGTAAATCCGTGTGCTCCGTTAGTTGTAACTGTGATCAACGAACTACCAACTCCACTAGTTCCAGTTGATGCATCTGTAGTAACGTTAATAACTGATACATCTGTAGCTGATACTTCATAGGTAGCAGGATAACCACGCTGCATACCGATGGCCTGCCACTTAGTTGGCTGTAGACCATATTCAAAGTCAGCGTCAAGCATGGCCTGTGGTTGTGCTACACGCATACGTTCGATAGCATCAGTGCCAAAGTCGTATGGACGAACTCTTAATTCTGTATTTTCTAAGAAAATCTGAATAGCATCAGACGAAGTCATAGAATAGCAATCGGTCTTTACTCTAATATAAGTAACACCGTTGCTGGTAGTAATAGCCTGTGGATAGTCTGTGGTATTTTCGTCAATGAAGTAAACTGTTCCGCCTTTTTCTGGATCTGCAAAGTTATACATCACCGTGTTGGTTGTAACATTACTGATCAACAATAGATCTTCTAATTCAATTTTACCTAAGATAGCGATTCGAGCTAGTTGAACACTTTCAGCAGGCAATACAGTTAATCCATTGGTAATAACATCAACTACTGTAGCTAATAGTGCAGTGACCCTAGTTTTCGCAGCAGCTTCACCGTTCAATGATCCGTCGATGTCTTGAGGTTCTTCTGTTTGTTGTAGATCTTCGACTGGTAGATTGTCAATAATAAAGTCATTGATTAAATCTGTAACAAACAAATAGGTTTCATACTCTGGTAAACGAGATCCATCAATTTGAGGAGTTTCACCATCCCAATATTTAGAAGATACTCGACGAATTTCTTCATTACCACCGTATCTGAGATCGCTCAACAATGCGTCGATAACATATCCGCTGTCTCTTCTACATTTTGCAGTGTCAAAAACGTAACCAGCGAATCCGTTTACAGAAGCAATAACTGCCGCCTTAGCATTTCCTATAGCTGTAACGGCTGTGGTAAGTTCTGCAGATATGCCAAGCGAAGCTAAGTTAGGAGTAGTTCTAGTCGCAGGTAAAGAGCTTGTGCCATTATTAATCACATCTTTGATAACGATAGCTAGATTGTAGACGGCAGTAGCATCTGTAGATCCTGCGTTGTTTCCTGATGTTACTTGAGTTAGAGCATTACCTGCACTTTTAGTGATTGATGTCCCTTGCACGATTTGACTTAAAATCTGTGCTAGATAATCATATGCTGATACTGTTTGTGCTTTGTGTGTAGGATCAATACCAGGATTTAATGCTGGATCAAAATAAAAGAAAAATCTTGCATTGTCGTAGGTAGCAGAGTTACCACCATATAAAATGTCATAGGCAAAAGAATATACTGCATACTTAACATCTCGAGAACACTTTGCAGGATCATGATCTGCTCCTGGATAATTAACAGCTACCCATGCATTAATTTCAGCAGCAATAAAATTAGCGTTGGCTACAAGTTTATCTTTAGCCGCAATTTGGCTTGTTGTTACACCTAGGGTTGGATTGGTAAAAGTATATGAATCGGCAGCACCTCTACCGTTTTGTGCAATATCTACAATCTCGTTGTAATAATTTGTTAGTCTTGTAGTCGGAGTAGCAACACCGGTTATGCCTGCCCTACCCAACATTTGATCTCTTGTTCTCTGTATAGTTCTAATAACTGTTCCGGAAATATAATCGGAATTATATTCTGCTAGACCTTGGAAAATAGCATTATAATTTGTTCCTAACGCCATATCAAATACAGATGCATCGATGATGTATCCTAGATCTCTAGAACATTTTGTAGCGTCGGCAACCTGATTGGTATTAAAAGCTGTGATTTCGCTGAGAATAAAATCTCTGTTGTTGTGTATCGCTTGCCATGCATCCGGGTAAGCATTATAGGTTAAACCTCTACCAGGTGTAAAAACATAATTTTTAACTAATTTTTTTGCCATTTAATTTTCCTCAAACTCCGAACGCCATTGAAAATGCCAATGCTTTGGCATCGACATAAGATTTGTTTGCTGCATGATATGGATCTGTTGGGCTTGTTGCTATATTTACATTCCCGCCGACGTGGACACTGCCTCCCACGGCAGCTCCTCCAGTTACTACAAAGGCTCCGGTAGTTGTTGATGTTGAAGCGGTGCTATCGGTAATTTTTGTTTGTGCCCCGACATTTAATCTTCCGCCAATACCTACACCGCCGTCAATAATGACTGCTCCTGTTGTAGGTGATGTGCTGGTTGTTGTCGAATTTACGTATAATTCAAATGTTCCTAATGTATCTGTAGCATTATCCCATACTAGATTAGCTGTGCCGCCAAATACGCCATTATTATTAAACTGAATATTTCCGTCGGCGCCGCCTGGAGGGTTTGATGCTCCTCCACCTCCTCCACCGGTTACTGTAGCCCAACTTAATGTGCCGCTACCATTGGTTGTTAACACTTGTCCTATCGTTCCGTCGGACGCCGGTAATGTCCATGTTACATTTGATGTAACATTAGTTGGAGCTCTGAGAGATAGATATTGTGTATTATCATTGTCCCATAATCTTAATTCACCTCGAAACCTGGCGTTTATACTAGTTCCAACGAACAGTGCATCACCGATTCCTACTCCACCTGTTACTCTTATAGCTCCTGTGACTGTAGATGTGCTGGCTGTGTTATTATTAACAAATAGTGGATTACTAATCGTTCCGCCATTAAATGTTGACGATAAAGTTATAGGTAACCATTGTTGCTGTGCTGTGTTATAGGCTAAAACATCTCCGTTGGCGGCACCTGCCGTAGCGCCAACGTCGCTTAAATCAGATAACTGATGATTTGTAATGTCGTCTACCTGACCGTCAATGATATTAGAAACGGTAAGTCCTGTAAGACTTAGAGTAGTTTGATTCTTAATACCCCAATATGTGCCAGACCATTCCCAAGTATCTACACCGTTGGTAACTGTTTGTCCAACAGTTGGAGTTCCGGGAAATGCCAATGCAGCAGGAGTTCCTTGCTGATCGTAAAAACTTGAGGTAGGTTGAACCCACTGATTGCTGTTGCCGTCGTTATAATAAACAAATAATCTACCGTTAGCGGTATTAAACCACATAGCTCCAATTTGTGCAATAGGTGGAACTGTAGCACTGGGTTGGGCGCCGATTACGCCCTCGACATTGGTTAAATCTGCTCTTAAAAGGGCGAAACCTCCTGGCTCAACTCCGTCAAAAAGTCTTAGAGCATTGTCTTCACGGTCGTAAAAGATCTCACCACGAGAGCCTACCTTTCTGTTTAGAAATTCCTGCTCTCTGGGTATTATTCTTACGCTGTCTAGAATGGGGTTACGATCTGTCGCCATATTTAAAATCCATTATGATAGTGTATTTATCGCGGAGTTAAAAACGGTGTTCTTCTTTAAAAATGCTGATAAACTACACACATAAATACCCTAGAGGATACTGTAAACATGAATTTAAATAAAGACATCGCTGTGTTTGAAGGTATAATGACCGAAAAAGAATGCCAAGTTTTAATCGATCATTACGAAAATATGGCGGGCCTAAACCTAAGTTATAGCAGGATGCAGATCGGTGATGCCCCTGGCCATAAGAAAAATGATAAAGCTGTTTTTGTTTTAGAGCAACAGAGCCTAAGATTCACACCCGATACTAGCTTTATCACACATTTCATGGAACGCTTTTGGAACTGCTATAATCAATATATGGATCACTATAGCGTGTTAACCGAAGCCAGCAAGCATCAAGTGCGTATGATGAAACTACAAAAAACCCTACCCGGGCAAGGGTATCATATCTGGCATTTTGAATCAGATAGTCTAGAACGTGCAGGCCGCATCTGCGCTTGGGGACTGTATCTTAACACCATAGAAGAAGGCGGAGAAACCGAATTTTTATATCAGGGAATTAGGATTCCTGCTATACAAGGAAATCTAGTGATTTGGCCAGCAGGATTTACACATGCTCATAGAGGAAATCCCCCGTTGAGCGGAGAAAAGTATCTATTAACTGGGTGGGTAGAATTTTGATGGAAGTTCTAAACTTATTTCCTACCGAACTGTTTGTTTTTAAAAATGATACTGTCAATAATCGGAAATTGATTTCTTATCTAGACAGTCTTGATAATTTAGAAATTAAAAAAACTTCTACATTAAGTATGTTAGTGGATCTACGAAAGCACGACGAATTTAAAGAATTGTTTTCTTGGTTTGATCAGTGTTTAGAATCAGTAAAATCATATATGAAATATGATTGTGATAGTTTAGAGATTACTAACAGTTGGTTTAATGTGGCATTATCTGATTATGCAATGTATCAAAATGTCCATAGGCATTCGATGAGTCTACTCAGTGCTGTATATTATTTGTCAAATGGATCTCCCACAGTGTTTGAAGATCCTGTAATACATAGGACGCAGGCGCAGTTAGAAGTGTTAAGGTTCGATTATCATCCTTTCTATAATTCTAATGCAGAGCCGGGAAAACTAGTAATATTTCCTAGTTGGATGTATCACAGCAGTTTGCCCCACTACGGTGATACCCACAGATACATTATCAGTTTCAATTGTCTGCCTAACGGAAAAATCAATCATAACTTGGCTACAGATTCTAAAACGACTCTAAGGATTATAAATGATTAATGATGTTATAGTATTAGGTGGGGGCAATGCTGGATTGATGGCAGCATTATATTTAAAAACTGCACTGCCTAAATTAAAGATAAAACTGATAAAATCTAAAAAGATAGGCACTATTGGGGTCGGAGAAGGATCTACAGAACACTGGACTAGATTTGCACAGGCAGTTGGTATCAGTATCGTAGACCTTATTAACGAATGCGGTGCCACTATCAAGATAGGAATCAAATTTGAAAACTGGCACGGCGACGGCACCAGTTATTTTCACAGTCTGCCAGAATTTCTAATATGGATGGACCGTTATTCTGGTGCTCCTTACACTATGATGGGCATGATAGCCAACAGTGTTCCTAGCGATAAACTACATTGGGACCTCCCTATGCAGGGCTATGTTCGTGAGCCGCTTACTGACTATTATCAATTTCACTTTGACAGTGAAAAACTAAATGCTTTCTTAGAAAAGAAATGTCGTTCGTTGGCAATAGAAATTGTAGATGCTGAAATAGTAGGACCAATTTTAGACTCTGAGGGATTTGTTGACGCCATTGTTGATGATCAAGGGCAGCGATATTCTGCAGATTTTTTCATTGACAGCAGTGGATTCAAAAGAGTTGTAGCATCTAAGTTAGGAGCTGAGTGGGTTGATTGGACGAAGTATCTTCCGTTAAATTCCGCTATCGCTTTTCAAACGGCCTACGAAGAAAAGATTCCGCCATATACGCTAGCCAAGGCAATGGATGCAGGTTGGCACTGGCGCAGTCCTGTGCAGGATAGATTTGGCAACGGTTACGTGTTCAGTGACAACTTTATCACAGAACAACAAGCCCTAGATGAAATACAAAAACATTTTAAAGATACTATACATGTAGGTCGTAAGATTAACTATGTGTCGGGTAAAGTAAATCGTGCGTGGATTAAGAACTGTGTCAGTATAGGACTCAGCAGTAACTTTGTAGAACCACTAGAAGCATCTAGTATTTCTACAACTATCAAACAATTACAGATGTTAACAGGATCTATTTGGAACTGGAGCAGGTCAGACACTGGCACTATCAAAGAATACAATAGATTAGTTGATGATATGATGTATAATATCCTTGATTTTATACAACTGCATTATTTTACTGAACGCAATGACACAGAGTTCTGGCGTTGGTGTAAAAACGAAATAACTATGACCGATTTCAACAAAGAAAATTTAGAAAATTTTAAAAAGAATTTTGTCAATCAGACTCTGCTACCAGAAGACGGTCTAATGAGCAATTTTAGAATTTATGATTGTCTAAACTGGATACAGGTCATGCACGGACTAAGAATGTTTGATACTGCTAGCATCAAGAAGTTATATGATCAGCGATATGCACATTTTAGAGCAGATGACGAGCGTATGGTATCACAAATAGAACAACAGCCTACTGCAGGCTGGATGACCTGTAGAGAAGCTGTAAATCTTGTTAAAAAAATGAGTAAGATAGAGTTAGGATACAAATTATGATCGATTCATTGTGTATAGTAGGTGGCGGCACTAGTGGTTTAATAGCAGCTTTGATGTCTCGCCATGCCTGGCCAGAATTAAAAATCACAGTTATAGAATCTAGTCAAATAGGAATCATAGGAGTTGGGGAAGGATCTACAGAACACTGGAAAAAATTTATCGATCATGTAGGAATTTCTGTTCCAGAACTTGTAAGAGAGTGCGGAGCCACCTACAAGATAGGTATTAAATTTACCAATTGGCACGGCGACGGCTCAAACTACTTTCATAGCCTTAGCGAACAATTCGGATTTCACTCTAAAGAAAGCGGATTGCCAGTCACTTGGATCTATATGGCTGGTGAAAATATTCCTCCAAAAGATACTTCTTGGGCATTGAGCCAGACTAGTCATCACGTGGAACCTTTACATGACATTTTAGCACAGTATCATTTTGACACTTTTAAACTCAACGATTTTTTACACAAAAAATGTCGAGAAAGAAATATCGATTTTGTTGATACAGAAATAGAACAAGTGATTTTAGACGATCACGGTCATGTAAAAGAGTTAAAAGATAAACAGAATAATATCCATGCTTACGATTTTTATATTGATTGCAGCGGATTTAGAAGAATTATTGGAAATGCATTAAAAACACAGTGGATTGATTGCACAAAACAATTACCGATGAATTCTGCTATCGCATTTCCCACAGGATATACTGAAGATATTCCTAGTTATACAGAAGCCACAGCATTAGGCAGTGGCTGGGTATGGAGAATTCCTACACAGGAAAGATATGGAAATGGTTATGTGTTCTGTGATCATTTCATAGATGAGACCAAAGCCTACGACGAAGTTAGTCAACATTATAAAAATAATCTGAATATTAAAGACGAACTTAAAATCGGTCGTAAAGTAAAATTCGGTGCTGGCTATGTCAAAGAATTTTGGATTAAAAATTGCATTCAAATTGGCCTCAGCGGAATATTTGTAGAACCATTAGAAGCCAGTAGTATAGGAACTACCATTCAACAATGTTTTCTAATGACTCCTGCATTATTTTTTTATAGCAAAGGTGAGGAATTTACTGCTAAAAAATATAATGATCAGATGTCAGTGATAGCATCGAATATAGTGGACTTTATACAACTGCATTATTTCACTGAACGCAATGACACAGAGTTCTGGCGTTGGTGTAAGAACGAAATCATTAAAACTGATTTCAATAGAGAATATTTAGACTATTTTAAAAAATCATTCCCTAATGTATTTTATTTTAATACACCACTAATACTGTTCAGTCATTTAAATTATGCACAGGTTATGCATGGGTTAAGAATGTTTGATCATCAATCGATTAAAGAAAAATATGATCAGCATATGCAACGATACACTAACCTATCCGTAGAAAATATAGAATATGCCAAAGAAATTGAAATTAAAGATGTTGAAGTATTTTCTCATAGACAGGCACTCAATCGATTAAAGGAAAGACACAGTGAAATCCAATATAAATTCTAAAGCTGTTATCTTAGGAGGAGGCACAGCAGGGTGGCTAACTGCTCTATTCGTTGACAGACATTTTTCTAATGTAGATATCACAGTTGTGGAAAATCCTAAACAACCACCAATTATCGCCGGTGAAAGCGGGACCACTACATTCGTTAGCCTGTTAAAAAATTTAAAAATAGATGTAACTGATTTTATTAAAAATGTAAACGCTACTCCTAAAGTTGGAGGTTATTTTAAAAATTGGAATGGAGTTGGCACAGAATTTATCCATGCTCTCCAGACTGATTATGCACCATGGTTAGATGGTTGGGAAGATTATGTAAGATCAGCGCCTGAAGAAGAATTGAACATTGGTTCATTATATTCTATACTAAACAACGAACAGTCGAAAGATTTATATTTAAAAACCATAATCGCAAATAATATACCATTATCTAGAGCATTTTATGCCACACAATTTATAAAAAATCAAAAAGTTCCTTTTGGATCGGAATCAGATCTTCCCTGTGTGCCTATGTGGCATTTTGAAAGTCGTGGTGCTGCTGCATATTTTAAAAAGATAGCATTAGATCGAGAAATCAAATTAGTCGAAGGAGTATACACACATGCAACCCAAAAAGAAACCGGCGATATAGAGACCATTCATTTAGAAGAAGGAATAGATTTATCTGCTGATTGGTTCTTTGATTGCTCAGGATTTGCTAGATTGTTATTGGGAAAAGTTCTAGAAGAAAAGATAGTCGATTATACAGATTATTTTCCAGCCAGGGCAGTAGTAGCGTGGTGGGATAAACCTTGTTATTGCGTGACTACTAATGCCACTGCAATGAAATATGGTTGGTCGTGGAATATCAATCTAAGACACAGATCCGGTAATGGTTATATCTATGACCCCGATCATTTAACTCTAGATCAAGCACTAGATGAAGCTAGAGAATCGTTCGGGCAACATATCGAACCTATAGCCAACTTTCAATTTACCCCCGGGATGATGAGAGAAGCATGGAAGAACAATGTAATAGGTATTGGTCTAAGCACAGGATTTTTAGAACCGCTAGAAGCTAACGGTATAGCTGTAATCATTGAAAGTTTATACTGTTTGCAAGACCATTGGAAACCTTATACTGATTTCTTAAGAAGAGAGCGTATTGAAAGATTTAATTTACGTGTATGGAATATAACCGAAGACATTAAAGATTTCTTAGCCCTACATTATAGGGGTCATCGCAGAGACACAGAATTTTGGAAGAGCCACGGAAACGACGAATTTAGAATTCCAGATACCTTAAAAGATAAATTAAAGCAATGGTCGGAATATTTTGCTGGGATAAGTGGTGAGCCTTGGTTATACGGTTATAGTCCTACTGCATGGTTAATGGTTTTACAGGGCCTTGAGATTTTTGATCATAAAACATTAGCAAATATACATAAAAAAGCACTGCCGATAGGAGAAAAAGTGCTAAATATCAATGAAGCCCGTTATAGGGACCTTGTCGCTCCGTTTTGGACGATTGACGAGTGGATCCAAAGGACAGCATAAATATATACTGTAAGGAGATAAACATGCCTACCTATAAAATGATTTTAAGAAAAGCAGAACCGCCAGGAACTTTAGCTGTTGAAGAAGATTTCTGCGAAGCTAAAAGTAGAGAAGAAGCTCAGAAAATATTCGAAGAGCGTCACGGAGCCGGAAGAACAGTCGCTGGCCCAATGAAAGTAGAAAACCCAAGCTAATATTATAAACCAGTGTTTTGAGGATGTCTCTTACACTGGTTTTCTTTTGATCTCGTTTTGCACTCGAGGGTCTACAAATTCAAACGGAAGACCTAGTGCAGGTCTAGTGTCCCATTTAAGCCAGTTTGAATCTCCGTTGGCATTTACATATTGTAAAAATGCCTGGGTTTGTCTAGTTCCCGAGAACGGTTCCCTCCAATGATAATGTTTTCTACCGCTGTAAATTACCAGATCACCTTGATTTAAATTTACATCATAACGTGTTCCGGTATCGGTTTCAATATATAAAGGCCAATCTGTGATATCTTTTTCTATACAGACAGAAACTGTAATTTCAGAACTTTGTCTATCTTTATGCTTAGACAGTTCAGATCCCGTGTAATATATTCTTGCGTAAGAATAAGTTGGAAATAGTTTTAAATTTGTTTCTTTTTCTATTAAAGATAACAAATATACAGACAGTGTCTCAAACGGTAATGGCGCATATCTAGCAAAACTATGGTTGCACATATCAGAAGGATCACTATTTGGATATAATGCCTTATATCCCTGTTCAAAAATATCATATTCTATTGCAGTGAATTTACAAATTTCTGTTGGCACTGCATTTCTTAAAATAATAATATCTCTGTCCATATTCAATTACTCCAAGAGACTACAGAATATCTAATTCCCTGTTGTATTCTTTCAACGTTGTGAGGAAAAAGAAACACAGACGGAAATATTACGATATCTCCCTTTTTAAGAGACAAGCGATAGTCTTCAAATAAAACAAAATCTCCGCCAAGGAAATTATCATTCAACAGACCTATAATTGTTAATATAGGAATTCCTTTATTGACTCCGTCATACAAGCTATGGATATGGTCGCAATGTATAGACATCTCAGTTCCGGTAGTATACTTAATAAATTTTAAGTTACTAAATCCTTGCCAGCCAGGAAACCAAGGAAAGTTAATGTCTTCTAATATATATTTTTTTAAAGACTTCCATATCGATTGTTGTATTGCTTGTGTAGTTTCTATATGTTGATGATATTCAAAAGGCTCAGTTCCATTATCAACTAATCCAGACGAAGAGTAGAATCTATGGGGTTGCCATTCTACGGAATCTAATATACCCACTGTTCTATCGCAAATATTGAGATCGATTAGATTGTAAATCTTTACATAATCTTTAAGATTTTGTTTCATGGTAATGGAATTAAACTCATATTCACAAAAGGTCTTTCTACATAGTTTCTATAATCGATATATTCTGTGCTTTGAGGAATAGTATGCACATCATATCCTATAGTAGTTCTTACACCTTCGAACGGTTCTAATACTTCGACTTTATGTAATCTATTCCCTGGTCCAAAATATATTTGACCCGGTTTGTTTATAATCTCATAGGATTCAAATATAGTTTTTGTGTTTTTTGGGTCTATCGAAATATATCCGTGATGATCGAAATCGTGATGGTGCCAATCGAGCACTTGATCGGCTGTATGAAAATTCAACCAGGCTTCAATCCACAACGGTCTTTCCCACCCTAACTGTGATCTAATAACTGTTCTTAGTTCTGAAAAAATTCTATAGAAATTGGTAGATGGGGCTGTTAACGCAAATATATTATATTTAGAATATGCCCATGTTGAGTCTTCGTTAGGAAACAAACGTTTAAAATTTTCGTGTGCTACTCTAAGATCTTCAAAAATATCTGTTAAATTATCTGCGATAAAATCGCACTGATGTGTGATATAATTATTAGCACCTTTGTCAAATGAATATTCCTTTGGAACTTGGTAATTGAGTTTTATGTCGCTCATAAAACTTTCCCTAGGTTCATATTAATCACACATCTATATTTGTGATTCCTCACAGGACTAGAGCTATGATAGTATTTTCCATTGAATACTACTAGCTTTCCCTTTTCTGGTATTACTCGATGCTTTACTGTAAAAATATTTTGTTTAATGGTCTTGATATCTTCTTGGCCCGGATCAAAGTCCTCGTTGGTTTCATTAAAAATTACAGTATCACCGTCCGAATCATTAACGTAGTAGATAGCATTATAATGAGGCATAAAGCTATCAATGTGGGGCATGTGCCAATCTAATTTCGATTCAGGACTAGCTAATGTCATATTAGCTCTCATCCTTATCAACATATTAAACGGAATATCTACTTTGCTATTAATGCTGAGAACTAACGGATAGAACAATTGAAAAAAATTACTCTGTGTTTTTTGATGTTCAAAGAAAAAATGATTAAACCCTGCATGATTATCGACATTATCTAAAAATGTATCATCACCTGATACCATGTTTTTATTAAATACCCACGGAAACTCAAAGCCGGTCATAACCGTTTCAATATGCCTCTGATAATCAACTGGTATAAAATCTTTAATTTCTATAATATCGATCATTTTCTTTTTAGGTTTCCTGATATAGATATTCGAGGCTCGTCTGATGTAAAAAAAGGATAAACAGTATGTTGCAGACAACTAGGAAAAATAAAAACATATCCTTCATAGGTCTTATCAACTGGAAATTCAGCTTCTCTTATTTCACCAAATATGTTACTGTATATAAAAGAAAACATGCCTGCTCTAGGAGAATTTGATTTTTTACATTTATCGGTATTAATTTCGTCTCCGATGAGATAAGGAACTTTTACCCATAATGCAAAACTAAAAGCACCATCGTGACTGTGCATAGGATTAAATTCATGTTTATATTGAATATTGACCCAATGACTATAAAGTTCTAAATCGTCTGTTCTAAGATCTTTAGTGGTATAACTTATATTCCAATTCTTAGAATATTCTTGGCATTGCCTAACTAAAAAATTTTCTAATTGGTCTTTATTTTTGTTAAGTTTAAATTCTAAATTTATGTTTCCGGCAAGATTATTATTAAACGGTATTGATTTTTCAAAATCTAACTCGTGTATTTCTTGTTCTAATGATTTTAGAAGATCGTTGGGAACTTCGGCTTTTATAAAACCATAATTAGCAAAGTTTCCGAACTGCGTATTCATTAGATTGCTATTCCTTGAAATTTTATAATTAGTTTTTCGTCATTGGACCCTAAATTTTTATACCATTCTTTAGGATTAAACATAACACATCTATTGAATTCGTTTTGCACAGTCATAGTTAGTTTAGATGAAGGCTGCGAATAGAATTCGATTCCGGTATTTTCTAAATTATTTTTGTCTAAAAAAATTATTCCCATAATATTAAAAGACAAATTTCCTTGTTCGACAACACTAATATCATTGTTTATTTTTTCAAAAAATACTTCGAGGTGCTTAAATCCAACACCACCATGACAATGTTTAATTAATTTAGACGCAAAGGAAGCAAATAAATCCGGATTCAATATGCTAAGGAGCTCAGTTTTTTTATTTTCAAAGGTTTGTTTCGATGCATAAGCCCTCCATAACTCCGGAGATTCAAATATTGTATCTATAACTTTTATAGGGGTATATGGTAATTTCATCTTGCTCTAATAAAAAATACTTGCGTTAATCTCGAATCATTTGGCGTTGAGCCAAAGAAGTTTTCAGCACTATGCCAGTTCCTTGGATCAAAAATAATACATCGATTATAAACACTTTCCATTTCAATGCTCTTAGAAAAATGTGCTACTTGCTCTTGTCTATACTTTGCAAATGTTTCTCTCTCGGCTGGATTAGATAACAATACATCATTCATGAACATATCAGAATATTGATCTCCATTAAAATCATCCTGATCCTTATATATCACCGTTCCGGATCCGATTGGAGCTTCTTTATTAAGATATATCACTCCTGCGATGTTTAGTTTTGGATCATCGTCGTGAACCCATCCTCTTCCATAAGTTTCATCTATATACTGAAATGCTGTTTGTAACTCGTCGAATCTAGAAAATCCGTATTGATTTAAGATTATTAATAATTTTCTCATCACCACATGAAAAATATCTTTATCTATTTCATGTAATAATTTTGTTCGAAGGCCGGGCCAGCTTCCGCGCTCTCCTTTGAAAAATTCTTGACTAAGCGCAAAGTCTCTCCATAGATCCGGTTCATCATAAAAATTATCTATCACCATGGTAGGCAGATATGGAAATACATATCTATTTTTAATTCCGGAGTTTTTAATAAATTCCGCACTCTTAGAATTCATTTGTTTTAATTGTTCTACGTGCTTATCCATTTTTTTCAGCTGTAAAGTTGATAGTTAATGCTATACGCTTTGTAAACATCTTAGGACAAGTGCTGGCATGATAATGCCAGCCATTGAATAACAACATTTTTCCCTGTTCCGGTGTGCTTCGATGTAATATATTGTATTTTTCAGATTGTTCTATTTCTTTAAACACTACAGTATCTCCATCGGATTTATTAACATAATAGATCAAAGTATAATGTTCCTGATCAAAATCTCTGTGGGGACTGTTGTATTTGTAAGGTAGGCTAGGAAATACATATTTTGTATTCAATAAAAATCCCATTCGCATCCTTAACAAATTAACTAATTTAAATCCAGCTTTATCTAAGCATTGATTTAACAACGGCATAAAAAAATCAAGGTGCGGATTATTTTCATTATTAGGATGATAAACTAAATTTACGAATCCGGGAGTCGATGTTTGCGGATCATTGGTAGCATATTCAAAAGTCGTATCTCCTAAAAAATGCCAGGGGAACTTCACATCTGTGACATAATCGTATATCTGTTTTTGATAAACAGCATCAACAACATCGAATATTTCAATTGGTTTAAACATTTGTATTAATCCTGTAAAAATTTCTATCTACTGCATTTGTTATAGGATCGTTAGGAAAACGATTCCAACAAGGTATACTCATACTTAATCGTTTTCCTTCAGGGTAGGCACAGTGATACATTCGTGAAGGGATATACAATGCGTCACCTGGTTCTAGGGTTACATCTATTGCTAGATTTAAATCCTCTTCTTTTAATCTTCCGTTCATAGTCCCAGTTCTATACATGTAGGAAATTCTATTATTAAAAATTTTCCAACGAGTTTTTCCTTCGACTTGTATGATAAAGTTGCAAGGGTAATCATCATGTATAGAAAACGATTTAGCATTTTGTAATCCGCAATAAACATGTATAGCTGAATTTACCTGATACGCAGTTTCAAATATTTTTAATAGTTCCATGGTTTTTTGATTATAGAAACCATAATTCATTATTACTAAGCCGTAGCCTTGATGAAATTTATCAAATAGGAATCCCTTGTCTTGTATTTCTCTATCCCATATCCATGCTTTTTTATGTTGAGGAATATCTATCTTAGTATTATATTGATCTATCATCTCGAATTGAAAGAGATAGGGATTATTAAGACATGCTTCTACGTCAGACCATGTAAGGTATTCTTCTGGATTTTTGACCAGTTGTTTAAAAAAATGCGGCTTGTCGTCTATTAACAGATTCGTTTCGTTAAGCAGTCTTTGGCCAATATCGTTCATCATCTGTCCTAATTAATTTTATATTAAATGAAATAGAAATCCTATCTTCATCTAATTCGTTTCTTTCAACTCCGTGCGGTAAAAATCCCGGAAACATTATAAGTTTACCACTGGCTGGCTCAAATGTAATAGCACTAGCACTTATGGGAGTAAATCTATCAACCGTAGCCTGTGAAGCTACAATATAATCTTGATAATAACTTTTATAAAAAGTTAGATTACCGTGTCCTTTTTTTGCCTTGACATAGTATGCTCCCGAAACAAAACTGTTATCGTGGATGTGGACAGAATTGGTGCAACCTTTTTCGTTAATGTTTATCCACATATTTTCCATTGCTATGATACAACAATCTTCTTTATACCCATAATCTCTATAACAGTTGGCCGCTTGATCCATTATTCTTTTTTCTAGTTCGGCCACTTCTGGATGAGTTCCTGGTCTGAAATCCATACTTTGCCAGCCGCCCTGATTACTTAATTTTCTTCCAGTTGGATTTTCTTTCCTTAAACGATAGGCCAGTTCTTCTATCGGTCCATTATTAATTTCGGTTTGTTCCCACCAAACTGGTGTAGGAAAATAATAATCTAAGTTCATAAAAATATTTCTCTCATAAACATTTCTTTAGCTAGTTCGTGGCTAAATGCAAATGCATGACTCCACCGAAAATCGACTTTATCGCTGACATATGCTACATGATGAACATTTGCTCTATACATTGTCATAGTGTTTATTTTAGTAGGAGCTTCGCCTACTAATTCAAATCCCCACCTCTTTAATTCTTCATCAGGATAATTGAACCAATTTACCCTTTTTGGATTTTCGGCCATAGATACCCATTCTTTAAACATTTTATGATTTTGATCTACTTGAAAATCGTATACTTCTCTATGCATTTTTCCTGTATACTTATAAAGTTTAGTCGAACTATCTTTTATATCGTGATCAGTAAACCACATATTGGCTACCATGCCATATACATAATCAATATGAGGGATTCTCCAGCACGATATAGGTCGATTAATATTTTTTCTATACAGGTTCCCCCATTCGTGTATCTGAGGATCTAGAATATTATTTGTTACATTTTGAATATAAAAATCTCTTATTAAAAAACAAATATCTTTATAGATCCAATCTGGAAGATGAATGGTATCGAAGGGATTAGGATCGAAATTATCTGGATGGCTGTTATCTTTTTGTATAGGAAATGTTGCTATTAAATTTTTATATGTATCTAATAACTGATTATCGAAAGGTAGATCAGTTACCCAGTAACCAATGTCATCTTCGAGCGGCACATACTTAACATTCCAGTCGCTGAGAGTTTTAATCTTGATAATTCTATCAAAATTATTAGCATCAGGATAGCAAACTTTAAAATCTATCATTTTATATTAAATGTCATCACGTATCTATTCTCATTTGAAAGATTAGGTTGAACCCTGTGCCTTAGCCATCCCGGAAAAATAACTACATCGTTAGTCGTGACCGGAAGTTCTTTGTAGAGAA
>Ga0255156_1000165_pt1 | contig 27116 bp, 28 predicted proteins | sample Atl_Atlam_RepA_8_FD_186026 | JGI IMG/M metagenome (GOLD analysis project Ga0255156, IMG submission 186026) | Freshwater microbial communities from Altamaha River, Georgia, United States - Atl_Atlam_RepA_8h | ecosystem: Environmental > Aquatic > Freshwater > River | place: USA: Georgia... | reverse complement strand
CCATCGGCTTGAGGACCTCTCTTGCCTAAGTATCTTGCGGTTAGGGTTGCATCCATATTGGGTGAAATATTAAAGTAATAAGGGATTTGAAAATCAAAACCACTTTTTGTTGTGGTTCCAAATGTTGAAGCTAAAAAACCAGACTTTCTATTCTTATTAAGAGAAAAATTAATATAGGGTGTGTATAGAACCGGAAGCCCTTTAAATTCAACAACCGTATTCGATGCATTAACACGATCTGTTTTAGTATTTACTTCCATGTTGCTAGATTTCAAATACCAATCATCTGAATCAGCCTCACATGTTGTAACCTTGCTTTTTTCTAAACGTTTTTTATTTTCACCTTCAAAAAAAATTGTTTTAGCATCACCGCGAAATTCGTATGCCCTCTTGGCCACAAGGACACCATTTTTAATGGAAGATTTTTCTTGATTGTTGTCGGGCCTAAAATTAAAAGTGGCATCATCCATGCGTCCAGTTTCATCACTTAATCTGTAACTAAGTTTTGAACCTGTCAAACGCATATTTTCTAAATCAATATTTGTATTGCCATTCGTAGTGAGCTTTTCTGAGACTTCATCGTATTCAATCACTTCAGCTTTAATGGTCTTATTCCCCTTTTTGAGTATTGCATTACCTCTAGCTTTCATTTTTCTATCAAGAAGGGTTTCGAGATTGTCACCTTCAATTTCAACCGAGTCTTGAGAAATACTTGGAGATTCTTTTACGGTTACTAAATCTTCAGCTGCTGAAAGCTTAGGAATTAGCAAAAGCAATAGCCATAGCGGTGAGATTGTTTTTCTAAACATGGAATTTTGCTGGAGGAGCAAGTGGGAGTGCTATAGTTTTAATGTTGAATATTTCATAAACGTTAAAATCTCATATTTTAGCTATTTTATCAACTTAAATTTATTAATAATCAGGTAGTTATATAATTTACTTCATTAAGCTAAGTGCTTTAAATGTGCAATTTTTTTTAAAAATTATCAGGAATTTTTTATTTTGACTCGTGAACTTCAAATTACTGAATGGTTGAATAATATACTTAAGAATCAAGAGTATACGATAAAACCTGCTTCATCAGATGCTAGTTTTCGGCGTTATTTTCGTATTGTATCGAGTAATCAATCTTATATTTTGATGGACGCCCCTCCCGAGAAAGAAAATTCAAAACCCTTTGTTGAAATAGCAAATGTTCTTTTTAATGCAGGATTAAATGTCCCTAAAATTCATAAGGCAGATTTTAAAAAAGGTTTTTTATTATTATCAGATTTAGGCAATAAAACTTACCTAGATGAGCTAAATCAGCAAAATGCATCATTGCTTTACAGAGATGCCTATTTAGCGCTTATTAAAATCCAAAAAAATGCTGACACTCAATCACTTAAGCCTTATAACGATTCATTATTAATGAAAGAGCTGAGTTTATTTCCTGATTGGTATCTGAAACTTCATAAATCTTATCAAATGAATGATTCTGAAAAAAATATACTGGGCTTAACTTTTGATTTACTGATTAAAAATATTAATTCTCATACTCAAGTTTTTGTGCATAGAGATTTTCATTCTAGGAATTTAATGTTTTGTAATGGCGACCTGGGTGAAAATCCTGGTATTTTAGATTTTCAAGATGCAGTGAAAGGGTCTATTGTTTATGACCTTGTGTCCTTATTTAAAGATGCTTACATTGTATGGAAAGAGGAGGAAATTATGGACTGGCTTATTCGATATTGGGAGAAGGCCAAACAAAATAAACTTAAGGTTCAAGATGATTTTGCTGAGTTCTATCGAGATTTTGAATGGATGGGTGTCCAAAGGCACTTAAAAGTTTTAGGTATTTTTGCTCGATTAAACTATAGAGACCATAAAGCGAATTATTTAAGTGATTTGCCAGCAGTTGAAAATTACTTGAGAAGAGCTTGTGAGCGCTACAAGGATTTGCATCCTTTATTAAAGTTGATGAATAAATTAAGTTCGACTTAAACCTATGAAGGCTATGATTCTAGCAGCTGGCAAGGGTGAGAGAATGCGCCCTCTGACAGATCAAATACCAAAACCACTATTAGAGGTTGCAGGAAAACCATTGATTGTGTGGCATTTAGAAAAATTAGCTAAAGCTCATTTTGAGGAGGTGATTATTAATCATGCTTATTTAGGTAAGATGATTGAAGATTATGTAGGCGATGGTTCAAGATGGAGTCTTAAAATTACTTATTCCAGAGAAGGGTCACCGCTAGAAACAGCAGGTGGCATTAAAAAAGCATTGCCTCTCATTGGCGACCAACCTTTTTTGGTAGTTAATGCAGATATTTATACTGATTTTAATTATGCCAATATAAAAAATAGGAACTTAAATGACTTTAAAGGTCACTTAGTTATGGTTAAAAATCCAAAGGAACATCCTGATGGCGATTTTGTTTTAAAAAATAATCAAATCGAGTTAGATGGAAAAGAAAAGCTCACATTTTCAGGGATAGCTATTTATCAGCCGAAAATTTTTGAAGATATCAATATAGAATCCGTTGCTAAATTAGCACCTATACTTAAAAAATTAATTGATGCGAAATGTATTAGCGGCGAAGCATATCAAGGGCTTTGGTTTGATATAGGAACGCCAGAGAGATTAAATGAAGTTAATGTTTTTCTAAAAGAAGAATTGAAGAGTTAACTAAAAATGAACCATAAAAATTATCAAGAATTCAAAAAAAGAAGAAGCGCATTAATCGAAAAAATTGGCGATGGTGTAGCAATTATTTTCAATGCTAACGAGGCAATTAGAAATCGAGACAGTCACTACCCTTATCGCTCAGATAGTTATTTTCACTATTTTTCAGGGTTTACTGAGCCTCAGTCGGTATTGTTTGTTATTGGTGGAAAGTCTTCAAAGACAATACTATTTTGTCGCAATAAAAATTTAGAAATGGAAATATGGAATGGTTTTATATATGGCCCTAATGAAGCAAAAGAAGTTTTCTTGTTTGACGAGGCTTACGATATAAATTTGTTGGATGAGATTGCTTTGAAAGAAATTTCAGGGCACGAGAAAATATATTACCGGATAGGGCAAGATGCACTTAATGATCAAAAAATTAATGATTGGATTAAAGTATTGCGAGACAAGGCTAGGGCTGGAGTTCAAGCTCCCCAGGCGATAGAAGATATCAGTCATATAGCTGATGAAATGAGACTTATAAAAAGTGATTTCGAAATTGAAATAATGAAACGGTCAGCAAAAGTCGCATCTCTTGCTCATAATCGTGCAATGAAATTTGTAAAGCCTCAGATGTATGAATATGAACTTGAAGCTGAAATTTTGCATGAATTTATGAGTCATGGAATTCGCTCACCAGCTTATCAGTCTATTGTTGCTGCCGGAAAGAATGCATGTACATTACATTACGTTGATAATAATTCTAAAATTCAAGATGGCGATCTAATTCTTATAGATGCGGGATGCGAATTAGAGGGTTATGCCTCTGATATCTCAAGAACATTTCCTGCGAATGGTAAATTTTCAAAAATACAAAAAGATTTTTATCAATTAGTATTGGACGCTCAAAGTGCAGCGCTAACTAAAGTCTCATCCAATCATAATTGGAATGAGCCGCATGAAGCAGCATTATCAGTTTTGATTGACGGATTCAGAGACTTTGGTTTGTGCCAAGGAAGCCACCAAGAAATATATGAAACAGGCGCTTATAAAGAATTTTATATGCATAGAACTGGCCATTGGCTAGGTCTTGATGTTCATGATGCCGGGGATTATAAAACGATCGCGAAAGAATGGAAGCAATTACAGCCAGGTATGACTTTAACGGTTGAGCCGGGATGCTACATTAGACCATCCGCAAATATTCCAAAAGAATTTTGGAATATTGGAATAAGAATCGAAGATGATGTATTAGTCACTCAAAATGGATATGAAGTACTTACAAAAGACAGCCCAAAAACTATAGAGTCAATTGAAGCTCTGATGGCGAAATGAAAAATCCAGGGTATGTCATAGTAGGTGCTGGCCCAGTTGGACTTGTGTTTTCACTATTACTTGCAAAGCAAAATCAAGATTCACATCTTTTGGAATCAAGAAGAAAAAATGATTCACATTCGGATCAGCGTGCATTAGCTCTCTCATATGGCACAAAACTTATTCTTGAAAATCTTGGTATTTGGAAGTCTTTAGAAAATAAAGTTACTGAAATAAAAGATATTCATACAAGTCAAAAGAATAGTTTTGGACGTACTATATTATCGGCTAGTCAATATAATTTGCCAGCCCTAGGCTATGTTGTCTCTTATGGTAATTTATCAAAGGCACTCGAAGAAGCTGTTAATGAATCTTCAAATATAAAGATCACTTATGAATTTGAAGTATCGGCCATCAAAAATGAAAAAGATACAACAGTTTTATATGGAAGCAATAAAGATTTGTCCATTGAGGCGCCATTTTTAGTATTAGCTGATGGTGGAAAAAATACCACAGGACTAATCAAAGGCCTCAAGAAAAAAGAAACCAGTTACAACCATACTGCGCTTGTAACCAAAGTCATTTCTGAGATCCCCCCCAACAAAATTGCATACGAAAGATTTACTTCCATGGGGCCTATTGCACTTTTGCCCAATGGATCTGAAGAATTTTCTCTGGTTTGGACTGGTAAAGATGGAGATATTCAAGAGTTAGCTAAAACACCAAAAAATTTATTTTTGGAAAAATTACATGAACATTTTGGAGACAGGGTCGGTAAGTTTCTTGACTCTGATAAATTTATTACATTCCCGCTCAAGAAAATTACCCTTGAAGACTTTCCAAAAACAGGCATGGTTGTTATTGGAAATTCTGCACAAACAATGCACCCAGTAGCAGGGCAGGGGTTTAATACTGGTATTAGAGATGCCTATGAATTATCAAAATTCATTAATGAATCTGAGTCTTCTCAAGTAGGATCTGATCGCTTCATCAATCAATATTATGCGTTAAGAAAATCAGAAACAAAAAAGACACTATTTTTTACAGATTCTTTAGTGAATATTTTCTCGAATGATTTGGTTGGACTTTCCTTAACAAGGGGAATTAGCTTATCCCTTTTGGATAATTTAAAGCCCATTAAAAATTTTCTAGTAGATAAAATGAGTTTCGGAAAATGAATGAAAAATCAAGTAATGTATTGATTGTGGGCTCAGGTATCGTCGGCATGGCGACATTAGTGACCCTAGAAAAATATGCTATCAAGACAAGTCTGTTATCCCATTCAAAAAATATTAAAAACAATTCACCAGATCCAAGATTTTATGCCATCACACCAGGCGTTAAAAAATGGCTAGAAGAAAATGGTGTTTGTAATTTCTTATCTAAAGATTTAATGTCGCCTGTAAATAAAATTTTGGTCTATTCAAATAAAGAAAATACATCACTAAGTTTTGATGCGTATGATGCTGGAATGAGCGAGCTTGCTTTTATTATCAATCATGATGATCTTGAAAAAGCTTTTATGAATCGAATAAGTAAAATTAGCTATGATGAAATTAAAATAGATGGAACTGAATCATTAAATATTGAAATGGATCATGTCGATCTTGTAAAAGAAAAGGGTCAAAAATATCAATTTAAATTGATCATTGGGGCTGATGGTTCTAATTCGTGGGTTCGAAGCCAATCAGCTATTGAATTTAGAGACAAAACATTTAATCAAACGGCTCTAGTATTTAATATTAAAAGTGCTAAAGCTCATCAAGGATGCGCTTATCAAAAATTCATGCTAGATGGTATTTTGGCTCTTTTACCCATTCAAACGCATGAGTATTCAGTTGTTTTTTCCTTAAATGATAACATTCTAGATGAATATAAAAAATTAAATGATGCATCGTTTCTCATGAAGTTAAAAAAAGAATTAGGCGAAACGTTTGGCGAAATTGATCTTTTGTCAAAGCGACAATATTTTCCTTTGAGCATGAAAATTAATGAATCATTAATTTCAGAACGAGTTATTTTAATAGGAGATGCTGCACATCAAGTTCACCCTCTCGCTGGCCAAGGCTTAAATTTAGGCTTAAGAGACGTGATAGAGCTCGATGAATTGTTAAACTCATATCAAGAATATCATCATGACCTCGGTTTAAAGCAATTCCTAAAAAAATACAATCGAAATAGAAAGACCGATATATTATCTTTAAGTTATTTAACTGATCAGTTGAGCCATATTTTTTCTTCTCAAAGTCGTATTGTTGATTTTGTGGTTAATCTTGGACTTAACAAAATAAATCAGAACTATTTAATTAAAAAAATTCTTATAGAGAAAGCAACTCACTAGATGACGACTTCAAAAAAAATTGCCTTATTCATTTTATTTTTCCCTTCATTTTTTTTAATGGCTGATGAAGCTAGCTTAAAAAAAATGATTGAGGCTTCATACCCCAAATATAAAGTAGAGAGCATTAAAAAAACTTCCTACAGTGGGCTCTATGAAGTTTTTATGGGGGGTCAAATTATTTATACAGATGAGAAGTTTTCTTTTCTTATTGCTGAAGGCCATATCGTTGACCCTAAAACAAAAAAAGATTTAACTGGTGAGCGTCTTGAAGATTTAACTAAAGTTGATTTTTCATCCTTGCCCCTTAATTCCGCTATTAAAATAGTTAAAGGAGATGGCTCGAGAAAGCTAGTTGTTTTTGCAGACGTGGATTGCCCTTTTTGTAAACGACTTGAACAAAATGAATTTACACATCTTAATAATGTGACAATTTATACATTTTTGTTTCCTATCGAAAAACTTCATCCTGATGCAAAAAATAAATCACAGCTAATTTGGTGTGCCAAGGATCGCTCAAAAGCCTGGGCAGATTGGTCTCTTAATGATGTACTTCCCTCAGGTAAAGCCGCTTGCGAGGCACCTACAGAACAAATACTAGAATTAGGATCAAAATTAGGTATTACATCGACGCCCACCTTGATTTTTTCCGATGGGAAGCGAATGTTAGGTGCTCAACCTTACAAAGAAATTGAAAAAGCGCTTAATAACATTAAGTCTTAAGCTTTTTTTAAAGTAACAAATATCTTGACATTTAGGGCTAAACCACGTAAAAAAGCTCCCAGGTGTTTGGTTTCGAGTTTTATTTAGCTAGCTTTAATTTATATTTAAGTAGTGCTTTAGTTCTTGATTCAAACTTTTGGGGGGCCTCCCTTGTTTAAAGTTAAGGATTTATGAAATGGCAACAGGTACAGTTAAGTGGTTTAATGATTCAAAAGGTTTTGGTTTTATTACTCCTGATGATGGCGGTGATGATTTATTTGCTCACTTCTCAGCAATCGTAGATACAGGATATAAAAGTCTTAAAGAAGGTCAAAGAGTAACTTTTGACGTTACAGACGGACCAAAAGGCAAGCAAGCTTCAAATATAAATAAAGCCTAGTTTCAAATTAAATAAATAAGCCCGCATAAGCGGGCTTTTTTTTACATGTAACTTATGATGGCGTTAGCAAAATCATCCGTAGATAATGGGGAGACGTTATTTAATTGCGATGAGAAATCTTGAGTAACTTTTTGATCTGTTAATGTTTTTCTGAATGCTGAAAGGAGAGTGTTGGCAGCTTCAACCCAGCCAATATGCCTTAACATCATTTCAGCCGAAAGAATTAAAGAGCTAGGATTGGCAATTTTTTTGCCTGCAATACTTGGTGCGGTTCCATGGGTGGCTTCAAAAATAACCGTTGAGTCTGATAAATTAGCGCCTGGAGCAATACCAATGCCACCAACTTGAGCAGCTAATGCATCTGAAATGTAGTCCCCATTAAGGTTAAGGGTGGCTACGACATCATATTCATTTGGATGAAGTAATATTTCTTGAAGAAAAGCATCAGCAATGCAATCTTTGACGATAAGGCCACTGGAACACATAAAGCTGGATTTCCCTTCAATAGGTTTAGCGCCAAATTCATCTTGGGCTAATTGATAACCCCATTCTTTAAATCCACCTTCAGTAAATTTCATAATATTGCCTTTGTGGACAAGCGTGACTGATTTTTTTTTATGTTCGATAGCATATTTAATTGCTTTTCTTATAAGTCTTTGACTGCCTTCTTTCGAAACAGGTTTAATGCCTATAGCAGTTGATTCTGGGAAGCGAATTTTATTTTTTACACCCAATTCTGAAATCATTTGTATAATTTTTTTTGATTCTTCTGAGAATGCTTGCCATTCAATCCCTGCATAAATATCTTCTGTGTTTTCTCTAAAAATTACCATATTTGTTTTTTCAGGATTTTTTAAAGGGCTTGGAACGCCATTAAAATACTCGATCGGCCTTAAACAAACATATAAATCAAGCCCTTGTCTCATCGCTACGTTCAGTGATCTGATTCCGCCACTGACAGGTGTTGTGAGAGGGCCTTTGATAGATATAACAAACTCTTTCATTGCATCGAGAGTTTCTTGAGGTAGCCATGTATCTTGATCATATATTTTTGTGGCTTTTTCTCCGGCAAATACTTCCATCCAAGCAATTTCTTTTTTTCCATCATAAGCCTTCAGAACGGCTTGATTTACAACCTTTAACATCGCTGGAGTGATATCAACACCAATACCGTCACCTTCAATAAATGGGATAATAGGACGATCTGGAACATTCAAACTTAGATTTGAATTAACAGTAATTTTTGATGCATTTTTTGGAAGATTAATTTTGCTAAGCATTCATACTCACTTTAAGTTTAATGAAAATATTATTTAATAAGCCTTATGGCGTCGTTTGCCAATTTAGTAAACATGATAACCATGAGACGCTTAAAGACTTTATACCAATACCTAGTGTTTATCCTGCAGGCAGGCTTGACACAGATAGTGAAGGTTTAATTATTCTAACTGATGATGGCTTATTTCAACATCAAATTAGCGATCCTAAATATAAAATGCAAAAAACTTATTGGGTTCAAGTTGAAGGCGCCCCAAAAGAGAGCAATTTAGATGAATTAAGGCGCGGTGTTGATTTGGGTGACTTTAAAACTTTACCTGCAGAGATAAAAGTTATAGATCAGCCAAAAAATTTATGGGAAAGAACACCTCCCATTAGAGAAAGAAAAACAATTCCAACGACTTGGCTAGAAATTAAAATATCGGAAGGTAAAAACCGTCAAGTCAGAAGAATGACAGGAAAAATTGGATACCCCACATTAAGATTAATTCGTTTTGCAATCGGAGCTTATACACTGGAAGGTCTGGATCTAGGGATATATAAAATTATCGATGAATAAAAAATTAGTTTTAATCTTGAGATTTTATGAAACTGAAGGTCCAGGATATTTGGCTGATTTTTTAGATCAAAATGCTATTCAGTATCAATTAATTAAAGTAGATCAGATGGAAAATATTCCTAGATTTATTTCTGAATATGCTGGTTTGGTTTTGATGGGAGGTCCCATGAGCGTGAACGACGATTTGCCATGGATCAAAGAAGTGGTTAAATTAATTCTAGAAGCCATACGCTCTGATATACCAGTTCTTGGACATTGTCTTGGGGGACAATTAATCAGTAAAGCCCTTGGTGCAACTGTTAAAAAAAATTCTTGTAAGGAAATTGGATGGTATGAAGTACAGAGCTTGAGACATACTTCTCAGCAAATAGAAGCTTCAAAAAAATGGTTTGGAGATTTATTAGAATTTGAAGTTTTTCATTGGCATGGCGAAACTTTTGAATTACCACAAAACGCAATTCATCTTTTAACCAATAAAAATTGTCAATATCAGGCTTATAGCTATTTTGATAAGCATATTGCATTTCAATGCCATATTGAAATGATACCTTCCATGGTTGAAATTTGGACAAAGATTGGAGCGGCTGAAATCAAAAATGAAAAAAATAAAAAAGCGATTCAATCGCCAGTAGCGATATTAGAAAATGTTTTTAACAAATGTGATCAATTGAATAAGGTAGCTTATCGAGTGTATAAAGAGTGGATTAAGGGCTTACGACTCAATTAATAAGTTAAAGGCTTCAAACGGGTTATGATAAAATTTAGGGATATTTATTAAAAAGCATATCTATGTCAGGTAACACTATAGGCACTCTATTTACACTCACCTCTTTTGGTGAATCTCATGGCTTAGCTATTGGCGGAATCGTAGATGGTTGCCCGCCTGATTTAGATTTGTCGGAAGAAGATTTGCAATTAGATTTAGATAGAAGAAAGCCTGGTACTTCTAAACATGTTACTCAGCGCAATGAAGAAGATAAAGTCGAGATTTTGTCTGGCATCTTTGAGGGTAAAACAACTGGCGCACCTATTGGATTTATTATTCACAATACAGATCAACGAAGTCAAGATTATTCAAAGATTAAAGATGTATTCCGTCCTGGACACGCAGACTACACATATGCCCATAAATACGGCATAAGAGACTATAGAGGCGGAGGCAGATCAAGTGCCAGAGAGACTGCTGTCAGAGTTGCCGCAGGCGCTATAGCTAAGAAATGGCTACTCAAAAAATATGGCATTAAAATTCGAGCTTATTTAAGCCAAATGGGCACTATTCAAATCACATTTAAAAATTGGGAAGATGTAAATCAAAATCCTTTTTTTTGCCCGAATCAAGCACAGGTTCCTGAATTAGAAAAGTATTTAGATAGTATTCGTGCAGAGAGAGATTCAGTGGGTGCTAAAATTACTGTAGTCGCAGATAATATGCCCGTAGGGTTGGGGGAGCCAGTTTTTGGTCGACTAGATGCTGAAATCGCCTATGCAATGATGAGTATTAATGCTGTCAAAGGTATAGATATTGGCGAAGGTTTTGGTTCTATTATACAAAAAGGTAGTGAGCACGGCGATGAATTAACCCCCCAAGGTTTTTTAACAAATCATGCGGGTGGTATTTTAGGGGGCATATCAACCGGACAATCTATTATTGCTCATGTAGCTTTTAAGCCAACTTCAAGCATCCCTCAAGACCGAAAATCAATTAACACTGAAGGCGAAGCTGTGCTAATGCAGACAACAGGCCGTCATGATCCTTGTGTTGCAATAAGGGCGACACCTATTGTTGAAGCAATGTTGGCTCTTGTGATTATGGATCAAGCATTGAGACATCGAGCTCAAAATGCCGATGTTGTCTCTCATACACCAAAAATTTAGTGAGTGCTTCACATAATCTTTATTGGCGCTTATCGCGTTTTTATTTTTTCTATTATTTTTTTGTAGGTGCTTTTGTTCCATACTGGGGCATTTATCTTCAATCTCAAAATTTCTCACCTGCAAGTATTGGTATTCTTCTCTCTTTATTTCAAATAAGTCGTATTGTTGCCCCGAATTTTTGGGGTTGGCTGGCTGATCATACAGGTCATCGTGTCAAATGGATTAAACTAACATCACTTTTGGGGCTGATTGGATTTGCTGGTGTTTTTTGGGCAAAAGGATTTTTTTGGATATTTTTGATAATGTCAGCTTTGAGTTTATTTACGAGCTCAACTTTGCCATTAGCAGAATCTTTAACTCTTGCTCACTTAGCGACCACAGATGGACATTACAGCAGAATAAGGTTATGGGGATCGATTGGATTTATTGCGGCATCTTTATTGCTAGGTTATTTAATTGATCTTCGAGGAATTAATATTTTACTGTGGGCTTTATTAGTTGCTCAAGCCATTATATTTTACTTATCAAATACCATTCCTGAGACCCAGGAGATTCATCACGAAAAAAACGATTTATCTATTTGGAAGATTATTAAAACACCTTCTGTGGTAGCACTTTTAATTGGCTGCAGTTTGATGGTTTCAGCACACGGGGTACTTTACAATTTTTATTCAATTTATCTAAAAGAGCATGGATACAGTGGTGGCACAATAGGCTGGCTTTGGGCAGTTGGCGTTATCTGTGAAATTTTGATTTTTATGTTGATGCCAAAAATTTTACGACGCTACTCACTTAAGGTTATTTTATTAATGAGTTTATTTTTAGGTGTGATTCGCTTTATTCTGATTGGAGCTTCTCCTGAACATTTTTATTTATTGCTTATAGCACAAATCTTTCATGCTGCAACTTTTGGAAGTTTTCATGCAGCATCGATTGAGGTAATTGCCTATTATTTTAAAGGTCGCAATCAAGCAAGAGGACAAGCAATTTATAACAGTGTAGCTTATGGTATTGGTGGAACTGTTGGGGGATTGGGAGGAGGTTATTTAATTCAATATCTTGGAGGCCAGATTGGTTTTATGGTTGCTGCTATATCACCATTAGTTGGATTTTTGGTGATCTGGTTTGGATTAAAACTAGAGATCAAAGGTAATAAAATATTTGGCTAAAATAAATTAGCTAGATTCACCCTTCAATTAATGCGTAAGCAGAGTGATTATGAATAGATTCAAAGTTTTCAGATTCAACTACGAAATGATTAATTCTTTTTTCTAATTTTAACTGAGCTGCAACATCTCTCACCATATCTTCAACAAATTTAGGATTATCATAAGCTTTTTCAGTTACGAATTTTTCATCAGGTCTTTTTAGAAGACCATAAAGCTCAGATGAAGCTTGCTTTTCAATCAACTCAATTAATTCTTCTATCCAAATAAATTTATTTATTTCAGCGGTCACTGTGACGTGAGACCTTTGATTGTGAGCGCCATAATCTGAAATTTTTTTTGAACAAGGGCAAAGGCTTGTGACCGGGACAACTACTTTAATTGTATTCTTAAATGTTCCATCAATAATTTTTCCAATAAAACTTACATCGTAATCTAAAAGGCTTTTTACGCCAGAAACAGGAGCAGTTTTATTAATGAAATATGGAAATGTCATTTCGACATCACATGATTTAGCCTCAAGTCGTTTAATCATTTCTCTTAGGATATTTTCAAAAGATTCAACAGATATTTCTCGATCATTCATATTTAAGATTTCCACAAATCTAGACATATGAGTGCCTTTGAAATTATGAGGTAAATATACATACATATTGAATGTTGCAACGGTGTGTTGTGCACCACCTGTTTTATCTCTCACAAGCACAGGATGTCTTATAGATTTAATACCGACTTTATCAATATCCAAACTCCTAAGATCAGGCGAGTTTTGAACATCTTCAATCGGGCATGAATGATCGTGTGGCGTCATAATAAAGAGTTAAATATTAATACTTGAGTGTATCACTAGGTTAATTTTTTCTCAATTGATTTAGCGATAGAAGCAGCATCTAAACCATATTTTTTACGAAGCTGTTCTTGACCGCCTTGTTCAACAAACTTATCAGGCAGGCCAAGGCGAAGTGTTTGACATTTTAAATTGTACTCACTGACCACCTCTAATACTGCTGATCCAGCGCCCCCCGATATTGCATTTTCTTCCAATGTGACAAGGAGCTTATGTGAAGATCCCAAATCGCGAATTAATTTAATATCAAGAGGTTTTATAAATCTCATATTCACGACAGTAGCGTTAATTTTATCTGCGACCTTTAGCGCTTCATCCAACATATTACCAAAAGTTAAAAGAGCAATTTTTTTACCTTTTTTGATGATTTCAGCTTTGCCTATTGGTATAGCCGTCATCTTCGATTTAATTATCGATCCTGGCCCTATACCCCTCGGGTAGCGAACTACTGAAATACCCTTGAATTTAAATCCGGTAAAAAGCATTTGGCGACATTCATTTTCATTACTTGGCGCCATGATGACTATATTTGGAATACATCTTAAGAATGACAAATCAAAACTTCCTGAATGTGTAGGCCCATCTTGTCCAACAATTCCAGCCCTGTCGACAGCAAATAACATGGGAATATTTTGTAAGGCAACGTCATGTATTAATTGATCATAAGCTCTTTGAAGAAAAGTTGAGTAAATAGCAATCACAGGTTTGTAATCTTCACAGGCAAGCCCTGCAGCAAAAGTTATCGCATGCTGTTCAGCAATGCCTACATCAAAAAAACGATCTGGAAATTTTTCAGCAAATTTGTTTAAGCCAGAGCCATCTGACATAGCAGGCGTAATTGCGCACAATTTCTTATCAATCATAGCCATATCAACAATCCAGTCGCCAAAGACATCGGTATAAGTTGTCTTCTTGATTTTGGAGGGTTGAGTACCGTCATCTGGATTAAATTGACTTACGCCATGAAACTTATTGGGATCAATTTCTGCAGGTTCGTAGCCAAAACCTTTCTGGGTGGCTACATGAAGAAATTGCGGGCCTTGAAGTGCTTTAAGATTACTTAGCGTATCAACTAATGCGTCAATATCGTGACCATCAATAGGACCAATATAGTTAAAACCAAACTCTTCAAATAGAGTGCCTGGAATTACCATACCCTTGACATGCTCTTCAGCACGTTTAGCAAATTCAAGTACAGGAGGAATAGCAGATAAAACTGCTTTACCTGAACGCTTAATACTTCCGTAAAGATTTCCCGACATAAGTTTTGCTAGGTAATTATTAAGTGCCCCTACATTTTTAGAAATCGACATATCGTTGTCATTTAAAATAACCAAGATATTATTTTTTGAGTTACCAGCATTATTAAGACCTTCAAAAGCCATGCCTGCTGTCATAGCACCATCACCGATAATAGCAATTGCTTTGTGATCCAAGTTTTTCTTCTTGAGTGCTTCAGCCATACCTAAAGCGGCTGATATTGAAGTACTTGAATGGCCGGTACCAAAAATATCGTAATTACTTTCCGCTATTTTTGGAAAACCTGAAATTCCAGACATAGCCCTTAAAGAGCTCATTTTCTTTTTTCTTCCAGTGAGAATTTTATGGGGATAAGTTTGGTGTCCAACATCCCATATGAATTTATCTTGAGGACAATCAAAAACATAATGAAGTGCTACGGTAAGCTCAATAACACCAAGGTTTGATGAAAGATGCCCGCCTGTTTTTGAAACACTCTCAATAATGAAAGTTCTTAACTCATTGCATAAAGAGGCAAGTTCGTTACGACTAAGTTTTTTTAAATCTTTTGGTGAATTAATTTTATCGAGGAGATCCATATTAGTGTGATCTTCTCATTAATAATTCAGCCATACTAGAAAGATAATATGCTTTATTTCCAAGGGGTTTAATTGCAGCTAGAGCTTCTTCATAAGATGCTTCAGCTAATTCTTTTGATTTGGAAATACCTAGTAAGGATACAAAGGTAGATTTGTTATATTGCTCATCTTTACCAGGTGTTTTACCTAAAGTTTCCTGACTTGCTTCTTTATCAAGAATGTCATCTTGAATTTGAAACATAAGCCCAATTGATTTTGAATATGTATCTATTCTTTCCAGCATATTTTTGTCATAACCCTTTGAGGCAAGCACAGTTATTAAACAAGCTGCATTAATAAGTGCACCAGTTTTATATTGATGCATAGTTTTAAGTTCATCTAATGAAATTTTTTTATTGGTATATTCAATATCTAATGCTTGGCCTTTTGCCATCCCTTCGATGCCAATCGCTTTAGAGAAAGTGTTAATTATTTTTAATTGATTGTCCGGGTTAACTTGAAAAAATGGTGAAGATAAACAGGAAAAAGCAATAGATTGCAAAGTATCTCCAACAAGCAATGCTGTATTTTCCCCAAATTTTTTATGGCACGATAATTTTCCTCGCCTTAAATCATCATTATCCATGCAGGGCATATCATCATGCACTAAAGAATATGCGTGTATAAATTCAACGGCACATATAATATTTTCAATGGCAATTGAAGAGATCTCTAAAGTTTCAGCGGTTGCAAGAATAAGTAGCGACCTCATTCTTTTTCCGCCATTGAGAACACTGTATCTTATAGCTTCATTTAATTGTGTTTCATGACTGACTGGAGGCAAATTTTTTTCAAGCAAGGATTCAACAAATGCTTGTTTTTGAAATAGCCATTCATGAAAATTATTCATCAGTAGATTTGAATTGTTCGAGTGTATTTTCCGCGGAAAGTATTAGAACTTTTTGTTCGATCTCTTTCAGCGAGTCTTGGCATAATTTAAGAAGGAGCATGCCTTTTTCATATGATTTTATAGAGTCTTCTAGGGCCATATCACCTTGCTCCATTTTTGACACAATAGATTCAAGTTCTTTAAGGTTTGTTTCAAGTGAATTCTTATCCATAAAAATTATCTTTAGTTAAATGATTGATTTAGGAATATTGATAAATCATCAATTTCTTTTTCACAAACTTCATGCCCCATCGGGTATTTAAAAAAACAAGCAGAAGTAAATTTTTTTAATAGTTTTTTAAAGGAGCTATCCGCAATTTGTATATCTATAACATTATCATATAGACCATGGGCCATAAAGATTGGCATGTTTGCTAATTTACTTTTTACAGAGTCAGTAAGCTTCTCTTTGAGAGGAAGATAGCCTGATAAAGCTGCAATACCACCCAATTTTTGATGGTACTTTAAGCCTAAATAAAAACTCATTGCTGCGCCTTGAGAAAAACCACCAATAATAATTTTTTCGGAAGGGATGCCAAGGGAAATTTGCTCTTCGATGAGCTTCTGAATATTTAAACTTGATCTCTTCATTCCCGATTCATCCTCATCTTTCTCTAAGGATAAATCATATAAATCATACCAAGCCCTCATTTCATAGCCTTGATTAATAGTCACCGGTTGGTAAGGAGCATGTGGCAGAATAAATCGAATTTTATTAAATTGTGGTTTTGTGAAGATATCTTTGAAGTCATGTCCATCAGCTCCTAAGCCATGAAGAAATACAACTACGCCTTTAGGTGGCTCAACGCTGTCGAGAATAATTGGAGTCATAAATAAAAAAAGCAGAATTAAATTCTGCTTTTTTCTACATAAATTAAGTTATTTAGTTTCAGCTAGCTTCTTAAGTCCTGGAAGTCCTGCATCATAAATTTCAGTTACAGCTTTAATGGCTGTTTCATCATCTTGACCAGCTGGAATCGGAGGATTTAGCTTGTAAACTCTGTAGAAGCGACCTACCCATGTTACAGTGGATTCATTTGGGTTAGAACCTTTTGCGACCACAATAAATGAATTGTAATCAGCAACCGGTATTGCACCTTCTACAATTTCATATTTTAACTTCATCGCTTCTTCATCGATACCTTTAAGTTTCTCAATGACCTTGCCACCAGATTTTAATGTGAGCGTTCTTAAAGTATCTTCACCTTTTTTTTCTACTTTGCTATCAGTAACAAGAGGCTCCCATTTTTGAATACTGCCAAAATCTTTAACAATTGCCCAAACTTTATCAGGTGAAGCATTGATTGTGATTGATTTTTCAACTTTTTGAGGTGATGGACCATGCGCAAATACATTGAAGGATAAAAAAATAAGGAAAATGCTAGCAATAATTTTTTTCATTTGAATTAAGACCTTTAGTTTTTAATTAACCGTTTAATTATAAATTGTTTTTAACTGTAACATTAGTCAATTTTAATAAATTGACCAAAAGATCTACTTTGTTTACCTGTTTTAATCTCATAGAGGTACTCTTGTTTCTCTAAGTCTATAACTGAAATAGAGTCGCTTCTCCAATTTGAAGTTATGAGCAGATTATCCTTATCGTCAATATCAATGCCTTCTGGATTTCCGCCCACTTTAATCTTGCGGATTTCTTTATTTGTCTTAAGGTCAATAACGCTAACATTATCATCTTGAGTATTTGTAACAAAGGCAAATTGATTGTTCATATCAGATACAACACCATAAGGGTGATCACCAACTTTAATAGTTTCTGTCGCAAATGACTGGACATTTATAATAGATATCGAATCATCCAAAACATTCACAACAAAAAGCAAATCTTTTTTAATAAATACACCATATGGGTGATTGCCTACTTTAATTTTCTTAACAAAACTGAAGTCTGATTGATTATATATTTCAACCGTATTTTCGTCCCGATTTGAAATAAAAAGATATTTCCCTTTTGTGTCACATATCATCCCAGAGGGAGATTTTCCAACTACCACTCTATTAATCACTGTTAATGATTTTGTATCGATTGTAAAAATTTCGCTGTTGTACCAGTCGCTTACATAGATATAATCTTCGTTAGTTGATTTAGTAATACCAACCGGCGTTCCATTAACTTTGATTGTCTTAATAATTTTATTGCTTTGAAGATCTAACACAGTTACAGAGCTGTCATTAGCGTTTGAAATAAAGACATAGGATTTTTTTAAAGAAATAGCAATACCCACAGGACCTTTGCCGACAGAAATTTCTTGCCTAACTTTTTTCTTTTTAATGTCCACGATGCTGACTGTATTAGAGCCTTGATTAGTAATATATGCTATTGGCACACTGGAGCATGCACTAAAAGATAAAAAGAAAATTAGTAAAATAAATTTTTTAAAAATCATGTTTTTTCAATTTTTTCTCAATAGATTCTAGCTTTAATTCTGGCTTTTATTTAAACTAAATTAATAAAAAATTGGTGAAATTTTTAAGGCATTTCTATGATTGATAAAGACGGTTATCGCCCAAATGTCGGCATTGTGATATGTAATGCTGAGAATCAGGTTTTTTGGGCGAAGCGTGCTCAAGAGCATGCATGGCAGTTCCCTCAAGGTGGCATTCAAAAAGGTGAAGCGCCTGAAGAGGCTATGTATCGAGAACTCATGGAAGAAGTAGGGTTAAAGCCTCATCATGTAGAAATACTTGGCCGAACAAAAGATTGGTTAAAATATGAAGTGCCTTCACAATGGCTTCGAAGAGATTTTAGAGGTACTTATAGAGGCCAAAAACAAATATGGTATCTATTAAGAATGAAGGGCCAAGATACTGATATTTTTTTAGGAAATACTAAAAAGCCCGAATTTGATGCATGGCGATGGCATGATTACTGGATGCCCCTAAATGAAGTAATTGAATTTAAGAGGGATGTGTATAGATTAGCGCTAAACGAACTTCGAATATTTATAGATAATTAATCTATTTTTTTAATTCAGCAATAATTGTTTCGCCGTTAAAAACTTTTTCACCTAAAGTAACTTTTAACTTTGAGTTGATAGGTAGATATAAATCTACGCGCGAACCAAATCTTATAAAACCATATCTTTCACCAGCTTCCAATCCATCACCTTTATTAACGTAGCATAAAATTCTTCTCGCAATTAAACCTGCAATTTGAACGCAGGTAATATCAAAACCCTCTTTGGTTCTAAGGTGAAGGGCACACCTTTCGTTCTCTAATGAAGCTTTTGATAAAGCTGCATTAAGAAATTTTCCAGGAAAGTACCATTTATTCATAATGGTTGATTTGATCGGACTTTTATTTGAATGCACATTAAAGACATTCATAAAGACACTGACTTTAATTGCACGTCTATTAAGATATTCATCTTTGCATTTTTCAATAACAATTACTTTGCCATCAGCTGCCGATACCACCGTATTTTTCTTAGAGGGCGTATTTCTTTTTGGATCTCTAAAAAATTGTAGAATAAATAATGAAACGATCCAAAAAGGAATTGACCATAGGGCGCATAAATTAAATACGAGGGCTGAAATAGCAAAAGACGCTAATAAGAATGGCCAGCCTTCCTTTGCAAGGATGGGGTAAGTTTGTTTTGCCATGAAGTTAGTTTTTGCTTTGATCTACAAGCTTATTTTTCGCAATCCAAGGCATCATTGATCTAAGTTGTGAGCCAATTTTTTCAATAGGATGTTCAGCATTAAGTCTTCTTCTTGCCGTCATTTCTGGATAGTTTGTTTTTCCTTCAAGAATAAAACGCTTTGCATATTCACCATTTTGAATATTTTTTAAAGCTTCTTTCATTGCTAATTTAGCTTCATTACCAATCACTCTTGGACCAGTTACGTATTCACCATACTCAGCATTGTTTGAAATAGAATAATTCATGTTAGCAATTCCACCTTCATACATTAAATCTACAATAAGTTTAAGTTCATGCAAACATTCGAAATATGCCATCTCTGGTGCATAACCTGCTTCAGTTAAGGTTTCAAAGCCTGCTTTAACAAGCTCAACTGCACCGCCACATAAAACAGCTTGTTCACCAAATAAGTCAGTTTCAGTTTCTTCACGAAAATCAGTTTCAATTACACCACCTTTGGTGCCGCCATTTGCTGCAGCGTATGAAAGCGCAATATCTTTAGCTTTACCAGATTTATTTTGATAAATTGCTATTAATGTAGGAACGCCACCGCCTTTGAGATACTCTGAACGAACTGTATGACCTGGGCCTTTAGGGGCAATCATGATGACATCAAGATCATCTCTTGGAATAATTTGGTTGTAGTGGATATTAAATCCGTGTGCGAAGGCCAGTACTGCATTTTTTTTCAAAAATGGTGCAACTTCTTGATGAAAAATTTGAGGCATTGTTTCATCAGGGATCAAAAGCATAACGACATCGGCAGTTTTGACAGCCTCATTAATTTCTAAAACATTATGTCCAGCACTTTTGGCTTTTTCCCAAGAGGCACCACCTTTTCTAAGAGCAACAGTGACGTTGACGCCTGATTCTTTGAGATTAGCTGCGTGAGCGTGACCCTGAGAGCCATAACCAATAATCGCAACATTCAATTTTTTTATTAAATTTAAATCAGCATCTTTGTCGTAGTAAACCTTCATAATAACCTTTCAGTTTTAATTTATACCTTTAAAATTCTATCACCGCGTCCAATACCTGACGCACCAGTTCTTACTGTCTCCAGAATAGCCGCTTTATCAATACTTTCAATATAAGCGTCTAATTTGCTGGATGACCCAGTTATCTCAATAGTAAAAGAGCTATCAGAAACATCGATAATTCGGCCCCTGAAAATATCACACATTCTTTTCATCTCATCTCGATATTGGGCATTTGCTTTTACTTTAACGATCATTAATTCTCGCTCAATAAATCGACCATCGTTAAGATCCAATACTTTTACAACATCAATTAATTTATTTAGTTGCTTAATGATCTGTTCAATAATTTCATCTGAACCTGAAGTTACAATCGTCATTCTTGATAGCGTTGCATCTTCAGTAGGCGCCACAGTCAAAGATTCAATATTGTAGCCTCTCGCAGAGAATAGACCCGACACTCTTGATAAAGCACCAGATTCATTTTCCATTAAAAGAGAAATAATATGCCTCATTTATAAATCCTCAGCTGTAATCATTTCTGATAAACCTTTTCCATTAGGAACCATCGGGAAAACATTTTCTTTTTGATCTGTAATAAAGTCCATAAAGACCAAGCGCTCTTTAAGTTTGTTACTAAATGCTTCTTTGAGCGCGGGTTCAACATCGCTAGGTTTTTCTATCTTCATTCCCACGTGACCATAAGACTCAGCGAGCTTCACAAAATCAGGCAACGCCTCCATATAGGATTCTGCATAACGATTTCCATAAAAGAATTCTTGCCATTGTCGTACCATTCCCATATAACGATTATTAAGATTGATAATCTTAATAGGCAAATGGAATTGTTTACATGTTGATAATTCTTGAATACACATTTGTATGGAAGCCTCGCCTGTAACACAAGCAACTTTTGCATCCGGGAAGGCGAGTTGAGCACCCATTGCGTAAGGTAAACCAACACCCATAGTTCCAAGTCCGCCAGAATTGATCCACCGTCTAGGCTTTTCAAATGGGTAATATTGTGCTGCCCACATCTGGTGTTGACCTACATCGGAAGTGATAAAGGCATCACCTTTCGTGACTTTGTGTAATGTTTGAATAACAAATTGAGGTTTGATAAGTTTTTTGTCATTTTTAAAACTTAAACAATTCATTGATCTCCATTGGTCTATGTCTTTAAACCAATGCTTAAGAGATGGGTTTTGTTTAGTTTTTTCTTTAGTTAAGAGATCATTAAGTTCAGTAAGCACTGAAATAACATCACCTACAATAGGTATATCAATCTTCACTCTTTTAGAGATAGATGATGGATCAATATCAATATGAATGATTGTTTTTGGTTTTGATAAAAAGTGTTCTGGATTGCCAATTACTCTATCGTCAAAGCGAGCGCCAACAGCTAACAATACATCACATTCTTGCATGGCCATATTAGCTTCATAAGTTCCATGCATACCCAGCATACCGAGGAATTGTTTATCGCTTGCTGGAAAACCACCTAAGCCCATAAGTGTACTTGTGATGGGGGATCCAATAGCGCGAACAAATTTGGTTAATTGTGAAGCAGCGTCTCCTAAGACAACGCCACCACCTGAATAGATCATCGGTCTTTTAGCATTCAAAAGAAGTGATAGTGCTTTCTTAATTTGACCGCTATGACCCTTAATAATAGGGTTATAGGACCTCAAATGTACTGATTTTGGATAGTTAAATTCGTACTTTTCGGCAGTAATATCTTTTGGTATATCAACCAGAACAGGACCAGGTCTACCGCTTGACGCAACATAAAATGCTTTTTTAATAGTTGATGCAATGTCTTTAATATCTTTAACTAAGAAATTATGTTTTACACAAGGGCGGGTAATCCCAACTGTGTCACATTCTTGGAAGGCGTCTTGACCTATCGCATAAGTGGGTACTTGACCACTTATGATTACCATCGGGATCGAATCCATGTAGGCTGTGGCAATGCCAGTTACTGCATTCGTAGCCCCCGGACCTGAAGTTACAAGAGCAACCCCAACTTTTCCAGTGGATCGAGAGTATGCGTCAGCTGCATGAATCGCAGCTTGCTCATGACGAACCAAGACATGCTTAAATTTATTTTGCTGAAAAACAGCATCATAAATATTAAGGACGGCGCCACCAGGATAACCAAAAACGAATTTGACTTTTTCCTCATGAAGGCAACGAATAACAATTTCTGCGCCAGAAATATGGTTTGAGCTCATAGATTTCTTGATTGTAATTAATGAGATAGCTATAAACCCTCAACCTTAACGCTTTAAGCGTGTTTGGTCAAGTTTAGAGACTTTTAAAAGTCTCAATTTTCATAGACAAATCAATTGCTTTGATATTTTTTGTGAGTGAGCCGATAGAAATTCTATTTACACCAGTAAGCGCAATTTTTTTGATATTTTTAATTGTAATGTTTCCTGATGCCTCAAGAACGGCTCTTTTTTTATTAAGAAGGACAGCTTTTTTAAGACCTTTGATACTAAAGTTATCTAGTAGTATATTTTTAAAGCCTATTTTTATAGCTTTTTCAAGCTGATCAAGATTTTCAACTTCAATTTGTACGTTTTTATTTTTTGCGTATTTCAAGGCAAGCGATATTAAATCCTCCATAGTTTTTGAAGATTTAATATGGTTTTCTTTTATAAGAATTTGGTCAAAGAGTCCAAGGCGTTGATTATTGCCACCCCCCATAGTGACAGCATATTTTTGTGCAATTCTTAACCCTGGGATTGTTTTGCGTGTATCAAATATTTCTGCATGGGTATTTGCAATGGCTTCGACATATTGATGTGTGGTCGTTGATGTTGCAGATAATGTTTGTAGAAAATTAAGTGCAACCCTCTCGCCGGTGAGAATAGGTCTTGTTTTGCCAGAAATCTCACAAAGCCTTTGATTTTTTTTTACAATCTCGCCTTCTTTAATAAACCACTTTATTTTGATCTTTGGGTCTAGCATCAAGAAAGTGGCATTAAACCAAGGAATACCAGAAATTAAAGCTGATTCTTTGGATGTAACATATGCTTTTGCAGAAGATTTTGATTCAATGAGTTGAGCAGATAAATCGATCTTACCCATATCTTCTTGAAGTGCCATTTTGATATTTTTTTGAATGGCTTCATTTAAAATTTTTCTATTTATTTTTGATCTTTGCATAATGTACAAGCTTATCAAATTATAATAAATTTAGTTTTTTTAAATTGAGGAAGACATGAAGCTTTTTTATTCAAACAATAGCCCATACGCTAGAAAGATTAGAATTCTTATTGATGAAAAAAAAGCATCAATCACTTTGGAAAAAGTTGTGCTTGCTGACAAAAATTGCAGTATTCATGAATATAACCCTTTGGCTAAAGTACCTACATTAATTACAAACGATATATCTATTTTTGATTCGCCGGTGATAGCTGAATATGTAGACCACAAGAGCGGCCTTCCTTATTTAATATCTAATGATTTTGATAAAAAAATTTTAGTCAAGAGATGGGAAGCTATAGCGGATGGATTATGTGATGCTGCAGTAGCGATTATGTTAGAAAAACGTAAACCTCTTTCACAGCAGAATACTGATCTTTTTGAAAAGCAAATGAGAAAAATAAGATTAAGTCTAGAGTGGCTGAATCGTGAAATGGAAGGTAAAGAATATTATCTAGAAAATAAATTTTCGTACGCTGATATTGCGGCTGGATGTGCTTTGGGATACGTTAAATTGAGATACCCTGAAATTGATTTTGAGAAGGAATATCTAAATTTATATCGTTTATATAAATTACTTATGCAAAGACCATCTTTTCAGACAACGGCGCCTGAGCCTTATCTATAGCACTTTCAATAATAGCCCCACCTAAGCAAACATTGCTTTCATAGACTACAACTGATTGCCCAGGAGTAATGGCCCATTGTTTTTGCCCAAAGAATAACTCTATAGAGTGATCATTTATTGTATCGATTTCACAAGGCGCGTCGGGTTGGCGGTATCTTGTCTTAGCACCGTAAACCCAATGTTTTTTTGGCAGGGTTCCATGTATCCAATGTGTTTTTTTTGCAGCTAATCCATCTTTAAATAACAGGGGATGGCCATGACCTTGCGCAACTATAAGCGTATTTTCTTGGATATTTTTTTCGGCAACAAACCAAGGCTCCCCATTACTTGTTTTAGAGCCGCCAATACCTAATCCTTGTCTTTGGCCAAGAGTGTAAAACACAAGACCTATGTGTTCCCCAACTATTTTTCCATGTTCATCCTTAATGGGACCTGGTGAATTTTCTATATATTTATTTAAAAATTCAGTAAAAGGTCTTTCACCAATAAAACAAATGCCCGTTGAGTCCTTTTTGTCACTATTATGAAGACCTTCTTTTTTGGCGATTTCTCTTACATCTTTTTTAAGAAAGGTGCCTAGTGGAAAAATAGATTTTGAGAGTTGGTGTTGGTTAAGTCGATATAAAAAATAACTTTGATCTTTAGTTGAGTCATCGGCTTTAAGAAGACTATATAAGCCATCAGACTCTTTAATTTGTGCATAATGACCGGTCGCAATTTTATCGGCACCCATTGAAATTGCATGATTTAAAAATGCATTAAATTTAATTTCAGAATTACATAATATATCTGGATTAGGTGTTCTTCCGCTTTTAATCTCATTTATAAATTCAGAAAAAACTTTTTCTTTGTATTCTTTACTGAAATTTACCACCTCAATATCAATACCGATTTTATCAGCAACAGATACTGCGTCCAGAAGATCTTGTTTGCTAGAGCAATATTCGTCATCATCGTCATCTTCCCAGTTCTTCATGAAAAGGCCTATGACCTTATACCCTTGATTCTTTAAAAGCAAAGCAGTTACAGAAGAATCAACGCCGCCAGATAAACCTACAATGACTGTCCTATTTTTCATTTAATTAATTGTATTCTGAGCCAAGTTTTTTTGATCTTTCATAAGCAGCCCGTGTTGCTTTTAAAAGTGCTTCATTTAATTTATTTAACTCAAGTTGTTTTAATCCTTCTTCTGTGGTGCCGCCTTTTGAAGCTACCGATAAAATCAAATTTTGAAGATTATTTAGCTGGTCTTTAGCCAAATGAGATGAGCCAAGCATTGTTTTGCTACATAATTTTTCAGCCTCATTTCTTGATAGGCCTAATTCGATAGCTGCTTCAATAAATGCATTAAGGAAATAAAAAACATAAGCAGGACCGCTTCCTGAAATAGCTGTGACCATATCCATTTTAGATTCATTATCTAGCCATATAAAATCCCCAGTAGCACATACAATTTCCTCTATAACCTTTTTATTTTTTTGATCTAAAGCTTCTTTAGTAAAAAGAGCTGTAATTCCTAGTTGGATTTGAGCACACATATTAGGCATAGAACGAACAATACGTTTATATCCATTCGTCCATTTTTCTATAGATTTTATTTGAATACCCGCAGCTATGGATAAAATAATTTGTTTTGAAATTTCATGAGATATTGATTTGAGCAGAGATTCTGTTTGCTGAGGTTTAACAGCAAGCACAATAACTTCATCTTCATCTATTTTTTTAAATTGTGCTTCTGATGAAATATTAAATTTGGTTTTAAGATCCAGTCTCTTGTTGCTATCAGATTCAATCACTCGAATAAGTGCAGGGGGGTACTTTTTATTTAATAGGCCACTAATCATAGCAGTTGCCATATTTCCACCACCTAAAAAGCAAATATTCAATTATTGTCCCCTTGAGTTTTTATGATTCGCGCCCCAAAAATAGCGGTTCCAATTCTAACAAGATTTGAACCATATTCAATTGCTAGCTTAAAGTCATTCGACATTCCCATGGATAAGGTATCAACGCTATCAAATTCATTTTTGAGCTCGCTATAAAGTAAATGCATCGCCTTAAATTCATTAACAACTTCTTTTATATCCTTTGTGTTAGAGGGTATAGACATAATACCCCTTAGTTTAAGCTTAGGAAGTTCTTTGAGCGTTTGAATGAGCTCTATTAGTTGTATTTTTGCATCTTTAATTGGAATACCGCTTTTAGTCTCTTCCCCGCTCGAATTAATTTGGATGCAAATATTTAAAGGTGAGGTATTTAAGGGTCTATTATCATTAAGTAATTTCATAACTTTTATTCTCTCAACGCTATGTACCCAATTAAAATTTTCTGCAATAAGTTTGCATTTATTACTTTGAATGGGGCCCAAAAAATGCCATTGAATAGGAAATTTTTCTAACTGCTTTTTTTTGTCGAGTGCTTCTTGAAGATAATTTTCCCCAAAATTTAAAATGCCAGTATTAAAGGCCTCAATTATTTTATTAAAGTTTTGACCTTTACTCACAGCTACTAGAGTAATTTTTTCATGAGAGCCATTAATGGCAGAAGCTTCTTGAATATCGTCAAGAATTTGAGAGATATTTTGGGAGATTGTAGACATTAGTTAAATAAAAAAACCAAGCAAAGTTGAAGTTTGCTTGGTTTTAGTGTGTTTAGCAACAAAGAACTTGCTAATAAAAACGGGACTTAAAGTCCCGTTAAATTTATTTCTTTTTAGCTGCTGGTTTCTTTTTAGCTGCTGG